>ENA-ORSM01001156-ORSM01001156.1-human-gut-metagenome-genome-assembly--contig:-NODE-1156-length-21514-cov-10.115709_pt1 | contig 21514 bp, 16 predicted proteins | sample MGYA00241903_ERZ509170 | MGnify/ENA primary metagenome ERZ509170 (study PRJEB26280, sample SAMEA2338784) | human gut metagenome | biome: human gut; feature: human-associated habitat; material: faeces...
GCCATCGTCGGCCTCCAATCTCATGTCATTCGTCCCTCATCGGACTGTCTAATACATTGTAGCCAATCCAATCTATGCGGAATGTCGAGTTATACTAATTTCGTACATAAAACAAAACGCGTGTGCGTCCGGGCGGAAACCATCCGGACGCGCACGCGTTTTATTTTGAATTATTGCGATGAGGTCAGTTGCGGGTCAGCACTTCGGCCAGGGCCTGGATGACCGGCTGCGGCATGTGGGACTGGTATTTGGTCTGCGCGCCAACGCCGTGCAGATCCTCCAGCGTGCTCAGTGCCGGCAGCGCATCCTTGCCCAGCTCGCGGATCGCGCGGTATGCGTGCTCCTTGGTCATGTACAGCATCTGCGCATCCTTCAGCACGGCGAACGCGTCGGCTTTAACCGGATCGTCCGCAACGGCAAGACCGTCGGCGAAATCGATGGCGATTGCGGCGCTCGTCGGCACGTCACGCAGCGTGACGGTCAGGCTCAGCGTTTCCGCATCGTACGCGACTTCCGGAGCGGCGGCAGAGCCGTCGACGGTCGCGCGGACGGCGTGCATCGCTTCCGGAGCGATGCCACGGAACGTGACCGTCCAATCGCGGGAAGCCGGAATGACGTCCGTCGCACCTTCCGCAGGGGCGATCGAGAACTGTGCGGAATCGCCCTCAAAACGCAGCGCCATTTCGGTGGATGCCCAACGATCCTTGCTCTGTGCGGCACCGTCATCCTCCCACAGCGTGAAGCTGTTTTCGGCACCCGGGAACACCACTACCTGCAGTGCGCGCGGGTTGGCCACGGAGTTGAGCGCCTCACCCTCGGCGGGCATCTGCAGCGGCACGATCGCGCCGGGCTTAGCGAACACCGGCATGCGGTCGAGATCGCGCCAAGCCTCCATACGGCGGCCTTCGGCCGGACGAGACGTGTAATGGCGACCGTCGAAGAAATCGAACCATTCGCCCTGCGGCAGCCACACGTCGGCCTTCGCACGCTGCACGGAACGCTCGGCTGGATCGACGATCGGCGCGACCAGCAGCTCGGTGCCGAAACGGAATTCGTCGGTGAGCTTGTATGCGGCTTCGATTTCCGGATAGTCCCAGTACAGCGGCTGCACGAGCGGCTCGTTGTCGAATGCGGCGCGACGGTTCATCGTGTACAGGTACGGGATCATCGCATGGCGCAGGCGCAGCGCGGACGTCATCGCACGTTCCGCATCGCCGTGGAAGTTCCACGGCTCCTTGCCGTTGAACGGCGAATCGGTGGAATGCAGACGGTTGATCGGGCTGAACGCGCCCAGCTGGTACCAGCGGACCTCCAGCTCCTCGTCACGGTAGCCGAACATGTGGCCGCCGATGTCGTGGCTCCACCAGCCATACCCGATGTTGGAAGCGGTGGCGGTGAACTGCGGCTGGAAGGCGAGCGATTCCCAGGTCACGATCGTGTCTCCGGAGAAGCCGACCGGGTAGCGGTGGGAGCCGGGGCCGGCGTACCGGGAGAAGGTGAGCGGCCAGTTGCCACCGCGCCCTGAGTCGAGGTAGTGCATGTGGTTGAGCATCCACAGCGGGTCGAGACCCTTCTGGCGGGTCACGCCGCCCTGCTGCCAGTCCAGCCACCAGAAGTCGACACCTTCGGCCTCCATGCGGTGGTGCATGTCGAAATAGGCGTCCACGAAGTCCGGGTTGGTGAGGTCGAATTCCACGTTCTCCTCGGTGGCCGGGTCGATGCCGACGCGCTTGGCGACTTCGGGGTAGGCGTCCTCGAACGCGCGCACGCCGTCGCGCGGGTGGACGTTCAGTGTGGTGCGCAGGCCGCGCCGGTGCAGGTCGGCGAGGAAGGCCGGCGGGTCGGGGAACAGTTCGCGATTCCACGAGTAGCCGGTCCAGCCGGAACCGTACTTCGGGTCCACGTCGTCCACGCGATGCCAGTCCATGTCGATCACGGAGGTGGTGAACGGGATGCCCTCGCGCTTGAAGCGGTCCATCAGGGCCAGATAGCCGTCCTGCGTGTACCGGTAGTAGCGGCTCCACCAGTTGCCCATGGCGAAGCGCGGCAGGAGCGGCGTGGGGCCGGTCAGGCGATAGAAGTCGCGTACGGCCTCGATGTAGCGGTGGCCATAGCCGAAGAAGTACAAGTCCGTTTCGGCGGTGGCGCGCGGGGATACCCAGGTGCCGAACGGGTTCGCCTTGCCGTTCACCGTGTCGGTTTCGATGATGATGTTGGCGGCGGAATCGTCGATGACGGCCCAGCCATCGCGCGAGATCACGCCGTTGTCAAGCTCGATGGCGCCGTCCGCCTCGTCCAGCGTGCGGGCGGTGCCTTTGAGGTTGCCGCGCTGGGCGTCGCCGTAATGCCAGGTGTTGAACTGGGTGTCGGCCACGCCTTTGACGACCACGCTCAGGCCTTCCTTGCTGAACGGCTGCTAGTCGTAGACGATGGTCAGGGCCGCGGTGTCGATGATGACGCGGCCGTCACGCTCGGTGACGCGGCGTTCGACTGGGCTACCGAAATCGCGGTTCAGGACGGTCTGGGTCGGGCGGTTCTCGAATACGCCGGAATCGGACCATTCGAATCGCACGAGCGAATCGGTGATGAGTCCGATGCGCCAGTGCTCGCCGGACACCACATTGTCGGCGCGCATGGCCGGCGTGGCGTCGAGGCGGAAGTCCTGCGGATCGGGCGAGGTCGGAGACGAATGCTTGAGTTGTGGTGACTGTGCCATGGTTACCCCTTCTGTACGGTTATTCACGATGATACGAGTGATGCGGCCGCGGCTCCCCGGGACTGGTGGGAGACTGCGGCGCGGTTCGGATTCGGCCGAAACCGGCCGGGTTTACTTGCCAGAGCCGGTGGCGATGCCGGCGATGAACTGCTTCTGGAACACCAGGTAGACGATGACCACCGGGATGATGGTCACGGAGGTGGCGGCGAACAGTCCGCCGTAATCGGTGCCGTACTGGCCGGAGAACATCTTGAGGCCCACCGACAACAGCTGCTTGTCGTCATCGGTGATCATGAGGAACGGCCAGAGGTAGTCCTCCCAGTTCCACAGGAAGGTGAAGATGGCGAGCGCGGCGATGGAATTGCGGCTCATCGGCAGCACCACCTGGTGGAAGATGCGCCAGTCGCTGGCGCCGTCGAGGCGGACGGCGTGCGGGCGGAGCAGGGCATCCTCGGAGTTGTGGACGTTGAACAGCACGGGGGCGTTCTTGTTGCCCTTGAGCGAGAGCGGGGTCTTGACCCAGTAGTCGCTCCAAGCCACCTGCGAGATCTTGAAGGTGACGTTCGGGTGGATCTTCTCGTACTCGTGGAGCATGGAGATCACCGGGTCAGTGCTTTCGTCGCCCCAGGACCAGTAGCCCAGTTCGATGGGCTGGCCGTCGTTGACCAAGTGGTTGGGGTCGTAGGTGATGGTGTCGCCCATGACGGCCAGGCCCTTGTCGGCCTGGGTGTCGACGACGCCTGACGAACCGCTCGAACTGCAACCGGTTGCAAGTGCCATAATGCTCACGGTTGCAGTCAGCGCGGCGAGAGATTTCTTGATCTTCATTATCTCCCTTACTTCCTCGCAAGCTCTAAGTGAACACGGTTCAGTATACGGGTGTCGAACTAGTTCGGCAACCCGGCTTTCTCAGCCATGCAAACCGTTACATTTGCAACCTGTTACATTCCAAAGCTATTGAGACCATATTGGTCTATATTTTCGGCGTGTCGCAATATCGCAACCCATTGCACTATGACTGTCGTAAAACGTACTGCAATGATTTACAATGAAGAGAAGTTTGTCACACCGTCAACTTTGAAAAACCGGGAGGGGCCATGAAAGCCAGCATCGAGGACGTCGCCAGGCAAGCAGGCGTCTCCACCGCCACGGTCTCCCGCGCGTTCTCCCGCCCTGACATGGTCTCCGCCAAAACGCGCGCCAAGGTGATGGAGGCCGCCCAACAACTCGACTTCTCGGTATCCCGCATGGCCGGCATCCTCAAATCGGGCCGCTCCCACCGCGTGGCGCTGCTGGTGGGCAGCAGCAAGCTCGACTGGTTCACCTCGCGCATCATCGAAGGCCTCAACGAAGTGCTGCGATCGGCCGGCTACGATCTGGTCATCCAACCGATCGGCGACGCGGGCGCGCGCGAGGAGTTCTTCGACGAACTGCCGGTGCGCGGCAACGCGGACGCGGTCATCGTCTCGTCGTTCGCCATCACCCCGGCCGAAATCAGGCGACTCAACACCACGCGGATCCCGCTCATCGGCATCAACACGGCCTCGCAGGGGTTCACCGCCTCCGTGGGCATCGACGACAAGGCCGGCATCCGGCTGATCGTGCGCCATCTGACCACGCTCGGCCACCGCAACCTGTTGTATTTGTACGAGACGTTCGATGCCACGATGGGCTTCAGCTCGCACAACCGCGTCACCGGATTCCTGGAGGCGTGCAGCGAACTGGACGGCGTGACCGGCCAGACGATGGACATGCAGGCCGGCGACGATCCGGTCGACGCCGCCCTCACCGCGCTGCTCGCGCGCGACGACGCCCCGACTGCCCTGTGCTTCCATCAGGATTCGCTGGCGATTCCGCTGTTCTTCCGCCTGCGCCAATGCGGCATGGCGATTCCGACCGACCTGTCCGTCACCGGATTCGACAACAGCACGTTCTCGGGCGAGGTGGGGCTGACCACCGTGCGCCAGAAGCCGTACGACATGGCCGTCGCCGCCGCGCGCAAGGCCCTGGACCTTATCGAGGGGCGCACCCTGGACCAGCCGCACGAGATCTTCCCCGTGCAACTGCTGGTACGCGACTCCACCGCCGCGCCGCGGGTGCGCGGCTGAGCGGGGCCGAATCAGTCGTTATTCGGGCCGCTGTTGTCGGACTGGGCTTTGCCGTTCCTGCGAGCTATCGCCATGAACGTGACGCCGACGATGACGGGCAGGAGGATGGCGGCGAGCGTTGCGGCGCGGCGGATGGCATCGGACGTTGCCTTTCCGGACTTGGCGTCGCCTGACTTGGCGGACGCTGCGGAATCGGCGGACTTGGCGGCGGTGTCATCGCCCTTATGCGGTGTTTCGCCGGTGAACCAGGCGGGATCGGACGGATCGTATTTCCGGGTGCCGGCCCAGTTTGCGGGCGTCGCGCCGGCGTATAGGGCGACGGCCGAGCCCTTGGCCACGGTGGCGGTGAAGGTGCCGGCCACGGCGTTGCGGCAGCCGATCATGCCGCGGATGGCGGTCCAGCGTTGCGCGCAGTGCCAGGTGCCGGCGGTTTCGATGCCGTCGGTCGGACAGGTCATGTCCGGCACGGAGGTGCGGGTGGCGCCGGGAGCGCCGTCGTCGACGCCGGCGTAGTAGTAGCCGGAGAAGATGTGCGGCTGGCCGTAATCGTAGGCGAGCATGAAGGCGTTGGCGAGCAGGTAGCTGGTGCCGTCACGGGTGGTGAGCGAGGAGCCGTTGCGCTCGGTGTCCCAGTTGGTCACCCATACGGCCGCCTTATCGGAATCCACCCAGGTCGGTCCGCCGATGGCGTCCAGGCCATCCGAACGAATCGATGCAGGCCGGCTTCGACATGGACCTCTACCTCGACTGGCGCCGGGACGGCCACCCGAACGGCTACAACCTGTTGCTGCGCAATACCGACACGCCTATGGAGCACGAAGGCGATTCCAGTTATTTCAACGCCGATTCAGGTGCCTCAATCGCCTCATTCCTCACGGAATACCTGCCGGACGAGCTCTCTTCCGACGCCGACGTGCTGCTCAGTCTTGGTGAACCGGCCGTGAGCGGCGGGCAGCTGACGCTCTCCCCGCAATCGTTCGTCGTGTTTGGTTAAACCCGTTCGACCTCACCTCCGCCGGCGAGGCTGTCGGCAAAGTCGACTGGGGATAGTCAACGGGCCATCACGACAAACACCAACACCTCTAGCCTCGTCCAACTCACCGAATGTATTGCAATCGTTGTCAATATGAGTTACGGTAAAGACAGAACAGCTCGAACATTGGTCTGTCAGATTGCCGGAACCTCAACGCAGAGCGGCCCTCGAACAGCAATGCAAACGACTAGCAGTACCCAATTTGCAAGCAAGGAGTCATCATGACCGACGCATACGGCAACGACGCAGCGACCAGCACCGGCACCATCGCAGACACCACCAACGACGCCGCTTCCGGTGCCCCGCAGCGCGCGGAAAGCACGGAACGACTCGCCCGCCCGCTCATCAAGCTCGCCAAAGCCTGCGGACTTGCCACCTCATTCATCAACCAGCTCGGCACCTACACCGAAATCAGCGACGCGGCCTTGGTCGCCGTACTCAAGGCCCTCGACGTGGACGCATCCAGCGACGAGGCCATCGTACGCTCCATGACCCAACTTGAGGTGGAAAACAGCAAACGTTTGCTCCCCTCCACCATCGTCGCCACCACCGGCAAACCGACCGGCATCACCCTGAACTGCTCGTCGGACGCGGACATCACCGCCTCCATCGAACTGGAGGACGGCACCGCGTTTGGCCACTTTGCCCTGCTGCCGAACCTCAATTCCGGCAAGCCGGACTTGACCATCGCACCCGACCTGCCGATGGGTTACCACACGCTGACCGTCACGGTTGACGGGCGCGAGGGCAAGGCGGCCATCATCGCCGCCCCCGCGCGCATTCCCGTGCCGGAGGCGGTCGCCGAGCACCAGCGGTGGGGCTGGATGACGCAGATGTATTCCGTGCGGTCCCGCGAATCGTGGGGCATCGGCGATTACGGCGATCTGAAGCGTCTTTTGGCAGATGCCGCCGAGAAGTCCAAGGCCGACTTCATGCTCATCAATCCGATTCACGCCGGCGCGCCGATTCCGCCGCTTGAGCCATCGCCGTATCTACCGGAATCGCGCCGATTCCTCAACGTGACGTACATCCGGCCGCAGGATATCCCCGAATATGCCACACTGCCGGCCGACGTGCGCGCGCAGGTGGATGCGCTGCATGATTCGGTGGCCGCGCGCAACGACGAATCGACCCCGATGGACATCAACGCGGCGTGGGAGGCCAAGCGCCCGGCGCTGCGCCTGATCTTCGAAGCGGGCCGCAACAACAAGCGCGAGCTCGAATTCGAGCATTTCAAGACCACCGCCGGCCCGGACCTCGATTCCTTCGCCACATGGTGCCTGTGCTTCGAGGTATGGGGCGCGCCGTGGGGCGAGAACCGTTGGTTCTTCGAGAAGACCATCGACGACCCGGCCGTGCGCCAGCTCGTCGAGGAGCACCACGACCTGTTCGAGTTCAACCGCTGGCTGCAGTGGATCGCTGCCGAGCAGGTGAACGCCGCGCAGCAGGAGGCGCTGGACCACGGCATGACGCTGGGGCTGATGCAGGACATGGCCGTGGGCGTGCACGGGCTCGGCGCGGATGCCTGGGCCAATCCGGAACGCTTCGCCTCAGGTGGCGTCACGGTCGGCTGCCCGCCGGACTTCTATAACCAGCAGGGCCAGGATTGGGGCCAGCCACCGTTCAACCCGCGCTACCTGGAGGCCACCGGCTACCAGGTGTACCGCGAGATGGTGCATTCGATGTACGAGCACGCGGGCGCGGTGCGCATCGACCATGTGCTGGGCTTGTTCCGCCTGTGGTGGATTCCGCAGGGGCTCGGTGCCCGCAACGGCGCATACGTGACGTACAACCACGAGGCGATGTTGGGAGTACTGGCCATCGAGGCCACGCGCGCCGGAGGCATGGTGGTTGGCGAGGATCTGGGCACCGTACCGGATTACGTGCGCCGCATTCTGGCCGATCACGGCGTGCTCGGCACTGACGTGGAATGGTTCAACCGCGTGGACGATTCGCCGAACGCCGGCGACCCGTACCGCGCACCCAAGGACTATCGCAAACAGGCATTGGCCTCGGTGACCACGCACGATCTGCCACCCACCGCCGGCTACCTGAACTTCGCACACGTCAAGCTGCGCGAGGAGCTGCATCTCCTGAGCGAGCCGGTGGAGGCATTCGCCGCCTCGGCGATGGCCGAGCGCACGGCCATGATGAACCGTCTGGTGGAGAACGGCTATATCTCGCAGACCGTGGCGGATGATGTGGAAGGCCATGTGCAGGAAATCGTGGAAGCGATGCACGCCATGCTCACCGATACGCCGTCGCTGCTGCTGCAGGCAGCGCTGGTGGACGGCGTGGGCGAATGCCGCTCCCAGAATCAGCCGGGCACTTCCAGAGAGTATTCGAACTGGCGCGTGCCGCTGGCGGACAGCTCAGGCCACGTGGTACATACCGACGAGGTCTTCGACCTGCCACGCGTGCAGTCCCTGTCCGCCGTGATGCGCCGAGAGAAGCGGTGATCGATTCCGGCAATGGGAAATTGGTCTAAATCAGCCCCTCGTAATCGAGATAGCCGAAGACGATGACTTGTTATGGGCATGTTATCGTTGTCATGACAATGATTGTTCGCGACGGCGAAGGAGCGACGGCTATGACCAAGGCAAGCATTCAAGCGGTGGCCCGCGAGGCCGGCGTTTCCGTATCCACGGTGTCCCGAACCTTCGCCAAGCCGGATCTAGTGCTTCCAGAGACTCGAGACCGAGTGATGACCGCGGCCGAAAAGCTCGACTACTCCGTCTCTCGCTCGGCCGCCGCACTGAAGTCCGGCCAGTCGTTCCGCATTGCGCTGCTGGCCAGCGAGACCATCACCACCTGGTTCAATGCAAACATCTTCGCCGGCCTTGACTCGGCGCTGCGCCCCTCCGGCTACGACACTGTGCCCTACCCCATGCGCAACGCCGCCGAGCGCCATGACTTCTTTGCGGATTTGCCCGTGCGACGCAATGCGGATGCGGTGATTGTCAGCTCCTTCGACATTGAGCCGGCTGAAGTGGAGCGACTGAAGCATATGCACGTGCCGATTGTCGGCATCAACATTCCCTCCACCGATGGGTTCGACGCAGGCGTGAGCATTGACGATTACGCCGCCACACGTTCGGCCATCGAGCACCTGATTGCACTCGGCCACCGGCATATCGCGTTCGTCGGCAGCGCCCCGACCGAAACCAACATGCGCTACAGTGCCGAGGCTCGTTTGCAGGGCGTCATTGATGCCGCTGCCGCCCATCCGGGGATCGAGCTAACGCCCCTGAGCATTCAACGCGGTCTTGGCGAAAGCAACGCGGCATTGAACGCCGTACTGAACGCCTCCCCCAGCATCACCGCCTTCTGTTTTGAGGATGATGAAATGGCCGCACCCGTGCTGTATCGCCTGCGTCAATACGGGCGGCGGGTACCTCAGGACATCTCCATCATCGGCTTCGACGATTCCCCCCTGTCCGCCGCCGTGGGACTGACCACACTGCATCAGGACCCGTTCGCAATGGGCGTGGCCGCCGGGCACATGGTATTGGATGCCATTGCGGGCAAGTCAATCGAACCGGCATTCGTACGGCCGGACACTCCGCTAATACTGCGCGAAACCACCGCGCCGCCTGCCGCAACAGCAGCGTCCGCGCAGGCGTGACTACGTTACCACCGCAAAACGCCGATAAATCGACTTTTGCATGCGTAATTCACATGATATCGTTGTCATCATCAATACAACGGTTGGGTCTTCACACAGCAGTTCGAGCACAACCGGAACAACCCAACCACAACGCACCCGGAACAGGAAGGAATCGGCATGACCGCCAACAACCTCAATGACGACTGGTGGAAGCAGGCCGTCGTCTACCAGATCTACCCGCGCAGCTTCAAGGACGTCAACGGCGACGGACTCGGCGACATCGCCGGCGTCACCGAGAAGATGGACTACCTGAAGAACCTCGGCGTCGACGCGATCTGGCTCTCCCCGTTCTACCCCTCGGATCTGGCGGACGGCGGCTACGACGTGATCGACTACCGCAACGTCGACCCGCGCCTAGGCACCATGGACGACTTCGACGCGATGGCCGAGGCCGCGCACGAGGCCGGCATCAAAGTGATCGTGGACATCGTGCCCAACCACACCGCCGACAAGCACGTGTTCTTCCAAGAGGCCCTCGCCGCCGAGCCCGGCTCCCCCGCACGCGATCGCTATATCTTCCGTGACGGCCGCGGCGAGCACGGCGAACTGCCGCCGAACGACTGGCAGTCCTTCTTCGGCGGCCCGGCCTGGGCGCGCGTGGCCGACGGCCAGTGGTATCTGCACCTGTTCGACAAGGCGCAGCCGGACGTCAACTGGAAGAATCCGGACATCCACGAGGAGTTCAAGAAGACCCTACGCTTCTGGTCCGACCACGGCACCGACGGCTTCCGCATCGACGTGGCGCACGGCCTGGCCAAAGACCTTGAATCCAAGCCGCTGGAGGAGCTCGGCCGCGAATACAGCGTGGTCGGCGTGCTGAATCATGACTTCAGCCACCCGCTGTTCGACCGTCGTGAGGTGCACGACATCTACCGCGAGTGGCGCAAGGTGTTCAACGAATACAACCCGCCGCGCTTTGCCGTGGCCGAGGCGTGGGTGGTGCCTGAGCACCAGCACCTGTACGCTTCGATGGACGAGCTGGGCCAGTCCTTCAACTTCGACTTCGCGCAGGCCAACTGGTATGCCGACGAGTTCCGCAAGGCCATCGCCGCGGGTCTTAAGGCGGCGGCCGAAACCGGCGGCTCCACCACCACGTGGGTCATGAACAATCACGACGTGCCGCGCAGCCCCTCCCGCTACGGTCTGCCGCAGGTCAAGGGCGCGCCCTACCACCAGCTGCCGCACGACTGGCTGCTGCGCAACGGCACCACATATCCCGAAGACCGCGAGCTCGGCACCCGCCGTGCCCGTGCCGCCGCGCTGATGGAGCTTGGTCTGCCCGGCGCCGCCTATATTTATCAGGGCGAGGAGCTGGGTCTGTTTGAGGTGGCCGATATTCCGTGGGATCGACTGGAGGATCCGACCGCTTTCCACACCGCTCAGGCCACGATGGATAAGGGCCGTGACGGTTGCCGCGTGCCTCTGCCTTGGACCGCTTCCGACGAGCCCGCTCTGGCCGATTTCAGCCGTCCGGCTCCGGCCGACGATGGCACCGGCGAGAACCATGTGCCGCTGTGCGCCGCCGGCCAGTTCGGCACGGGCGCTTCCTTCGGCTTCTCCCCTGCGGTTCGCGCCGATGGCGTGACGCCGGCCGCCGACCCGCACCTGCCGCAGCCGCTGTGGTTCAAGGATTACGCGGTGGACGTGGAGCAGGCCGACCCGGATTCGATGTACACGTTGTATCATGCGGCGTTGGCGATTCGTCAGGAGTCGCTGACCGCCACGCGCGACACCACCGCCGAGCAGGTGGATATGGGAGCGGACGTGGTGGCGTACCGCCGTGCGGCGGTTGAGGGACGCACGTTCACCTCGGTTACTAACTTTGGCACTGCCCCGGTCTCACTGCCCGAAGGCTCTGTGGTGCTCACTTCCGGCCCGCTGACTCCCGACGGTCGACTTCCCACCGACACCTCTGCGTGGGTAATCAAGTAACTCTGTGGTTCACTGCGTGGTGGAAGTTTGGCTACGTGGTGGGACCATACTAGAAGGCCGCCGTTCCGAATGAATCGGAGCGGCGGCCTTTTGGTACGTGCTGGGTACTCCCCTCAGGCGCTTATGCGCCAGCGGGAGCTACAGGGGCTCACTGAACCTGAGCGCGGGCGATCTTACCGGTGAAGGAATTGGCCTCGTCGGCATCCTTGACGCCATCCTTGTTCCAGGAGAACATGGCGCGCAGCTTCGGGCCGACGGTCTCGATGCGCTCGTTGGAGTACTTCTCCTGCAGCTCCTTGAAGTGCGGGGCGCCGGCATCCTGGTCGTCAATGAACTCCTTGGCGAAGGAGCCGTCCTGGATGCGCTGCAGGTGGTATTCCATGCGCTTGCGGCAGTCCTCGTTGATGACGGTGTTGACGTAGTCGCCGTACTGGGCGGTGTCGGAGCAGGACCAACGAGCCTTGTTCAGACCGCCCTCGTTCATCAGGTCGACGAGCATCTTGAGCTCGTGGCAGACCTCGAAGTAGGCGATTTCCGGCTGGTAGCCGGCGTCGGTCAGGACTTCGAAGCCCATCTCGACGAGCTTGTTCACGCCACCCATGAGCACGTTCTGCTCGCCGAAGAGATCGGTCTCGGTCTCTTCCTTGAAGGTGGTCTTGATGGCACCGGCGCGCAGGGCACCGAGGGCCTTGGCGTAGGCCAGGGTCAGAGCCCAGCCGTCGCCACGCGGATCCTGCTCGACGGCCACGACGACCGGCACGCCACGGCCAGCGGCGTACTCACGACGAACGATGTGGCCCGGGCCCTTCGGGGCAACCATGAACACCGGGTGATCCTCAGACGGCTTGATGTAACCGTAGTGAATGTTGAAGCCATGAGCGAACGCAACAGCAGCACCCGGCTTGATGTTGGGCTCGATGTCGTTGGCCCAGATGGTGCGCTGGTACTGGTCGGGGGCCAGAATCATGATCACGTCGGCCTCGGCGGAAGCCTCGGCCACGGACTTGACCTCGAGGCCCTGCTCCTTGGCGAAGTCGACCGACTTGGAGGTCGGACGCAGGCCGACGACCACGTCGACACCGGAATCGCGAAGGTTCAGCGCGTGGGCGTGGCCCTGGGAGCCGTAGCCGATGATTGCGACCTTCTTGCCTTCGAGAACAGAGAGATCACCGTCGTTCTCATACCAGATCTGTGCTGCCATTATTGGCACTCCTTTTCAGTAGTGGGTTGTGGCGCCGCTGGGCGCCGGGGGTATCTACGGTGTGCAGATAAGTCCTGTTTTGCGAGGATTGTGTCCTTCAAACCGAGTTCAATCCTACCGAGAACGCCGTCGCAGCCCCGCTGGAGTCCACAACGTGAGCTAGGTCACTATTGGAGTATGGACAGCCGTGTGCAGAGAACGATTCTCGATAACAACTCTGCACCCTTTTGAACAGAATCGCACAATCCCACATATGGGGAAAGGCTGAGATATCAACGACCTTGCATATTCGGTGTTCGTTTGCCTGCAAGAAATCAGCGCATAGTTGTTATTGAGAATGATTCGCTGCGCGCAACAACACAAAACCGCCGCTCCCGTATGGGCGGGAACGGCGGTTTGCTAGCTTAAATCCCCTTCAGGGGCGACAATCACTGAACCTGGGTACGAGCAATCTTGCCGTTGAAGGACTCGGTCTCATCCTTGTCCTTGGCCTCGGCGTTATTCCAGGAGAACATGGCGCGCAGCTTCGGGCCAACGGTCTCGAGGTGCGGGTGAGAGTACTCTTCCTGCAGCTTCTTGAACTTCGGGGCGCCGGCAGCCTGGTCATCCATGAACTCCTTGGCGAAGGAGCCATCCTGAATGCGCTTGAGCTGATACTGCATGCGCTTCTTGGTCTCCTCGGTGATGACGGTGGAGGTGTAGTCGCCGTACTGAGCGGTGTCAGAGCAGGACCAACGAGCCTTGTTCAGACCACCCTCGTTAGCGAGGTCGACCAGCATCTTCAGCTCGTGGAACACCTCGAAGTAGGCGATTTCCGGCTGGTAGCCAGCCTCGGTCAGCACGTCGAAGCCGAGGTCGCACAGGTGGTTGATGCCGCCCATGAGGACGTCCTGCTCACCGAACAGATCGGTCTCGGTCTCCTCGGTGAAGGTGGTCTTGATGGCGCCTGCACGCAGAGCGCCCAGAGCCTTGGCGTAAGCCAGGCACAGCGGCCAGGTCTTGCCGTCCGGGTCCTGCTCAACAGCAACGACGACCGGGACACCACGGCCAGCGGCGTACTCACGACGAACGATGTGGCCCGGGCCCTTCGGGGCAACCATGAACACCGGGTGATCCTCAGACGGCTTGATGTAACCGTAGTGGATGTTGAAGCCGTGGGCGAAGGCCAGGGCAGCGCCCGGCTTCAGGTTCGGCTCAACGTCCTTCTTGTAGACGGCTGCCTGGTACTGGTCAGGCAGAAGAATCATCACAACGTCAGCCTCAGCGACGGCCTCACCAACCGGTTTGACCTCAAGGCCCTGCTCCTTGGCGAACTCCACGGACTTGGAGGTAGGACGCAGGCCGACGACCACGTCGACACCGGAGTCACGCAGGTTCAGCGCGTGGGCGTGACCCTGAGAACCGTAGCCCAGGATAGCCACCTTCTTGCCATCGAACACGGACAGATCGGCGTCCTTCTCGTACCAGATAGTTGCTGCCATTTTTGGCGCTCCTTTTATTTATTTGTTTATTTATGGGGTTGAATTTTTCTTGCGTTCTGCGGGGTTTCGCTGAGCGATATTCTGTTGTGGCTTTCCTTGTGGGCTTTTCCGATATGCAGGTTTAGTCCCGTCGCATCGGAAAAGCCCTGTAGGGGTTCACTTAGTGGAATTAGGGGTTTTCACGTTGTGAACATCGTCACTTGGTAAAGTCAACGTCCTTAGTCTCCTTGCAGGTGAGCACGGAGACGAGGCAGCACACGGCCATCACGGCAAGGTAGAGGCCCACGGAGTGGACGCCCCAGTGGGAGCTCAGCCAAGTGGCGATGGTCGGCACGAAAGCCGCGCCGACGATGGCGGCCAGGTTGTAGCCGATGCCGGAGCCGGAGTAACGCACGTTGGCGTCGAACAGCTCAGGCAGGAAGGCGCCGATCGGGCCGAAGGCGATGCCCATCAGGGCGAAGCCGAGGCACAGGAACACCATGGTGGCCGCGAAGTTCTTCTGACCGACCAGGCCGCTGTCCAGCAGGAACGGGAACAGCACGGCGAACACGACCAGCGCGCAGGACGAGAACATCAGCACGCGACGACGGCCGATCCGGTCGGCATACAGGCAGGAAAGCACGATGAACAGCGCGAACACGCAGATGGAGATCATCAGCATGAGCAGGTACTCCTGGTTGGTGAAGCCGAGGTCGCCGCCGCCTTCACGCTTGATCTTGGTGCCCCATGCGAGCGACCAGGTGGCGAGCGTGTAGAACAGCGTGTAGGTCACGGCCACGAGGAACGTCGCCTGCAGCACCTGCTTCCAGGACTTGCGGAACACCTCGGTCAGCGGGGACTTGACGACTTTCTTCTGCTCCTGGGCCATGCGGAAGATCGGGGTCTCCTCCATGTGGACTCGCACGACGAGGCCGATGATCACCAGCACGGCGGACAGCAGGAACGGCACACGCCAACCCCAGGCGCACATCGCATCGGTGTCATTGAACGACTCCAGCACGAAGTAGGTGCCGTTCGACAGGAAGAAGCCGATCGGGGCGCCGAGCTCCGGGAAGGAGCCGTACAGCGCACGCTTGTCTTCGGGCGCGTTCTCGGTGGCGACCAGCGCAGCACCGGACCATTCGCCGCCAAGGCCGATGCCCTGGATGAAACGCAGCAGACACAGTACCGCGACCGCGCCGACACCGACCTGACTGTAGGTCGGCAGGCAGCCGATGAGGAACGTGCCGACGCCCATGGTCATCAGCGAGACGACCAGCGTGGTCTTGCGGCCCATGCGGTCACCGAAGTGGCCGAAGATCAGGGATCCCAGCGGACGAGCGATGAACGCGATGGCGAAGGTCAGCAGGCTCATCAGCAGCGCGACGGTGGGGTTGTCCTTCGCGGAGAAGAAGATGTGCGGGAAGTAGTTCGCTGCGGCGGTGCCGTAGGCGTAGAAGTCGTAGAATTCGATGGCGGTTCCGACCATCGAGGCGGCGATCACGGTCTTGACCGAGTCACGGACCATCGCCTTTGCTTTTCCACCCACCGAAGTGGTGCCGTCAGCTGTCAGTGTGACTGCTGTCATTGTTAGCTCCTGTTACTGCACGCGGACGAGCCCGCGATTTTTTATTCTGTTCTCTCTCATTTGCCGCTTTGCTGATCCGGTGACCTTGTGGGACGCATCAAAAAAGCCCCGCGACTCGTGCAGGGCTATACGATTGGTTGCTCGCTGAGCCCTGCCTTCGTTGGCGGGGTTCCAAGCAGTGATGCCGAATCAGTCCGCCAGCGAAGACGGAATAATAATTCGTGCAGACAGCAGAACAACGTTAACGGTGGTTGCGTTAGCGGCGTTATCAGCAGCATATCCAGTCATCGCGGCGAACCTCCTTTCGGTATCGAACGTGTCTTTCGAGCTCTTTCGCGCTCGACTGTCTGACAACATAGGCGCGGGATTCCACGACAGCCATCAAAGGTTCACTATGTGGACGGCCGCGGCATAACAACATCGGCGGCGTCGGCACAACCTGTCTGCGTTCCGCCTGCATTACAGACAGACACATCGACGCCCCATCCCGCGAAAGTCCCATTTCAGCAGCAACGGATGGGACTAATCGCGGATAGGATGATGCCTCAATCCCAAACGAGGCGCAACAGCGGCCAATCCGGCCGGATTGCTAGCGCTTCATCGAAATCGTGACGACCGCGGACGCGAGCACACAGACGATGGCCGCCGGGAACAGCACCGAGAAACCGCCGGTGACGGCCACACCGACCGCGCCGATTATCGCGGCGAGCGCCAGACCGACGGAATTCGACAGGTTGAAGAACGCCAAATCATGGCCGGCCGAACGCGCATCCGGCAACGCGCCCATCGCAAGCAACTGGCCGAACGTATCGATAAGGCCGAACGCGAACCCTCCGATCAGGGCGAACAGCACCATGCTGACGGCGCTCGGCATGGTCATGGGCAAAGCCAACGCCACCGTGTACAGCACGCAGGAAATGACCGACAGATACCGCGGATCCTCAATGTACTCACCCACCGGACCGGCGATGAACGCGGCACCCACGGAGCCGACGAGCGTCGCCAAGGCCATCGAGGCGATCAACGAGCACACCGGTACCGCGATCGGAGAGGAGTTGCCTTGCGTGAACCAATCCCGGAAGATCAGCGCCGATGCGATGAACCACAGGAACATGGTCGTCAGTCCGACACCAGCCGACACCAAGGAGCGCGAAGCGAACGCCTTCCAGAATTCGACGGCGTGCCGCGGCGCGCGGAACCGCTCCATCAGCATGTGCGCACTCATCGCCGTATGCGGCTGCTCCTCGCTCGACGGTTCCTTCGGCCACACCAGCACCGGCACGATGCCGGCCAGCAGGAACACCGCGGCGGCCGCGGCGAACGGCGTATACAGCCCGCCGAACACGACGCAGGCGACGCCGATCCACACGCCCAGCGCCTGGCCGACCATCTGGCCGATGCCACGCGCGCGCACGATGCGCGGACGGAACTTGTCGGGCACTCGCTCGCTGAACGCAGCCGCCATCGGCACGGTCAGCATCACATAACCGACCTGCACCAGACCCCACAGCAACGCGATGCCCACCACGTTCGAGCACAGTCCCAGCGCCAGCGTCATCACCGCGGAGACGACGCCTCCTGCGATGATCCACGGCGTGCGCCGGCCAGCGGCCACGCGCGTGCGATCGGACAGCGCGGAGACGACGGCCTCGGCAATCAGCGACACGACGACGCCCACGACAACAACCACGGCCAGATCAATGGCCCATGCCGACGCCACCCCGCCGTCGCCGACCGTGCCAATGCGACTGACCAGGCTCTCGGAGAGTCCCTGGCCGCCACCGGAGAACGCCGCGCGGGAGGCAACCGCGCCGGAGACCCGCTGCCAGCTGACTTTCGCTATGACCGCAGGCAGCGCGAGCAGGTTCAATGCGGCCCATGGCACGATCGCCATGGTCGCGCCCACCGCGAAGCCCCACGACAGGCGGGTCACCTGACCGGGGTTCGGGCGCTGGCCGTCGGCGCTGATCACCGGGTCGCGCATGTCCACGTACGCCGAGCCCATGTCCGGGACCGCCGTGTCGACGGAGGCCGCGGCCGCCGCGGGAGATCCCTCCGAGGTCATCTGCGCGACCTGGGTCTCGGCTTGCGTCACGGACGCCTCGACCTTGCGCCGCGGCTGATGCACGGCCAAGCGGGCGACCGCGGACTTGTCTTCGGGGCTGAGCACCTTGTCGTAATCAGGCCGATCATCGATGCCGGGGCGAATGTACACGCTGCCCGGCAACGGCTTCGGAGCGGGGAATTCGTTCGGTTGCTGCTGATCATCGGTCATGATATCGGTTTACTTCTCTTCTCTTGTGCGCTCTCGTTACGGGTATACAACTATCGTAACGTTCGCATATTACACGACGACGCGGCACGGCCGATATGCCGGCCGCGTCGCGTGAAACTGTTGGGAGTGCGGAACTTGCGAGATTCGCCGCGCGGACGGCAGATGCCGGCGAGGTCTTCTTCGGTGGCGCCGTTCGGGAATACGGAGATCATGGTCAGGAACATCGGGTAGTACTCGGATTTCTCGCCGTTCTTCAGCACGTCCTGGAACTGCGCGGATTCCCAGCTCATGTGGTTGACAATCGCGTCGACGATGATGTCGTGGGACTTGCTGAGTTCGGCCACGTCATCCCAGGAGCCCAGGCGCGGGTCCACCTTGGTGTGGTCGATCGGATCAAAGCCGGCGTCGGCGCCGTCGAACGGCGTGAAGAACGGCAGGACGTGGACACCGTTGTACACCCCGGCGAAGCGGGTGCGCAGCACATCGGTGAGCGAGGCGATGGTGCCGTCGCCGAAGCGGTTGGCGTAGGTACCGCCTCCGGACTCGCTGGCGGAGGCGCGGCGATCAGCGCCGAGTGGTGTCGGCCTCGCGCAGGGAAACAGGGATTACGTCACCGGCGGAATCGACCGGGCGCCCCTCGATGGCATCCGTCATGCGGGCGACAGCCGTGCCGGCAAGCGCATCGAAGTCCTGGCATACGGCGGTCAGACGCAACCCTGCCATGTCGGTCAGATACGTGCCATCATAGGCGACGACCTGCACGTCCTGCGGCACACGCATGCCGCGGCGAAACACCTCCTGCACGCAGCAGGCGGCACCGATATCGGAACTGACCACGGCATCCACGTCGGTAAAACGGTCGAACAGTTCGCGCATGGCCGTCGCACAACCCTGAAAATCCGCCACTTCCCCGGCCTCGATGTACTCGCACCGAATGCCTGCACGCTGCAGTTCACGCTCCAGCGTCAGGTAATAGCGCACGGTCGGGAACGTGGTGTTCCCGGGCGATTCCGTCTGCCGCACCTCGCCAGTCGGCGTCTGCGCCAGATCATGGAACTGCCTGCACGGGCCGCCTACCATCGCCACATGCCGGGAACCATTATGAATCAACAGGTCGGCGATCAGTCGCCCGCCCTGCTCGTGATCGGAGCCGACCGATGGGATGCCCTCGCCGAGATAACAGTCGAACCCCACGATGGGCCGACCGATCGAAGTCCAGTAATCCGGAGCGTGCTCGGTGTGCGCCGCCATCACGATGCCATCCATCATATGCCGGCGGAGCATGTCGACGTACTCGGCCTCGCCAGTACCCGAATCGGCCGTCGAGCACAGCATGGTACGCAGCCCCCGCTCCGACAGCTCTCGCTGCAGACCGGCCGCCAACGTGGCGAAGAACGGATGGCGGATGGTGGGCACGATGACGCCGACGGTGTTGGTGCGGTCATGATACAGGTTGCGGGCGAGCTCGTTCGGCACATAATTGAGCGCACGCATGGCTTCGGCGACGCGCTCGCGCATGTCATCGGACACGCACCCGGCACCATTCACCACCAGCGACACCGTACTCAACGACACCCCGGCCTTTTTGGCCACATCACGCATCCCGACCATGCCCCCACTCCATCGTTTGCCGTCACAATATGACTGTTCGCCTAATTGTATACAGAACGACGCTCTCAAAACTTGCAGATACAAAAACAGAACCCCCTATTTTCCAACAACATCGTTTTTGTATCTGCGAGTTTTGAGAGCCACTCCAGCGCAGACGAGCTACCGCACCAGCGCGATCAGCCCCCAACCCAGCACCACACACACCACCGGCACCAGCACGGTCATCATGAAGTACACGGCGGCCGCGGCGTATTTGCCGCTGCGGGCGAGCGACACCATCTCGTTGATAGCCGTGGAAAACGTAGAGAAACCGCCTAGGAAGCCGGTGACGAACAGCAGGTACGACGAATGGTCGGCCGTCTGGTAGAAGTAGGCCGCGGCGGCCACGCCGGCGAAGAACGTGGCGAGCACGTTGATGATGAACGTGGACAGCGGGAACGCGCGGTTCCACCACCGTTGAATCGAGGTGTTCAGGACGAACCGCGTCACGGCGCCCAAGCCGCCGCACATACAGATCAGGGCAAACATGTCAGCGCACCTCCCCGGTTTCAGGATCAGGCCTGAGCGGAATTTCCGCGGTGATCGGATCCGGTTCGAACGACGGAAGGTGCTGTTCGTCGGATACTGGCATGTCTTGTACGCGGCCCGCAGCCGGTTCCGAACCGGCCTGACTTTCAACAGCCAAGTCTGCTCCGGACGGAGCGCCGGCGGCCTGCGACTCGCGCACCGCGCGAGCCACCACGCGCGCCTCGCGTTTTCGGCTCAGCGCAAGGCCCAGCATGGTGCCAAGCCACGCGATGATCAAACCGCAGATGAAGCTCAGCAGCGTGTAGGTCACGAATCCCACGATGTTCTCGGCGCGCAACGAGTTCAGGTCCTCGATCATCATCGCCGACAACGTGGAGAACCCGCCGCACATGCCCATGCCGACACCGCGGCTGACCAGCTGGCGGATGCGCTTGCGAATCCACGCCGCCTGCGACATGTACGTGCTCAGGGCGGCGAAGATGAAGCACGCCAGCATGTTCGCTATGAACGTGGCGGTGTGGAACGAATGAAGGAGACCACTTGGCGCGGCCGGATTCGGCAGGAGCAGCGAGAGCCCGTATCGTATCGCCGTGCCGAAGAACCCGCCGACGAACACCACCAAATACAGCATGCCATCGGCGAGGGGATTGAATTTCGCCTGCACGCGCTTGGCCGGGGCCAGTGGAATGGAAGGTGGTGCTACTGCGGCTGCCAGTCCGGTGGGCCGAGGCGCCGAGTATTCGATTTCGGAGGCGCTGATCTCTTGGGTCGATGGCGCCGGCTCGTCCGCGGCGAGGGCGTGAGCCTCGCTTGGAGTCGAGTCCGGCGCGGAAGTGTCGGCGACGTCGGACCCGGCAGAGACGGATTCGATGTCCCCCGCGCCGGCGGCGTCGCCGCCATCGGATTCGTCATGCGAGGAGGGCACGAACGGTACAGACTGATTCATGATCTGAAACCCTTGTAGTACGCGGATTCACTCTGTCCCGGCAGCCGTGGGTCGGCGAGATCGCCGAATGGCGACTAGTCGAGAAGCGAGTGGACGGAAATGATGTGGTCGCGCTGAGGACCGGTGCCGATCACGGAGATGCGGCAGTTACTCAGAGCTTCAAGACGCTTGACGTACGCCTGGCAGGCGGCGGGCAGCTCGTCGAACTCGTGGACCTGCGAAATGTCCTCGGTCCAGCCGGGCATGGTCTCGTAAATCGGCTTGGCAGCAGAGAAGGCGGCCTGATCCGTCGGCATATCGTCGTAACGCTCGCCATCCACATCGTAGGCGACGCAGATCGGAATCTCCTTGAGACCGGTGAGCACGTCGAGCTTGGTGAGCACGAGGTCGGTCAGACCGTTGACCTGGCTGGCGTAGCGGTTCACGACCGCATCGAACCAGCCGCAGCG
>ENA-ORSM01001167-ORSM01001167.1-human-gut-metagenome-genome-assembly--contig:-NODE-1167-length-21358-cov-12.524950_pt1 | contig 21358 bp, 13 predicted proteins | sample MGYA00241903_ERZ509170 | MGnify/ENA primary metagenome ERZ509170 (study PRJEB26280, sample SAMEA2338784) | human gut metagenome | biome: human gut; feature: human-associated habitat; material: faeces...
ACTTGACGACCTTCTTCTGCTCCTGGGCCATACGGAAGATCGGGGTCTCCTCCATGTGAACGCGGACCACGAGACCGACGATCACCAGGATGGCGGACAGCAGGAACGGCACACGCCAGCCCCAAGCCAGCATCGCGTCCTGATTGTTGAAGGATTCGAGCACGAAGTAGGTGCCGTTGGACAGGAAGAAGCCGATCGGGGCGCCGAGCTCCGGGAAGGAGCCGTACAGTGCGCGCTTGTCTTCAGGCGCGTTCTCGGTGGCGACCAGTGCCGCGCCGGACCATTCGCCGCCCAGGCCGATGCCCTGGATGAAACGCAGCAGGCAGAGGATGGCGACTGCACCAACGCCGACCTGATCGTAGGTGGGCAGGCAGCCAATCAGGAAGGTGCCGACACCCATGGTCATCAGGCTGACGACCAGCGTGGTCTTGCGGCCCATGCGATCGCCGAAGTGGCCGAAGATCAGCGAGCCCAGCGGGCGGGCGATGAAGGCGATGGCGAAGGTCAGCAAGCTCATCAGCAGTGCGACGGTGGGGTTGTCCTTCGCGGAGAAGAAGATGTGCGGGAAGTAGTTTGCCGCGGCGGTGCCGTAGGCGTAGAAGTCATAGAATTCGATGGCGGTACCGACCATCGATGCGGCGATCACGGTCTTGACCGAATCGCGTACCAAGGTAGCGGCTTTACCTGCCGCCTGCCCTAAGCCAGTCTCTTCGACTGCTGCAGTCATTGTTACTCCTGTTTTGCTCTCGTTCACTCTCATTGGCGGGCGATTATTTCGTCTCACAGGGAGGTTGTTGTTCTGTTGCTGTGTTGTTGCCGTGTACTGTCCGCTACCGTTTCCGTCTGCGGGATTCTGCCGTAAGCCTTGTGAGCGCAACAAAAAAAGCCCCGCATCTTGCAGGGCCTTACCGATTGTGTCAGCTTGATTGGCCCTGCCTTCGTTGACGGGGCTTCAAGCATCAATGCCGAATTAGTCCGCCAGCGAAGACGGGCTAATAATTCGTGCGGATACAAACGCAGAAGCATTGAATCCAGTCATCGCGTGGCCTCCTTTCGGTATTTCCTCAGGCCGTTCGACCTGAACTGGAATGTAAACATAGGTTTGGCTGTCTTGCCAATCCAGCAAGGGTTCACATTGTGGACATTGTGACGTAGGAGTCATGTGAGATGGGTGACTGTGGGCGGCCGTGACTCGGCTCCCCTCAGTCGCCTACGCCGCCAGCTCGGCCGCAATTACAGACGGGCTACCGCCCGCAGTCTGCCTGCTCGCCTCCCGGCTCGCCTTCGCCTACAAACAGTCCACTGGACTGTTTGCTTCACAGCTCAGCCTCAGAGAGGGGAGCCAAGATAGGAGTCACCGGGTGGTTTCGCCGGGGATGAGGGCTACGGGGGATGACTTCTTCGGGAGTGGGTTGGGTGTCAACGTCCGAAGCGCTATCGTTCTTGGACGGAGAGGCGGGGCCACCGTCGGCGGCGATCTGTGAGTCCATGCGGACGGCGAGCGCGGCGGCGATGGCCGGGAAGTCCTGTCGAATCGCGGTCAGGCGTTTGCCGGCGGTTTCGGCCATGAGAGTGCCGTCATAGGCGATGACTTGCAGATCAGCAGGCATCTCGATACCCCGGCGCGAGGCTTCCTGCAATGCCACGGATGCCACCACATCGGAGCCGACGATGGCGTTGACATCGGGATACCGCTCGAAAATGGCGCATGCGGTGGCTGCGTGGGCGGCGATGTCGGCCACGGTGCCGGCTTCGACATAATCGCAGGCAATGCCGGCCTCAGCCAGCAGACGCTCGACGGTGAGATGGTAGCGAATCGTGGGGAAAGTGGTGCCTTCCGCGAACTGGGAACGCGGGCCGCCAACGAGCACCACGTGGCGCGCGCCGGAATCGATGAGCTGGCGCGCAATCAGACGGCCTCCCTGTTCATGATCAGACCGGACGACCGGCACACCCTCACCGAGCGTGCGGTCGAAAGCGACAATTGGCCGATGGATGGAGGTCCAGTAGTCGGCCGGATGCTCGGTGTGGGCCGCCATGATGATGCCGTCCATCATGTGCCGCTGGAGCATATCGACGTATTCGCCCTCGCCTTTGTCCGCATCGGCGGTGGAACACAATAGGGTTTTGAGGTCGCGCGCGGCGAACTCGCGCTGCAGATGCGCGGTGAGTGTGGAGAAGAACGGGTGGGCGATGGTCGGCATGATCACGCCGATGGTGTTGGTGCGGTTTCGGTAGAGGTTGCGGGCCAGCTCGTTGGGAATGTAGTTGAGCTGGCGCATCGCGGACTCGACTTTGGCACGCATATCGGCCGAGACGTAGCCGGTGTTGTTGACCACCAACGAAACGGTGCTTAAGGACACCCCTGCCGCTTTGGCTACGTCGCGCATGCCGACCATGGTTTTGCTCCCCTGCGAGTACTGGACTGGATCACTGCTGACCAGTGTACTCGAACCGGTTTATTATTCGGCAGATTTGGTGGTGAGGGTGACGATTCCGGCCAGCAGCACCATGACGATGGCGGACGGGAAGAGCAGGTAATAGCCGAAGCTATGCTCGAAGGCGTTCACCAGTAGCGCGCCGATGATGGCGGCGAGCGCCAGACCGGCCGAGTTGGCGAGCGCATAAATGCCGAGGTCGTGGCCGGCTCGGCGCGGGTCGGGCAAAGAGTCCATCACCAGTTCAAGTCCGAGCGAATCGTAAATGCCGAAGGCGAATCCGGAGATCAACGCAAACAGCAGCATGCCGTTTTCACGGGCAGTGCCGGTGGACCAGACGCCAAGGCCCCATGCGAGCCCCAGACCAATCGCATACAGCAGGCAGGCACCGGCCACCACACGGGCCACGGGAATGTTCTTTTCCTCGATTCGCTCGGAAATCGGCCCGGCGGCCCAGGAGGCGAGCGCGGCACCGATCAATGTGGCCACAGCCATACCGGCAATGAGGAATCCGGCCGGAATGGTCAGCGGCGCGGACGTAAGTACCACGGCCTTGCCATAAACCCAGAAACGTACGAGATACCACAGAAACACACCGGTCAGCCCAACACCGGCCATCATGCACGTACGGGCGGCGAACACCCGGGAGAACTCGGGAGCGTGGGCCGGCGGGCGCAATTGGTCAAGTACCTGACTGCGGTCAAAAAGCTGGTTCGGCTGCTCAGCGCTAGAAGGCTCCTTGGGCAGAATCAATACGGTGGCAATACCGGACACTGCAAATAGCACGGCGGTGTAACTAAACGGCGCAAACGAATTGAACATCACACCAAGCGCACCCATGCACACGCCAAGCGCTTGGCCGAGCATCACACCGATGCCATGCCAGCGTTCGATGCGAGGGCGGAACTTGTCGGGCACCCGTTCGCTGATGGCGCTGGTCAACGGCACGGAAAGCATCGCATAGGCGAACTGTAGGAACACCCAGAAAATACAAAGCACAATGATGCCGATATTCTGCCCCAGAATCAGCGTGATCAGCGCGCACAGCAGACCTCCGCCAACCATCCACGGGGTACGACGGCCCAATGGCGTGCGTGTGCGGTCGGACAACACTGAAATCAGCGGCATCGCAAACATGGAGGCCACTACGCCGACAATCACCAACACGGCCAGGGGCATCGCCAATTCGGTGGCGACGGGCAACGGGCGGCCAGTGGCCGGATTGATGGCGATATGACCGGCAACAGCAGTGTCATAGCCGAACGTACGCGCAATCGCGTTGGGCATGGCAATGGTGTTCAACGCCACCCAAGGTGCGCCGACCAGAATTGAAGCAGCGAAGAAACCCCAGTTGAGTCGGGAGACCTGACCTGCGGTAGGGCGTTGGCCATTGACGGCGACCATGGGATCGCGCATGTCGAGGTAGGCGGACGACATATCCGGCGCGGGAGTGTCCACACTGGCTGCCGAAGAACCGGCGGAAGCCAATCGCACAGCCTGGGCCTCAGGCTGGTCCGCAGAGGCTTCGGGCGGGCGGCGGCGATTCTTGATGGCCAGTCTGGCCACGGCGGCTTTGTCTTCGGGACTTAGGACCTTGTCCAAATCCGGGCGATCATCAATACCCGGACGCACATACGGTTCCAACATGATGCTGCTCTTTCTCTGTTCTGCTGCTCGTCTCGTCGATTCCGGCGGGATGCTTGGGCCGCGCCCGCAGGAGCATGACCTTCAACCCCGCATACGCAAAACCGCCCGGGCGCACTGGCTTCAGTGCACTGCGGGCGGTTTGCTCTCCATGAACCCAGCTTACGCCGGGCGCACTACTTGGAGCGCGCACAGCGGAGTGGCGTTTATGGGCCAACGGTTAGTCGATATCGGCAATCGGCGGGTTGGCGAGCAGATCGCGGGTTTCGTGGTCGCCGGCGGCATCGCTCCAGGCAAGGCTGGCAACCGGGGTGGTGTTGTCTGTGCCGAGGCCGCGTCCGGGCTCGAAGGTGAGGGCGGCCGTGGACGTGCCGTCGGCGGCGGTCCAGCGGAAGGTGATGGACGTGTCGCCATCGACCTCGTAGCTGGACTCGCCATCGAATGCAGGCAGTTCGTTGCGGAACTTGGCCAGGGCGTTCAGGGCCTTGACCACCGGGCGTTCGAGGTTTTCATCGATTTCGGCGGTGGAGTAGTAGTGGCGGTTGATGTCGCGGCCGTTGTTGGTGCGGCGCAGCAGTTCCATGTCGTTGCGGCCGGCGAGCGCGCCCACGTAGTAGACCTGCGGCACGCCCGGCAGGAAGAACTGCACGGCGCGGGCGGCCAAGTAGTGCTGGTCGTTGCAGCCGAGGGCCGAGTAGTACGTGGAGTTGACCTGGTAGAGGTCGAGGTTGGACGCGGCGGCACCGGTGGCGGCCTGGGATTCGCCGTGGGTGTTGGCATGGATGGTGTTGACCAGGTTGTCGACGTCCTCGTCGGGCACGAGGCCCTTGAGGGAGCGGTCGAGCTGGTCGGAGCCGATGTCGATCACGCCGATGCCATCGTGCGTATCGAGCACGGTGACGGCGTTGTTCGGGCGGATCTCGGTCCAGTGGGCCACGGGTTCGACGTGACCGGTGAACAGCGAGTGCAGAAGCAGCGGCGGCAGGGCGAAATCGTAGACGCGGTCCACCTTGGAGGCGATCTCCACCTGCTTCTTGTAATAGCTGTGAACCTCGATGAGGATTTCAAGGCCGCGCTTGACGCCCTCCTCGCGCAGACGGGAGATGAGCTTAAAGGTCTTGGGGGTCATGAAGCAGCTGGTGCCGGCTTCCTTGGCGCCGTAGCCCACGGCGTCGAGACGGATGTAGCGCACGTGGCTGGCGGCCATCTGATCGAAGATGGACATCAGGTATTCCCAGCCCTTGGCGGAATCAGTGTCGATGTCCACCTGCTGCGGGGTGAAGCTGACCCATACCAAACGGGTCTTGCCGCCGAGGTTGTAGTGGGTGAACGGCAGGCCCGGGCGCGGGCGGTAGATGCCGGCCAGGTCTTCTTCGGTAGCGCCGTTCGGGAAGACGGAGCTCATGGTCAGGAACATCGGGTAGTACTCGGAGTTCTCGCCGTTCTTCAGCACGTCCTGGAATTGGGCGGATTCCCAGCTCATGTGGTTGACGATGGCGTCGACCATGATGTCGTGGGTTGTGGAGAGTTCGGCGACGTCATCCCACGAGCCGAGGCGCGGGTCGACCTTGGTGTGGTCGATCGGGTCGAAGCCTGCATCCGCACCATCGAACGGAGTGAAGAACGGCAGGATATGCACGCCGTCATACACGCCGTCGAAGCGGGTGCGCAGGATGTCGGTCATCGAGCTAAGAGTGCCATCGCCGAGACGATCGGCGTATGTGATGAGTTGCACTTTGTTTTTCATGGGACCTCCCTTGGCTCATGGGCGCGGGTGCAATTTGCGTGCGCATCTGCCTGTTTGTTGTTTACGTATTTGCATACTCACGTATGTATCGAACCGGTTCGATATTACCTCGAAAGGGACGTCAATGTCCAGTCGCGCAGTGAAATGCGCGTGTCGAACCGATTAGATGCGGTGTTCTATGCAGCTTAGCCTGTCCGACTCCAATGTGTCCGATTGATAACGCCCGGTTTGTTGCGCATTTTGGTTGAGGCTTGAGTTGAGAGACATGGTCCGTCGTCCGGGTACGATTTCAGTCGCCAAACCAAATCAACCTATTTAGGAAGGCGACGGAACCATGCCGAATCAGATTCTACAGGTCGACGAGAACATGCTCGAGACGAAGCTGGACCGGTTGGTGTCGGAGAAGGTCGAACAGCTGTTGAACGCGATGCTGGACGCGGAGGCCGACGAGATCACGGGCGCGTGCAGGCGTTCGTATACGCTGGAATGCAAGACGAATGCGGCCAGACGCGCGCTCGAGGGCGAGCCCCTCGCCCGCGTGGCGCGCGACGCGGGTTGCACGCCGACGAGCGTGTACCAGTGGATGCGCCGCTACCGGAGCGAGGGGATACTGGGACTGATGGACAGGAGAAACGCGCCGATGCCGGCCGAACCGATGCCCGCGGCCGGCGATGACGTGGAGGAGCTGCGCCGGCAGGTGGAGGTCCTGCGGCTGGAGAACGCGGTGATGCGGGAGACGATCGATGTTTTAAAAGCCGACGACCCGCGCCTCGACCCGTCCATGCTGACGAACAGGGAGAGGACGCGGGTCGTCGACGCGATCAGGGGTGAATTCGGCCTGGCGGCCTGCCTGAAGGCCGTGGGGCTGAAACGCAGCACCTACTATTACGAGCGCGGCGCGATCGCCGCGGGCGACAGGTACGCCGTGCTGCGGGCCCGCGTCGCCGGCCTGTTCGAGCAGGGTGGGCGCGCATGGGGATACCGGACCATCCACCGCATGCTGCGCCTTGACGAGTCCGACCCGATCGTCGTCTCGGAGAAGGTCGTCAGGCGGATCATGCGCGAGGGGGCCATGCGGCCCGTGTACCTGAAGCGGCCGAAGCGGTGGAGCTCCTACGCCGGCGAGATCGGCGAGGCCCCGGCGAACCTCGTGGAGCGGGACTTCCACGCCGACGCGCCGAACATGCTGTGGGTCACGGACGTCACCCAGTTCACCATGGACGGGTACAAGTGCTGGCTTTCCCCGGTGGTCGACTGCTTCGACGGGATGGTGGTCTCCTGGACCTTGTCGCGCTCCCCGAACGCCGACATGGCGAACCGGATGCTCCTTGACGCGGTCGCCACGCTCAGGGACGGGGAACATCCAATCATCCATTCCGATTAAGCCGGTTTTGTTGTTAAGCCGGGGAACGGTTCGGGGTCTTGGTGGCTGGCCGTGTCCCATGTGGTTTCCCGGCTTAACGTTCCGGGTTATTTGAGGGTGTGTAGTTGTCGGAGTCGTTGCTCGCTGAGCCATGTCTCCTTGGAGGGGTCGGGGCCGGGGTTGGCCGCATCGACGGCTTTGCGCATCATGTCGAGGGTCGCGAACGCGTAGAACGCGCTGGTTGTGCTCATGCTTTCGTGGCCGAGCAGTTGCATGATGAGCGGTAGCGGCACGCCCTGTTGGTAGAGGTCCATGGCGCGGGTCCGGCGGATCAGGTGGCAGTGGACGCGTTCGGGCATGGACGGGCACGTCCCGCGGCGTGCTCTGGCCGCCGCGGTTTTGAGGATCTCGTCGATCCGGTCCACGGAGAGCGGCTGGATGGCGCCGTTCCTCGTCGAGTGGAACAACGGCCTGTCGCCGTCGCGCATGGACGGTCCGGGATGGAATTCCTCGAGGTAGGCGGCCAGGTGGGTTCGTGTCCTTTCTCCCAGGGGCACGACCCGGCTCTTGCCGCGTTTGCCGGTGAGCGTGACCCTGGCCGGCTTATCCATACCCACGTCCGCGATGGTCAGTGCGGCGAGTTCGCCGATCCTGGCGGCGGTGTCGTACATGAGGATCAGGAGCATGCGGTTCCTGCGCGATTTGGCGTCGCCGGTGCCCCATGCGGTCAGCAACGCTTTGGCGTGCTCCTCCCCGAGGTGGTCGACGGGTTTGCGCGCGGGTGGTTTGACACGTATGCCGGCCGCGTCGTTGCCCAGCGCGGTCAATGCCGGGTGTTCGAGACCCGCGTGGTCGAGGAACACGCGCATCGTCGTCATCCTCAGCATGATGGTGCGGTCCGAGTACCCGCGCTCGGTCCGCATCCATTCGACCCACCGGCCCAGGCGCGCCCGGTCGAAATGCCCGAAACCGATGTGGCTGCGCTGCGTGCCTTCCGTGGTTTCGAGCCATCGGACGTAGGATTCCAGGCCGATGCGGTACGCCTCGACGGTCTTCGGCGAGCTGCCCCGCACCTTGGGCAGCCAGTGGTGCAGCCAGTCGCGCGCGACTCGCCAGAAGTCCGGTTCACCGGAGCTGGCGGCCGTTTTCCTTGCCTTGCTCATGGTTCCTCCGTTTCCGGGACCACGCGTTCGGCGTCGGCGACGAGGTCCGCGTATCCGTCCATGAAATCGGGGCTGGCGTGCACGTAGTAGAGGGTGCTGTCGATGCCGGCGTGTCCCATGTAGGCCGCCAGATAGGGCAGCATCGCCATCACGTCCACGCCGTCGCGAGTCCACCGCTCGATGTTCGCGAACGCGAACCGGTGCCGGAAATCATAGGGCCTGGGCCGTTTGCCGGCTTGTGGCCACTCGAGCCCGGCACGCGTCCAGACGCGGCGGAACACCACGCCGGGCATGCCCGGGGAGACCGGATTGCCGGTGGAGGTGACGAAGAACGCGGGACGGTCGTCTCCGAAGCGTTCGCGGGACCGTTGGTCGCATTCCAGCAGTTCGGCGGCGACCTCGTCGCCCACGGGCAGCCTGCGGCTGCGACCGGCCTTGGAATCGACCACGTCGATGGAACGGGCCTTGTGGTCGACGTGCCCGACGGCGAGTCTCCTGACCTCTCGGGTGCGCAGCCCGCAGCAGGCCATGAGCATGAAGAACGCGCGAGACTGCCACGCCCACGGCGACGGAGACTCCAACGTTCCCGCGGCCCGCAGGAACAGGGCGGCCTCGCGGTCCGTCAGCAGGTACGGCGTCGGACGCGGGGATCCGGCCTTCCACTGGTCGGAGAGCACGTACGCGTCGGGATCGTGGGCCAGTCGCATCCACCTGCCGAAGTCCCTGATGTACGAGAACCACGAGCGGCAACCCCCGGGATTCGCGTCGATCCTATGGGCGATCCATCGCTCCACGACGCCCCGCTCCAGACGCACGGCCCCGTGTTCGAGGCAATGCCGGTCGAACGAGCGCAGGACCCGGACGCGGGTGGCGCCATGCCTGCCCATGGACGCCTTGAAGCGGATGTACTCCTCCAATTCGCCGGCGAGCGGGCCGACGAATCCGTGTTCCGTGGGTCTCATGACGATCCGCCTTCCGGCACGGGCAGCACGCACGCGAGCATTCCCCCGCGGTGCGTGGCCATGTAGACGCGTGTGGAATCGGGGTCGGCGTGGCCAAGCACCGCGCTGATCGTCGGCAACGGCGTGGCCGCCTCCAGCATCCTCGTCGCCGCGTTGCGCCGCAACAGCCTGGAACCGCCCCGGCGTCCGAGCCCGGCGTGCCGCATGACACGGCTGATCGCCTCGTACACCGATGAATGACCCCGAAGCGCGACATGGGGCGCCTTGTACCGCACGAACACACGGTCGTCGTCGGTGGCGGGCCTTTCGTCCAACAGTCAGGACGCCAGCCTCGCGGCCAGCGGTCCCGTCATCGGCACGGTCAACGGATTGCCCGTCTTTCGCTGCACCAGACCTATGCTCATGGAATCCCAATCCACGTCGGCGATCCTCAGACCGATCACATCGCATGCCCTCAGCCCGCACGTCAGCGACAGCAGGGTGATCGCCGCGTCCCTCGACGGCACCGACCGCGAGGCGCACGCCTCCAGCAAGCGGCGGTGCTCGTCGTCGGGCAACGTTCCCGCGATCGCGTGGGTCCTGCGTATGCCGGCCAGGCCGATCGCGTCCGCCAGGTCATCCCGCCCGAGCCATCTGAACAACGGGCGCAGGTCCGACGCGGCGTGCCGCATCGACGACTCCGACCAGCGTGAACGCAGCCCGGCCAGGAACCCCAGCACATGCGAGCCATCCGAACCGTCCAACGACACGACCCCATGAGATTCCAGCCACGTGAGGAACAAGCCCGCCATCCGACGGTAATGCCCCACCGTCGCCGAAGCCAGTCCCGAACCGGCGAGATACGCCTCCCAACGCTCCATGACCACGGCCAAACCCGGAACCACCGGCTCCGCAAGCCTGCTCCTGCGCCACTTGCCCAGGTCCACCGAACCGGACCGCAGATACGAGTCGCACAAACGCGCCAGCCTGCCGTAATCGAACCACCGCTGCCTGCTGAAACCGCCCGTCCGCTCACTGAAGGTCGACGCGGCGAACCCCGCGCCCAACCCACGCGTGTACACCGCATCCGGGCCTCCGGCGTACCGTTCCAACGCCCTGATGGACTTGCGGTACTGGCCTATGGTGGATTCCATATAACCGGCCCCGTAAAGCGCGCGGACCACCTCGCCCGCGACATGGCCAACCGTCGTCTCACCCATGGCAAACTCCTTCGTTCGAATCAAATGGGACAAGACGAACATAACCCGGAACGTTAAGCCGGGAAACCACATGGGACACGGCCAGCCACCAAGACCCCGAACCGTTCCCCGGCTTAACAACAAACCCGGCTTAATCGGAGTTAAACCGACATCGGTTTAATTCCGACCGCGGCTGCCACTACCGGTGGGACGAATGGATCCGCATCTGCGAGGAGCACGGGCTGATCCGGTCGATGAGCGCCAAGGGATGCAGCCCGGACAACGCGGCCGCCGAGGGGTTCTTCGGCAGGCTCAAGAACGAGTTATTCTACGGGCGGGACTGGAGGGGCGTGGGCTACGAGGAGTTCCGCGAACGCCTGGCCGCCTACCTGACCCACTACAATGAAACCAGGATCAAGAAGTCACTGGACTGGATGAGCCCCGTGCAATACCGCAGAAGTCTTGGACTGGCCGCCTGACCGTCCAAAAAAACATCCGCACCCCCTCCGTGCGATCATGGACGATGCGCTCCGCCTGCGCCATCGCATGATTCCGTACCTCCACACCATGAACTGGCGCGCATCCCGGACAGGCCTTCCCCTGGTGGAGCCCATGTATTGGGGATCGCCCGACATCGACGCCGCATACCACGTTCCCAACGAATACATGTTCGGCACCGAACTGCTGGCCGCGCCCATCACGGAACCGATGGATAAATCCTCCCGACGGGGCAAGGCCGACGTATGGCTGCCGCAGGGCGACTGGTTCGACTTCTTCACCGGGCGCCAGTATAGCGCGTCTTCGCCCAACGGACGGCGCATGACCGTCTGGCGTCCGCTCGACGGAATTCCCGTGTTCGCGAAGGCCGGCGGCATCGTGCCGATGCAGCCCCTGTCCGAGGGGGATTCCATCAACTCCGTCGACAACCCGCAGCATCTGGAGATCATCGTCTTCCCCGGAGCGGACGGCGACTTCACGCTGATGGAGGATTCGGGACATTACTCTCGGCAGATCACCCCGGCGACCACCGCGATCACCTATCGATGGCGCAAGGACGGCGCCACATCCGCACTCACGGTATCGCCAGCCCAGGGAGACGTTCACGCTCTGCCGGCCCGGAGAACATGGGATTTCCTGTTCCGAGGCATTACCGACAGCGACATATCCGTACAGGCCGACGGCGCATCCGTCGATTCGGATCGCCGGTATGATGCCGAAACCCTCACATTGCAGGTAACGGTCGCCGACGTATCCACCCGCAGCGAGATACGTGTCACCATCGGCGACACGACGATGGCCCCCGATCCCCGCATGGAAGACGTCTTCGACATCCTTCGGCATGCCGAAATGCGATATCTGACCAAGGAACAGGCTTATGCCGCCATAGCGGAGAACGGCATCGACGCATTGGCCACGATGGATTCACTCGAGCACGTCAGCGGGCCGGACATGGAAGATTGCTCCGATTCGCATATGCCGAGCGCCGTCCGTCAAGCGCTGACGGAGGTGCTGCTCCGATCCTAGCCCGCATGTCGCCTCTCCCGGAATACGCCACGGGAGAGGCGACAGCAGCCCGTCACAGACCCATGTCCAGGCGAACGCCGGGCCGTCAACACGTCGAGGCACGACGCACCAGATCGTAGGAGGTCACATACGTGCGGAACGGATCCGCCGACCCCTCGATGCGCGCGATCAGCATATCCACGGCATGTCGCGCGTAATCATCCACATGCGGGTCGATCGTCGTCAATCCGGGCATGCAGTACTCGGCATCCGGCACGTTGTCGAACCCAATGACCTGCATATCCTGCGGCACGCGCACGCCGCGCCGCTGCAGCTCATGAATCACCCCGATGGCGAGCGCGTCGTTCAGGCACATGACCGCATCCGGACGCGGCGCATCCGGATCGTCCAACAGCCCCGCCACCGCATCGCGGCCGCCGGACTGCACCCAATCCGCGTTACGGACCAGCCGCCAATCGACCTGCAGGCCACGCTCCTCATGGGCCAACACATAGCCGCGGGTACGCATCGTGCTGGTGGTTTCGGGCCGCGACTCGCGGTCGGCATCCGGGCATGCGTTCTCCGCGGTGCCGCCGATCAACGCGATCCTACGGCATCCCGAATCCAGCAGCGCCCCCACCGCGGTGCGTACGGCCTCCACGTTCGGCATCGTGACCCAATCGGCCAGTCCCTGCGTATCGTAATCGCCCACAATCACCAACGGATACGGCTGGTGCAGTATCGTGCGATCCGTGATCGGCGAGCCCATGAAGAAAATCCAGCCGTCCGCGGCCAGCTTCTTCGTCTCCGGGATCGCCTGCGCCAAGCCGCCGGCGCTGTTGTAGGTATCGGTGATCACCGCGTACCCGCGGGAACGTGCCGCCGCCACGATGCTGTCGGCGAGATAGGGCATGAACGGCTGGCAGAAATCGGTGATGGCCAGTCCGATGAGCTTCGTGCCGCCGGTTTTCATGGCGCGGGCGGACACGTTAACGCGGTATCCGAGGCGTTCGATGGCATCCTGGACACGCTGGCGCGTCTCCGGGCGCATACTGCCGGTGTTGTTCAGCACATTCGACACCGTTTTGATGGAGACGCCCGTCTCGCGCGCCACGTCGGTGATGGTCACCCGTTTCGCCACAGCACCCCTCTCGTCGCACCATCGGGCATGTTCCGCACGGTTCAGGCGGAACGCCCGTCTGATTCCAGCATAACGCGTTTTCCCCGGCCGGTCCGGTCCCTTCCGCCCGGCCCGGGAAGCAAGGGCCGTGCGATCCGTCCTTCTCCGGAACGGACCGCGCGGCCCATCGCGTCACTTGATGTGCAGGGCGGTCCAACTCACCGGCGGCAGGGAGACGCGGACCACGCCGGACTCGGCATCGTACATGGCCGACCCGTTGGCGTGCGGGGTCACACGGTTCTGGTCGTAGAGCGTATTCGCGGCGAACAGATCGTCGTCGTGCAGCGTCTGCGCCTCGACGGATGCCGGCTGCGCGCCGTCCTGCAGCCTGATCTCGAACTCGGCGGTCGCCTCGAGCGAACGGTTCACCGCAAACACGGCGAGCGAGCCGTCGGCGCAGCGCACGGCCACGGCGTTCACGCCGTCGACCTCGCCATAGCGCGGCGTATCCACGGTGCCGGCGGACAGCTTCGGCTCCAGCACGGTGCCGCCCTTGGCCAGGCGCGCGGTCACGGAGAACGGGTGGAACGTGGTCTGGCGCCAGGCCGGGCCGCCCGGCTCCGTCATGATCGGGGCGATGACATTGACCAGCTGCGCCAGGCTGGCGGCGCGCACGCGGTCGGCGTTCTTGAGCAGCGTGATCATCAGATCGCCGAACACCACGGCGTCGGCGGCGGTGTAGATGTCCTCCAGCAGACGCGGGGCCACCGGCCAGTTGCCGATGCCCTCGGGGGTCTTGCTCGGCTCCTCACCCTGGTACCAGACATTCCATTCATCGAACGAGATGTACACGTCGTGCGCGCTCTTCAGATGGGCCTTGGTGGCGTCGATGGTGGCGGCCACGTCCTTGATGAAGCCGTCCATATCCACGCCGGAGGCCAGGAAGCTGGCCATGTCGCGCGTGCCGTCCTCCTTGAAGAACGGCTGGTAGTAGGCGTGGCAGGAGACGAAGTTCACGTTCTCGTAGGTCTTCTCAAGAACGGTCTGCTCCCACTTGCCGAAGGTCGGCATGCCATGGGCGGAGGAGCCGCACACCACCAGTTCCACGTCCGGATCGATCTGGCGCATGCCGGCGGCCACGGAGGCGGCGAGCATGCCGTAGTCCTCGGCGGACTTGTGGCCGAGCTGCCACGGGCCGTCCATCTCGTTGCCCAGGCACCACATGCGGATATCGAACGGCTTGTCGGCGCCGTTGGCGCGGCGACGTTCCGACAGCTCGGTGCCGCCGGGCACGTTCGCGTACTCCAGCAGGTCCAGGGCCTCCTGCAGGCCGCGCGTGCCCAGGTTGACGGCCTCCATCAGCTCGTTGCCGCCGGTGGCCTCAAGCCATTCGGCCATCTCGTGCAGGCCGAATTCGTTGGTTTCGGTGGAATGCCAGGCCAGATCGAGTCGACGGGGACGTTCCTGCTTGGGGCCGATGCCGTCCTCCCAGCGGTAGCCGGACACGAAGTTGCCGCCCGGGTAGCGGATGGTGGTGGCGCCGAGTTCCTTGACCAGGTCGATGACGTCCTTGCGGAAGCCGTGCTCGTCGGCGGTCGGGTGGTCGGGCTCGTAGATGCCGGTGTACACGCAACGGCCAAGGTGCTCGACGAACGAACCGAACAGACGATTGTTGACCGGAGCGACCTCAAAATCGTCATCGACGACGAGACGTGCGGTCAGATGGTCCTGCTGGGGCATGGGATTCCTTTCTACATATCTGCATGCACTCTGCATACGTGACACGTATCCATACAACGATGTACCGCGGAGGCGCGGGCGACCGGGGACATCCGTGTGACAGCCACCAGTGTAGTACAACCTTGTACTGACTGCCGGAAGGCGTGGCGCAGAGACGGCTGAGACCTTTTGGCGCACCACTGCAGCAAAAAAGATCCCAAGAAGTCGAATTACAGTCCCATCCGACGCATAGCCACCGTGAACATACGGCAAAAGGCATCAACCACGTCACCCGTCCACCCGCTACATTCACAAGCAGTACCGCCCACTCTGCATCATTCGCATATGCAAAGGCCGCGAACCGTACGATGACGGTTCGCGGCCCCCTGACATGCCATTAGGCCACCCGGCTCGCACCGGCTGTTCGGCCTGCCGGCTCAGCCCTCGCGCTTGGGCGCCTGTCTGGCCACGCGGGTCAGGCGCGGCGGGCGGCGCGTGGACACGAACAGCGGCTGCACCTCGACCAGCGGGTTGTACGGCGCCAGGCCGAACCACTTGACCGGGGAACCGGCCACGCGGCGGATCGCGTACTTGATCTGCAGCGAGAGGGCGCCACGGCCGGAGACCTTCGACTCGGGCATCAGCGCCTTGTGGATCACCACGTAGCGGATGGTGCCGATGCCGGGATCGGCGTCAAGCTTCGGGTAGATCGACTGCTGGTTCGGCAGCTCGCCGGTCTTCTCCAGATCGTGCATGATCTGATGCAGGTAGGCCGGGATGGACTGCGAGATCTTGAAGCCGAGGCGGATGCGCACACGGAACAGGTAGTCGGTACCGAAGCTCTCGACCGAATACTCACGGGTGAACGGCTCGTCGGTGGTCTCGACGGCCACCGCCCACCATGCGCGGGCGCGCTTGGGGTGGTCGGCGAAGATCGAGAAGAAGATGTCCGTATCGAGACGCTTCAGGTCCGGATCGCTGGTCAGGTAGACGATGTTGTCCGCGAACCGGTGGATGCGGCTATCGCCGTGCAGCTTGTCCAGCGCGGGGAGGAAGTCCTTCGGCATCATGTGCCGACGCTGCGAGCGCTCCAGCTTGGTGCCCTCGTTCCACGTGTACATGATCATGAGGATCGCCAGCGTGAGCAGCAGCGTGAACCAGCCGCCGTGCAGGAACTTGGCCATCGAGGCGGCGAAGAACAGGACCTGGATCGCCAGGAACACGATGGTGAACACAACGGCGCCGAACTTGTTGCTGCGGTGCCACAGGTAGATGCCCAGCAGGATCGTGGTGGTGATCATCGTGATGGTCAGTGCCAAGCCGTAGGCCGCCGAGATATGTTCCGAATCGCGGAACAGCAGCAGCACGGCCAGCGTGGCCACGCACAGCACCACGTTGACGACCGGAATGTACAGCTGGCCGCGGGTACGGGCAGGGTAACGGACCTGCAGATGCGGCATCCAGTTGAGGCCGGTGGCCTCGGAGACCATGGTGAACGCGCCCGTAATCAGCGCCTGGGAGGCGATGATGCCGGCGGTGACCGACAGCACGACGGCCACATAGCGCACGTTCGGATCCATCATCTGGAAGAACGGGTTGATCCCCTCGGCGTCGGCCAGTTCGGGGTTGTTCTGGTTGCGCAGCATCCACGCGCCCTGGCCGAAGTAGTTGAGCACCAGCGCCACCTTGATGAACGGCCAGGTGAAGTAGATGTTGCCGCGGCCCACGTGGCCCATATCCGAGTACAGCGCCTCGGCGCCGGTGGTCGAAAGGAACACGGTGCCCATCAGCGCCAGACCGGTGGCGTTATTCGGACTGAACAGGAACTTGATGCCGTAGTACGGGTTGAGTGCGGCGAGCACGGACCAGTCGTTGCCGATGGCTACCACGCCGACGATCGCCAGGAACGCGAACCAGACCATCACCACCGAGCCGAAGACCTTGCCGATCGATTCGGTGCCGCGCGACTGCACGGCGAACAGGATCACGATGATCACCGCGGTGATCATCATCGTCAGATCCTTGTTCTCGGTGAACAGATGCTCCAACGCCGGCAGCGTCTTCAGGCCTTCGACGGCGGACGAGATCGACACGGCCGGCGTCAGCACCGAGTCCGCCAGGAAGGCCGCGCCGCCGAGCATGGCCGGTATGACGAGCCATGCGCCGTATTTGCGAATCAACGAGTACAGAGCAAAGATGATTCTGCAGAAACGGACATCCAAACATCCCAATTCACATCACACATGACCGATTCTCCAGAATCGGACACACAGACCACATTTTTCGGAACTCAGACGTCCGATTCGGCAGAATCGGACACATGTGCACAAGTCGGATGATGAGCACGACTATCGACGGGCGTTCGCCGGTTGTGGACGCCGCTGAAATCGATGCGATCCACACCGGGCACACGCATGAAGACGCACAGTATCAACGCGTGGTATCGCCTGGCACCAGTGTCATGGGAATAAGCACGTTCGGCTCGAACGGCTTGGGGATGTTCTTGCGTGAAGCGTTAGCCGCGGCCACTTCCTCATTGGCAATCGCCTGCACGATATGGTCGGCCGCCGACTGTGCGATCGCCGAGAAATCCTGCGCGACCGCGGTCAGCTTCATGCCGGCCAAATCAGTCAAATACGTACCATCGTAGGCAACGATCTGCAGCTCGTCAGGAATGGAAATTCCACGGCCCAACGCTTCGCGCACGCAGAACGATGCACCAATATCGGAACTGACCACGGCATCGACACCGTCGGTCGTCACCTTGTCGAGCGCATTGCTGACCGCACGATGATAGCCGGCAAAATCCATCACTTCGCCAGCTTCAACATACTCGTATTTCACGCCTGCGGAGGTCAATTCCTGTTCCAACGTGAGGTAGTAGCGCACCGTCGGGAACGTGGTCTTTCCCAAATCGAACGGTCCTTCCTCGACTTCTCCGCGCGCAGCCAAATCGAAGAATTGATCTCGCGGACCGCCAATCATCACCACATGTTTGGTACCATTGCGGATCAGCATCTGCGCAATCAATCGCCCACCCTGCTCGTGGTCGGATCCGATTGACGAAATACCGTCTCCAAGCACACGGTCGAACGCGACGATCGGGCGATGAATCGACGTCCAATAATCGCCGGGATGCGAAGTGTGCGCACACATGACGATGCCGTCCATCATGTGCCGACGCAACATGTCGACATACTGGATTTCGCCGTCCGCCTCATCTGCGGTAGAGCACAGCATAGTGCGTAATCCTTGCGCGGCGAGCGCATGCTGCAGATGTGCGGTAAACGTCGCAAAGAACGGGTGGCGGATGGTGGGCACGATGACGCCGACCAGATTCGTACGATCATGATACAGATTGCGGGCAAGCTCGTTCGGCACATAATTGAGGGCTTGCATGGCTTTGCGCACACGTTCGCGCATGTCATCAGACACGTACCCGTTGCCGTTCACCACCAGCGAGACGGTGCTCAGAGACACCCCGGCCTTCTTCGCCACATCGCGCATGCCGACCATGATCGCACCTTCCCCGTCATCACTGTTCTATCGTTGTATGCTCACGTGCTTACCACGAAATATTACATTCATTTACATTCTCTCGAACCTGTTCGACAGTCCGGCAACGAAATACAGCTTCTTAGTGTCGACTCCTGCGGAGGCGAAGGCCTTCAGCAGCGGCTTGGTCTGGTCGAATGCAATCACCAGCGTTGCATCCGGACTGGCGGCCTTGATGGCGGTTGCGCTCAGATTTCTTTCACGTTACTCAGCGACCGTCCGTGTAACGTGAAAATTACGCCGGATTGGCAAGCAGCGCAATGCCGAAACCGGCGGCCACGCAAATGAGAGGCACCGCGACGGTTGCTATTCCATAGCCCAGAGCCAGCGTAAAACGACGCTGGCGAATCAATGAAACCACTTCGTTGAGCGCCGTGGAGAATGTTGAGAAACCACCGAGAAATCCGACAACGAACATCATGACCGTGTCCATATCCACCGATTGCGAATAGTAGGACATCATGGCGATGCCTGCGCATAGCGAGGCGACGCCGTTGATGACGAGCGTGGATAGCGGGAAGTTGCGGTTCGTTCTTCGATTCTCGCGGTTCCAGCCTCGTTGAATTGACACGTCGAGCACGTAACGGGCCATGGCTCCCAGACCGCCGAACAGACAGATCATCCACATCATCAGCGCACCTCCCCGGTAGTCGGGTCGGCGACAAGCGAAATCTCCGCAGTGATCGGTTTGGGCTCGAAGCTGGGTGGAAGCGGGTTGACCGGCTGCTGGATTGGCTGCGACTGCTGCTGGGGCTGCTGGATTGGTTGCGACTGCTGAATCGGCTCGGGCAGCTGCCCCAAGTCTGAAGTATCCGGCTCGCGCAACAACGGCTGCGATGACTGTGTCAGCTGAGGAACGACCAGCGGAGGAATCTGCGGAACGCGGCCTGTCTGCATAGGCTGGCTGGCGGTCGGCGGCACGGTTGGTGTTTCGACTCGCGGAACCTGTCCCGTCTGTGCAATCTGCTGGGCCGTCTGCGCGGCCTGCTGCGCCGCCTGCGCGGCTTCCATTGCGGCCTGCGCGGCAGAACGCGCCACGTCGGCCACTTTCACATGGCGTACGCCCTGCGTGTCCGATTCGGCGGAATCGGAAACGGAAACAGCTGAAAACGCACCCCGAACCCGCTTTCGAGTACTCCGTGACAGCAGTGCCTGCATCAGAACCACGCCGGCGGCGGCAGTGAGCAAACCGCCTGCAAAATTTCCCGCAAGATAGCCAAGCGCACTGGCGATATGCCGCTCGTGCAGACCTTCCATCGTTTCCAGCATCACGCCGGACATCGTCGAAAGCCCGCCGAGCAAGCCGAGCCCAACGCCACGGCTGACAACCTGCCGCACCCGGCGACGCAGCCACGAAGCGGTCGCCATGAATTCGGTCAGCATCGCGAACAGGAAGCAGGCGACCATATTCGACACAAACGTGCCCACAACGAACGGCGTCCCGCTGACCGACGGCAGAAGCATATCCAACGCATGCCGACAGCCGACTCCAACAAATCCACCGACGAACACCACAACATACATCAGTCCGTCGGCGAGCGGATTGAACCGCGCCTGCATACGTTTCATCGGTGCCAGGGGAATCGTAGGCGGATTCATGGTGTTAGCGGCGGGCGCGGTTGCACCAGCATGCGTCACCTCAACAGTGTCGATTGCCTGCGTGATGGGATGTGAGTCCTCACCCGCAGTCACCACGTCTCCCGGCGATTGTTCTTGCGATTCCATTGCGCTCCCCCTGTACTGGCCTTCCGCGGACAGCGTTGTTCCGCCCATAGGCCGTGCAACAACGAGCTGGGCCGCGGTTGCCGCCTTCCTAACGCATATGAGTTTACACGGAGCGCCAACGTATGCACCCTGGATGTCCGATTCCGCAGATTCGGACATCCAGAGTCCAGCCGAATTCAGCCAGGCTCAGTCAAGCCGGGCATCACACAGCCGCCGCATCGCAGGTCGCACCTCGCGCTCCTCCTCGCCACTGAACAGCACCACCAGATAGTCGCCGGCACGCAGCCGTGTATCGCCGCGCGGCACGATCTCGCTTTCGCCGCGACGCAGGCCGATGATCAGACACCCAGACGGCCAACGCACGTCACGCACCCGCTTGCCGTCCGCAATCGCCCCCATTTCCAATGGCAGTTCCATAATGCCGCTGCCCACATGGCTTGCGATTGCCATCTGCATGCCTTGCGCGCGCATGTACCGCTCCAGCAACTCCCCATAGATCGGTTTGGTGCGCAGCAAATCGGACACCAACAGCGCGATGAAAGCGACGGCCGCGACCGGCAGCATGTGCGTCAACGTTCCAGACATCTCCACAGCCAACAGAATCGACGTGATCGGCGTTTTCACGGACGCGGCGAGCGTGCCCGTCATCACGCACACCGCAAACACCGCCACTGCGTCGGATGGCAGATCACCGAATCGATGCAACACTTCACCGCAGATGCCGCCGGCCAACGAACCGACCGCAAGAATCGGCATGAAAATACCGCCAGGCGCGCCTGAGCCGAAACTCGTGGATGTGAACAGCATCTTCGCCACGAACAGCAGACACAGCATTCCCAAGCCGACGCGCGCATGTTCGGCGGTATCAATCAGATTCGAGCCGCCGCCGAGCACATCGGGCAACCAGATGCCGACAGGCAACGCGATCGCAATCGCAATCACCGGGCGGCTCCATGCCGGCAGTTTGCCGTACAGCGTCTGGAAGCCAAGCAACGAGCGGTTCATCAGCGAACCAACCAAACCGGCCACCAATCCCAACGGAATCAGCCACACATACTCTTCCAACGACAGCTGACCGATATCACCGAAATCCAAAACCGGACGCAGACCGAAACAGTATTTTGAGACGAAATCGGCGGTCAGCGATGCGGCGGTGGCGCCCATCAGAATCGCAGGGGAAAAACTCCGATGCACCCCTTCCAAAGCGAACATCATGCCGGACAGCGGTGCGCTGAACGCGG
>ENA-ORSM01001178-ORSM01001178.1-human-gut-metagenome-genome-assembly--contig:-NODE-1178-length-21237-cov-8.783968_pt1 | contig 21237 bp, 18 predicted proteins | sample MGYA00241903_ERZ509170 | MGnify/ENA primary metagenome ERZ509170 (study PRJEB26280, sample SAMEA2338784) | human gut metagenome | biome: human gut; feature: human-associated habitat; material: faeces...
TATTCTGAGGCACATCGTTATAGTTGGCAAGCAACTGTTTGGTATCCTTGGGAAGACAATACCCACCATAACCGAAAGAGGGATTATTATAATGTGTACCGATACGGGGATCCAGACCTACACCATTGATTATGGCTTGCGCATCCAACCCCTTCATCTCGGCATATGTATCCAGTTCATTAAAATACGACACACGCAGTGCCAGATAAGTGTTGGCAAAGAGCTTCACTGCCTCTGCCTCTTTCATGCCCATGAAGAGCGTGTCGATGTTCTCTTTCAATGCACCCTCATGCAGCAGCCGGGCAAATATACGTGCAAGTTCTTCTGCTTCAGGATTTCCGATGGCACGAACTGCCGCATTCTCTTCCGCTGACACCCGGCCTTCCAAATCAATCATCTTCGGATAGCCAACGATAATACGCGAAGGATACAAGTTATCATAAAGTGCTTTGCTCTCCCTTAGAAATTCCGGAGAGAAAAGCAGGTTAAATTTCTTTCCTTTCAATTCCGGCTTATACTGGAACATTGGGGCATACTTCACGTAAAGCGAACGGCAATACCCTACGGGAATGGTTGATTTAATCACCATCGCGGCATCCGGATTCACCTCAAGGACAAGATCTATCACATCTTCTATATGGTGCGTATCGAAAAAGTTTTTCTGAGGATCATAATTGGTAGGTGCCGCTATTACCACAAAGTCGGCCTCTTTGTAGGCAGACCTGCCATCCAGCGTGGCGGTCAGATGGAGTTCCTTTTCCGAAAGGTACTTCTCGATATATTCATCTTGAATAGGCGACTTCTTATTATTAATCAGTTCCACTTTTTCAGGTACCACATCCACGGCAGTCACTTTATGATGTTGTGCCAGCAGTGTCGCAATAGACAGTCCTACATATCCGGTACCGGCTACAGCAATCCGCAGTTTCTCAAAATCTTTCATGTCAGTTCAATTGGATTATATAAATCAATGATGGATTATTTCATATAAAAGTCCTTATACCATTCAGCAAAATTTCTGAGGCCTTCCCGAAGCGAAGTATTCGGTTTGAAACCGAAATCCCGTCCCAAAGCAGTAGTATCCGCATAAGTCACAGGCACATCACCCGGTTGCATCGGTACTAATTCCTTATGTGCCTCGAAGTCATAGTCGGCAGGCAATACACCTGCCCTTATCAGTTCCTCCTGCAATATTTGGACAAAATCCAGTAAGTTCTCAGGATGATTATTGCCTATATTATAAACTTTATAAGGCGGTATAGGCAGACCATCTTCACCCATCCTACGTTCAGGAGCTTTTGCCATCACACGCATCACGCCTTCTACGATATCATCCACATACGTAAAGTCGCGCTTACAGTTCCCATAATTAAATATCTTGATTTTCTCACCTTTCAGCAACTTATCGGTAAAACCAAAGTAAGCCATATCCGGACGACCTGCAGGACCATATACCGTAAAGAAACGGAGACCTGTGGACGGAATGTCATAAAGTTTAGAGTAAGCATGTGCCATCAGTTCATTACTTTTTTTTGTAGCAGCATAGAGGCTCACGGGATTATCCACCTTGTCATCGGTAGAATAAGGCACCTTTTTGTTCGAGCCATACACGCTCGACGAAGAAGCATAGACCAAGTGTTTCACCCCCTCCCTGCCCTCATCATACGAATGGCGGCAGGCTTCCAATATATTATAAAAGCCAATCAGATTGCTTTCGATATAGGCACCCGGATTCGTGATGCTATAACGCACCCCCGCCTGTGCTGCCAAATTCACAACAATTTGCGGCTGATACTCATCAAACAGCTTGTCGACAAGTGCTTTGTCGGCTATGTTTCCTTTGACAAAGACAAATCTGTTTCCAAACTTCGTCAATTGCTCCAACCGCCATTGCTTGATGTTCACATCATAATAGGTATTCAAATTGTCCAAACCCACTACAAGGGTATCGAGCTGTTCCTCCAGCAGGCGCATACAGAGATTGCTGCCGATAAAACCGGCAGCTCCAGTTACTAATACGTTCATGGTTATGATTGATGGATTAATGCGCTTTGCGCAACTACACTTAGAGAATGGCTTCCTTTATCTTTTCAACGATGTATTTCACATCTTCATCTGTCACCCACGGACCTGCTGGCAAACAAAAACCTACCTTAAAGATTTCCTCCTCCACTCCGTTGGTGTAAACCACAGCATCCGCATATACAGGCTGCTTGTGCATGGGCTTCCACACCGGACGGGTTTCAATCCGGTTTGCCACCATAAACACACGCAATGCCTCCACGTTGTCATTGGGCTGACAGTCTGTCGTGGCACTCTCCACAGCTTTTATCACACCGACAGCACCGCCTACGGCTGTTTTTATCACCTCTTTATAGGCATTCTCCTGACCTTGTACCCTCACATTGGCATCCAGCGTAGCCGTACAGAGCCAGTAATTAGAGTCATAACGCGAATCGGCAGGTTGCCGATGGATATGCACGCCCCTCACCTCTTTCAACAGTTCCTCATAAAGAGCCTGCACATGCTTGTGATGGTCGATATGTTCCTGTACCACCGTCATCTGTCCGCGACCGATACCTGCACAAATATTACTCATACGATAGTTGTAGCCAATGGCCGTATGCTGATAGTAAGGATAAGCATCACGCGCCTGCGTGGCATACCACATGACGGTATTCTTGTCCTCCACGTTCTGACAAACCAAGGCGCCACCACCCGAAGTCGTAATCATCTTGTTCCCGTTGAAACTCAACACACCGAACTTACCGAAAGTACCCAATATCCGTCCGTCAAACTTAGAGCCAAAGCCCTCGGCAGCATCCTCCACTACCGGAATATCGTAACGGTCGGCAATTTCCATAATCCGTTTGCAATCGTAAGGCATACCGTAGAGAGCCACCGGAACAATCGCCTTTGGCTTCTTTCCTATCTTGGCGATACGGTCTTTTATCGCCTCCTCCAGCAGCACAGGGTCCATATTCCAAGTTTCCGGCTCAGAACCCACAAACACAGGCTTGGCACCCAGATAAGTGATAGGATGCGAAGAGGCACAGAAAGTAAAGCTCTGCACCAGCACTTCATCTCCCGGACCGACACCGCAAGCTATCAATGCCAAATGTACTGCTGCCGTACCCGCACTCAGTGCCACCACTTCATGTGTGCCGCCCGTAAACTGTTTCAAATCCTCCTCAAAAGCATTTACATTAGGTCCCAAAGGTACTACCCAATTGGTATCAAATGCCTCCTTCACATATTTCTGTTCCAATCCGGCTTTGCTCATGTGGGCGAGGCAGAGATAAATTTGCTTGTCCATAAGATATATATATGATTTACAAAACTATATTCTTGATTACTTTACATCGGTTTCCTACCGCTAAAACCCCATCCGGAATATCCTTTGTGACAACTGAACCAGCACCTACAATACTCCATTTCCCAATCTTTACTCCAGGAATGACTACACTACCGGCACCAATCCATGCCCCCTCACCCACTTGTACATTACCGCAAAGTGTACAATGAGGAGAAATATGTACATAATTCCCAAGCCTACATTCATGATCTACCGAAGCACCTGTATTAATGATGCAATGACTCCCAATACGACAATCTGACTGAACGATAGCTCCCTGCATTACAACAGTACCTTCTTTTATCACAGCCTTTTCCGAAATAATTGCCGAAGGATGAAAACCCCGGCCATATTCCACTTGTAGCTTTTCTGCTATCTTTCTACGAACACCATTATTCCCGATACTGATTATCAACGGACCACAGACTTCCGACGAACGTAATACGGGATAGTCAAAAAGAGTATGGATTTTTTCATTATCATCAAACAATGCTTCAATCGGTTCATTATTCGCACGCAATATATCAATGATCACTTTGGCATGACCACTGGCACCATATAAATACATTTTCCAATATTAATTATTTCCAGTAAAAGCCTCCATCGTAACCGAAGTTTCCGAACTAATACCTTCGCGTACAAAGACCTTCTTTATTGTCATAAAAATGATTTTCAAATCAAGTAAAAAAGAGCAATGATCCACGTACCACACATCTAGTTCAAACTTCCGTGTCCAACTGATGGCATTGCGACCGTTCACTTGTGCCCAGCCCGTAATCCCCGGACGGACTTCATGACGACGCGCCTGTTCCTTGCTGTATAACGGCAGATATTGGGGAAGCAAAGGACGAGGGCCTATCAGGGCCATATTCCCTTTCAATACATTTATCAGTTGGGGAAGTTCATCTATCGAAGTGGAACGTACAAAGCGTCCTACTTTAGTCAAACGCTGAGCATCCGGAAGCAGATTTCCATCCACATCCCGCTCATCCGTCATAGTCTTAAACTTGATTACTTTGAATATCTTTCCGTTCTTTCCCGGACGTTCCTGCATGAAAAATACGCCTGCACCTTTGTTGGCAAAGTACAACCAAAGTGTAATGATAAGTAAAGGAGCAAACAATACGCCTAAAGCGATAAAGATTACACAAAAGTCTGTAACTCGTTTAAAAAGTTTTTTGTACATAAGCTATTACAACTAGCTACCAATACTATCTATAGCTTCTAAATAAGCCTTTACTATAATATTTCTATCAAATTGTTTTTCAACTTTTTTTCTTGCTGCTATGCCCATGTTTTTCTTCTCTTCAAAAGACAAATCAAGAAACTTACGGACTTTACCTATAAGATCTTCGGAATTCTGTTGTTCAACAATAAACCCATTAACTCCATCATCTACAATTTCTTTGCAACCACTACGATTGGTCGTGATGACAGGTCTTCCACTCGCACAACTTTCCAAAAGAACATTCGACATACCTTCAGGATAATAAGTAGGATGAACGATACAATGCACGTTTGCAATAAAAGGACGGACATCAGAAGTCATCCCATGATAAATTATTGTCTTATTATTATTCAACTTTTTCAATTTCTCCTGATATGCATCCTCACAATAACCCAAAATATGAAATTCCGTATTAGGATACTCTTCACGAATAGCAATCGCAGTATCAAGGTATTGTTCTATCCCTTTCTGTTTCATTATACGACTAATAAAAATAAATTTCACCGTGTCATCATTTGGATAATCCATCAATTGAAAACGGATTAAATTTACACCCGATCCTGGGATTATAGAACCACAATCAGGAGTCAGATTGTGCATTTCACAAAATCTTTTATTTTCCTCATTTTGGAAAAAGATTCTTCTTGATTTTCTCAAACCAATCTTATAAAGCAAAAATACAATCTTCTGAATTCTTGATGTTTTTTCAACAGCAGTTCCAAGTCCAGTAATATTCACAATTTGAGGTATACCATATAATCTGCAAACCATCCCTCCATAAACATTGGGCTTGATTGTATAGGACAAAACCACATCTGGTTTTTCTTTCCTTATAAGATTTACATAATGGCATATCAACATAAAATCTTTTACAGGATTAGTACTTCTACGGTCTATTTCAGTCGTCACACATTTTGCTCCTATAGCTTCCAACTCATTCATTCTTTTATCAAAAGGCGCAGAAATAGTTATGAAATGCCCCTGTTCAATAATAGCTTTTACTACTTCAAAGCGAAAACTAATCCCCCCTGCCACATTATTAGCTAACAATAATATCCTCATCTTAATCCCTATATTTTACAATTCTCGCAAGATTTCCCACAATTATAGCATTTGCGGGCACATCTTTCACAACAACGGTTCCTGCACCAAAGTTACATTATCTCCTACACAAACATCACCAATAATCATTGAATGAGCCCCCATTGACACACTGTTATCTATTATAGCTCTCCCCCCCCTTTACCAAGAGTCACACAATGAATACAACTAAAATTATCACCTATTGACTCCACGTTAAGTACAGTAGAATAAGGATGTATAATTAATATATTTTCACTAATACAAGTTAAATACGGCATAATAAACGCTTTACATCTAGGTCGACACCAACTTATTAACAGAGCTGTTACAAGACCAATACGATAATAAAAAAGTGGACGGTAATATTCATTATTGTGTAAAAAATAGAGCACCGCTATACGATCACTAATCCGAATATTCAAACGTGAAGCCATACGATTAGCATTTCTAACCGTTTTTCGCCCCTACACATCAAAAAAATGCTAACAAAACTATATTAGGTAAATGAATGAAAACATCAATACTCCCCCCAAAGACAAATACAATCACGAGTTCTTCGTTTATTCATAAGACTTTATTTAATCCTTAACATTCGAGTCGTACAATTAACAATCACCACCACTATAGAAGATGAAAAACATATCCGAATTCTATCAATAACTACACAAACAACGCATATTGCAAGTGCTATACCAATCTTTATCAAGATTGATAAAGTCAAACAATGATTGAATGTCAGATTTATCCATTTTCCGATATCCAAAACATAATTAAATACTACAGGATGAACATGAATAAGGTATATCGCCAGTGTACTACCCGCAACAGAATTTATTAATTGACTCTGTAAGTTTATTTTTAGAAACAAAGTTAATAGACATAATGACATCATTATCACCAATATATCATTATATCTTTTAGCAGGCCTAAATGGATAATTGGCCATCAAACTTACTACATAATCAATAACAAATACCAAAAGACAGCAGCATAAATATATAAATAGTGGATGTTTAATTTGAATACTATATTTTGCAATATATCTTCCAATCACGTATAGTGTAACGAAATTAAAAAAAGAGAACCCATCAGCTCCTATAAAAATATTAGTGAATAAAAAAGAAGAAAAACTATTAAGAAAAAACAGTCCACAAATTACATACAAAAGATGCCTTTTGTCCAATGCATCAATACCCTGATTTATTAATGGAGCAACAAAATAGAGTGCCATATAACTTGATATAAACCACCAAATGCCACTTGATACGGGCACACAATAGCGTAAATCTGAAATAGTCAATGTATGAATACCAACTACCGAAGCTATTATTATCACTCCTAACGAATAAAATAAAATCTGAAATAATAATTGCACAAACGATTTAAGTTTAAATCTAATACTGAAGTAACCTGATATCAAAACAAACAAATCTACTCCCACTCCTGCACAAGTTAAAGAAGATAATACTGAATCCACAAGAAAAATAGAGTTACTCGACAAAGTCCCCTCTATCAGATTTGTATCAAGCATTTGGAACGAACCTTTCAATATATGGCTTAATACAATAAAAAACATTGCAATAAGCCGTAAAATTTCAATATTACTATTGCGCATAATCTACAATAATCGCATTATATAGTTGAAAAGTTTCCTCCGCATTCTTCCGCCATGAGAATCGCCGAAGATTAGGCAATAGTTTAGACTTCAATTCTGTTTGATAAGCATTATCAGTTAAACATCTAATTATAGTTTGAGCCATATCATCTATATTATATGGATTAAAGTACGCCACGCTATCACCACAAACTTCAGGTATAGAAGAAATACTGCTGACAGCAGAGATTATACCATTTGATGCTGCTTCTAACGGTGGAAATCCAAATCCTTCATAAATAGAAGGAAATACAAATAAAGATGCATTGGCGTACAACCATGCTAGCATTTCACTTGAAACAAATTCAAGATAATGCACATCCGGTATTTTATTCATTATACGCACTATTTCAGCATAATCTAAATTCTTCTTTCCCACAATAACTAACTGTGCATCTGGAACATTCTTTTTCACCTTATTAAAAGCAATAATAAGGCTTTTATAATTTTTCCTAGGTTCAATATGTCCAACACTCAAAATTAACTGTTTACCAGCCATTTTTTTGGCAATTCTGATTTCATTTATATCTACAAGCTTCTTACCTTCAAAAGAAAAATCAGATTCATTAATAGCTTCATGAATAGTTATTATTTTAGATGCAGATATATTATAAGCTGCAATCAATTCTGATTTTGTAAAATCTGATATAGTTATGATATACGAAGCTCTTTTTACTGATTGTGGGACCTTATATTTTAAGAAACAATATCTCAAAAATCCATAAGTTTTAGGGAATCGATAGAAACGAAGATCATGCACAGTAATAATCACTTTGGCATTTTTCATCCTTGGGGAGTGAAAGAACGGGGAATGAAAAATATCAAAATTCTCTTTCTTTTCTTCTTTACTCCAGAAACGCTGTTCAAACATGCTTCGCTTTATAGTGTTTATAATATCACCATGCCTATAAGGGGTTTCTTTTATTCTCACATTATCAGGAAGAACAGACCAAGCATAATCACTCATACCAGAAGAAACATATACAATTAGCTCAAGTTTATCGGAAACCTCAACGAGGTTATTAATCAAATTTTTTATATACTCCTTAATCCCACCACCTTTAGGAACAAGGAAAGATGCGTTGATTGCAACTCTCATGAATTATAAATATCTATTAATTGTTTAATTGTGTGATTAATAGAGAAGTATGGACACTGTTCCGCTCTAAAATGCCTATTCTGAAATTCATTCAATCTCAACAAAATTTTTTCAGCCCAATATTGAGGTGATTTATTAATATCAAGATACTCTATATTACTTGATATTTGCGTTTCTTTAGAAATTCTATCTGAAGCTAATACAGGTAATCCGGCAACTTGGGCCTCAATTATTGAAAAAGGTAAACCTTCGTATAATGAAGGGAATACGAAGCAGTCAAACGCTTGTAGAAGTTGATTTACATCTGACCTAGAACCCAAAAATAAAACTTTATGTTCGAGCCCCAGTTTTCGGACCTTCTCTAAAATCTCTTCTTTCAATTTTCCCTCGCCTATCAATAACAATTTGGTTGCATCATAACATTTGCTAAACTCATAGAATACATCTATTAAAAACGTATGATTTTTCACTGGCATAAAATAACCCACATGCCCTAAAACAAATGTATCAGTATCTATATTTAGCTTATGTCTTATCATTTGTCTTACTTCGTCAGAGAACATAAAATCATCATATTGTATACCATTACGGACAATAACATAACCTTTTTCAAATCGCGTATTAGAAAAGAACCATTTAGCAGCTTCAGCAGAACACGCTAAAGCATGCGTAGCTAATGTATTAAGTCTAAACTTATTAATTTTATGTAGGATATAATTATGAATCCCACTGTAAGATGAACTATGAGCATGTATTATTCTAATAGGAATAGCATATTTTTTAGCGTAATACAAAGGCATCAAAGTTGACATCGTACAACTGGAAAAATGAACGGCTACATACACTTTTGAATGTTCTTTGAAAAAAGTATCCAATCCATTACAATAGCCTCTAAATCCTAAATTTCGAGATGGTGTATAATAAATTTGCGACCCTAACTGTTTGACAATTTCCGTATAATCTCCTACCACTTTTGGCTTAAAGAGTAAAAAATCAAATTGAATTTCTAATCGATTGATATCTTTAAGTACATTAACTATAAAAGTTTCTGTTCCATGCCTAGCCAAAGAATCTGTTATTTGAAGTATTTTTTTCATCCCCCTATAAAACGAAGATAATATTTCGTTACTAAATAATTAAAAATAATAATACTTATAACATCTGAAAAAACTGCGCGTGGTAAAAACATTATTTGAGTAGCTAAGGAAAAAGATACTACATACAAAATTGGAGACACGCGTTCTAACACAAATATTTGATTACATTTTTTGCAAAATTTCCCCAAGAATCCAAACCCTATCACAGACATAATCAAACCCACACTTATCAATAAGTCAGCCTGAGCTGTTGATCCAATACCATAACCCACACCTACTTGCTGTGTTGCAAATGAAGCAGACTGAGTGTACATGTAATCCAAATTTAATACAGCAAAAAGCATAGGAACTACACCTGGAAACACTTTTAATAAACCCATAATTATCGTTTGTCCATATAAAAAAGTCCCATTATACCACATATCAAATAAAACAGTATGAGAAAATATAGATGCTGCCAGCTCTGAAGTAAATGGAGAATATGATTTTAATCTATTCAAACTTGAAACATCTTCGACATTAAGCGATATCTCATTTCCTAATGTTTGCAAATCATACATTTTAAAAAAAGTCATAAAAACAGCGGCTGCGAAAAGCATAAAAATAAGTTGACCTAAAGATATAGTCCACTTTTTTATGATTATAAAAGCAAACAATAAAGGAACGCATACAGTTAGCATAAATAGCCTATTATGAGCCGATAAAAACATATATGCTGAAATAAGTATTGACAATACAAATATTGGTGACAGACTCTTCAAAAAGGAACTGTTTCTCTTCAATTTAGCATTATATACTGACAAACCTATATATATCATAGCAAATCGTATATAAAAACCATACATTGAAATAGAAAACCCATTAGGAGCAACAATTCCATGCCCGTTATCCAAAAAATCTTCGTTTATAGTAAACGCAAAAAGAAACCAGCATATTAAAGACAAATATAAAAATGGCTTTGTTTTTATCTCTTTACTATAGCGATTAGATGAAATGGATATTTCTTTCCAATATGTAGTACCCAATAAAAATGAACATAAAGTTAAAAAAGAAAAATAGATAGACTTTGTTATAGTCTTAGAGCTATAAAAATAAAAAGAATAATCCAAATCGGTATTTCCCAACACATAATCTAAAGGGAATTGCAAAGTAACAACAAATGATAGAAGAAAAAATATTACAATATGATTCAAATAAGAATAAGTTGACTTTTTTTCTTTAACATGCATTAAATACCTAATAAGAGCAAAAATCGAAAAAAGAACAAATGCCGTTAAAATCCAAGGTCGAGATAACTGTTCAGGAGACAAATAATACAATACCAACAATATAAAAAGTATTGTATAAAGAATCAATCTATATTCTTTTCTACTATAATACAATCTCATTCTAAGACAATCTCATTTATGTAATTACGAAATACAGTATTTCATCAATCCCCTAATAAACCAGTTCTTAAAAACAATTCTTTTTCTCAAAAATGGGAGAGTGAAAAAGCGAAATGGTTGATTATACAGTAAGCAGGTATAAAAAACGTATAGGCTGATAACATCTGATAAATAATTATTTTTTAAAAGAGCATTATCTACTAATTGAATATACAAAAAAGACAGATATTTTAGTTTTTCTTCAAAATCATAAGCAGAAGATTGAAATGTGCAGATTTCATTATGAATTGCGATTTGCCTTTCCGACAAAAATGGCATTCTTTTTGTCAATAATGCCGTTCGTATCCGATTAGCAGTCTCAATCTGAGCATTCGAAAAATTTTTACTAATTTGATTACAAGATTTTCTATACTTAATCAAAACTTTATCTATATTTACAAAAACAGCTCCCCTTAACGATAACTCAAACCATAGCTGATAATCCTGAGCTTTTAAAATTTCATTGTTATAATGAACTTTTTTTCCTTTAATTGAATTTTTATAAAATGAAACAGGATGCACCATAGGATTATTAAAAAGCATCAAATCTTTTATATCAGCATCATGTGTCGGCATTTTCCCAATTTTAGACGATAAAAAAGAAACATCTCCTATTGTTTCATAAAAAGCTCCACATACATCCACCTCAGGATGTAAAATCATATAACTATATTGAATTTGAAACCTATCCAGACAACTTACATCATCTGCATCCATTCGTGCTATAAATTCCCCTTGCGCACTTCTTAAAGCTAAATTTAACGACTTTGTTAAACCAAAATTAAACTCATTTATTAAAACATGGATTCGGTTGTCCTTTCTTTCATATTCTTTCAGAGTCCCCAAAAGTTTATCATCCTCAGGATTATCATCCACAATAATAAATTCAAAATCTCTAAAGGTTTGATTTAATATGGAGTCTATAGATTCCTTTATCCATTCTAAAGGTTCTTTATAAACACTCATTATTACAGATATTTTCGGCATAATTATTTAGTTCTTTTTTAATTAGTAGACAGAGTGTTCAGTCACGTATTCTAAAATAAATCCATATTTTTAAGTATTTTAGCTCGGAGTGATTCCAATTAGAATATATCTCCTGATTCCAGAAAGCTAAATCCATGAATTTTACATTTGCCAAGTAATACTTTAAAGTTTTATTTGCCAGCAACAGAGTAATCGGTCATTTTTGAATCTAACAATAGCATAAGAACAAGCGGAATCATCCTATGCAGTTTATTTGGCATTTTTCCTACTTAAAACCAAACATTTTAGCAAATAATCTTATTTATAATTCAGTGTTTTTTTAATACTTTTAACAGCACTCATCACTGCTGAAAGGTGAGAACCCAACTCACAGCTTTTAATTCTGACATATCTTATAGATTTGTTCCATAATTTTCATTGGAGAAAAGTATTCTAAGCGCTGATGACCAACCTCAGCATAATGGTTACGCACCTCAGCATCAATCATCATACGTTCCATTGCGCAGGCAATTTGCTGAATATTTTGTTCAACCACAAGACCATATTTACTATCACTTAAAATTTCCTTCGGTCCAGTTACATCTGTAGATATCACAGGTTTAGATAGAGCAAACGCTTCTCCAATAACAAGAGAAAATCCTTCCTGCTGTGAAGAAAGAACAAAACAATCAGCCAATCTCAAAAAAGTATACGGATTCTTCTGCAAACCATGAAGAATAACAATGTCCGTTGTTCCTGTTTCTATATTTTTTTTCTCTAAGTCTGCTTTCAAAGGTCCATCGCCAATAATCCACATTTCAAAGTCGTAACCTTTATCCTTTAGTATTTTTGAGGCCTCAATCAACCTATCTTGGCGTTTAGCTTCAATCATCCTACCTATATTTATAAATGTAAATTTCTTTTTCTTCACAGACAGCATTTCTTGACTTTTTGCCAGTACATTCTCCCCATTCACAAAGTTGTAAACTATATACTGCTCAACAACCACATTTACATTGAAAACACGATTAAACGCATCTTTTGCGTCCATCGAAACAAATACAATCTTATTCATCAAATTATACGCTTCCTCTTGCTCATGTATATTGTTATGAAAGAATCTTATACCCCAATTACTAACACTAAGGTCACTATGCACCCAAGAAATATTGTTCTTACTTCTATCCAAAACAAGAGTGTGAAGTTTATGTCCGGGACCTTGACAGAATGAAATGATAGCATCATAATTAGAACGGATTTTCTCATGAACCAGCCTTCTCTCATACCAGTCTATTGCACCCATCATTCTAAAGCATTTTCTAACTACTTTATTTATTAGTGCTTCCTTTTCTTTATATACATAAAGTAAATTCACTTTCTTGTTCAAACAAGGAAGTAATTGACCAGCCTTTGTATACAAGAGCAAATCAACTTGATATTCCGAGTAGTTGAACTTATCAAGAAAATCACACAACACCTTTTCAGCTCCCCCAATATGTAATGAATGAATAATAAAAAGTATATGTTTCATCAATTATGTAGTATTTTTCTTGAAATCTTCTTTATTATTTCTTTCTCCTCTTTGTTAAGTTGTATAAAATAGATGGCAACACCAACTATCATAACATCAATTATCATATACAATGCAACTAGGTACATATTTTCAGGCATTTTTAAAATATATCCTATCCCACAATGAATCAACACTAAAAATATGACTAATGCATAACATGGGCCCTGTACTTTTTTAATATACAAGCGAAAAGGGAAACTTAATTGATACCTGGCAATAGCAACTATTGCTACAAGATCTATTAACTCAACAACTGCCATTCCAATAAAAACAAAATAAAAAGGTTGTTCTGTTTTCAAAATCAAAAAAGAAAGAGGCAAACTTAATGTCAAAAGGCAAAGTTCACAGAGTTGATACCTATTCAATTTTCCAGCAGACTTGAATACCAAATCCATTGGTTCATGAAAACTCCTCACCATCATATAAATCAAAATAGCCCGCATAAGTGGCACTGTATACTCAGGAACTTGATTAAGCCATATTTGTAAGATTTGAGGCAAGAATATAAAAAGAGGAACAGCCATAATACAGTAAAGGGCAAACACTACCTTCGATGATTGAAATAGCAACTTGTAAAATTGATCGTACTGTTTCTGAGCATAGCTCACCGTGCTCTGAGGTCGATAAGCAGTCATTATATTACCTAAAAGCTGTTGAAGAATGTTTTTTATCTGATAAGAGATACCTCTTGCAGCATTAACAGCCACACCACCAAAAAGGTTAAGCAACATATTGATACCTTCATTTGTAAGAGAGAAGGCTAAATTACCAACGAAGTTCCATCCTGCAAATCCTGATAATTCTTTAAACAATCGTGTGTCCCACTGCCATTTGAATTTAGACTCAGTAAAATGCGACACGCAATATACATAATAGATAAAGCATATCATCAATGAAATTAACAATACCAGCAAACCATAATTAATTAGGATATCATACGGTAGCAAGGGAATTAGAATTACTATTAGTAATTTCCCCAAAGCTTCAAAAATTGCTATATATGCATAAATATCCATCTTTTCCCGAGCTACTATAACAGCATCATAGGGAATAGTAAGAATGGATATACCCGAGGCTAAAATGGAGAACTGAAAAACTATTTTGGCTGCAAACAACCTGTCAGTAGGAATGTTTAAGCTTGGTAGTATAAAATATCCTGCCACTTCAACTGTAATGACAAATATAATCGCAACTAAGATATGGATGATTAAACTTAATGAGAATACCTTTCGTGCATCTCCTCCTTCACACGCGTATTCATAATTAAGATATCGTTGAACGGCACATGAAAACATTCCTCTTAAAGATGCAAATAATAGAACAATACCACCGACCAGATTGTATATACCATAGTTGTCTACACCAAGCTCTTGAAGTAATACTCTTGCTGTATAGAATGAAACCACTACGGTTATTATCATTCTCATGTAGAGAAAAATAGCATTCTTAGCAATTCTTTTAGAGCTAAAGGCATGAGTAGAATTATCAGGCATATCGATTATTTTATGTGTAGTATCTTACGAGTTTTTTGCTTTATAATACCATTAACAATCCTAACAAAAGCCTTTCTAAATGGTTTGTTATCTTTCTTATTGTAAATCAGTTTACAATCACATTTGTAAAAATCTGAAAACCATTTCCAAAATCCGGTTTTGTGATAAGACATGCAATCATTAAAATCTGCGATTTCTGACATTACATTAAACTTTTCCAATGGAAAAAAATGATCCAAATAAATCAAGTTATCAATAATAGAAACTGCCCATCTAAAAGGTAAGTTAAAACCACCATAAGTAAAAGCATATCCCCAACCAGAATGTCTAAAATTTACCTCCAGGAAATACAATTTATCGTCTTTTCCTACCATAAACTCTATACAAAAAATACCTGTATATTGCGCTCCTTTGATGATATTTTTGATTCTCTCTGTCAGGTCTTCATCTGTAAAAGGAGTAAACTTCATATAATTACCATAATTGCCAGGAATAAATCTGTAATATTCACACCCATACGGCATAAAAATTTGCTCTCCTCCATTAATGCTGATTCCATCAATACATAGTTCGTTCTTTTTCTCAATATATTCCTGAACTAAAATGTTTTTTGCTCTAATTTTATTATATGCATCTTTCAATTCAACTTTATCTTTACAAATAAAGGCCTGATCCTTCCAAATACCTCCACCAGCAGAAGTTATTGCTTTAGTGAATACAGGATATTTAAGAGTAGTGGGAAGAGTGCCCACTGGCAGCACCTCTTCATTAGGAATGCCAACACCACATTCTTTGGCTAAAGAAGTTATTTCAAATTTATTTTGATATTTTTCCAAATTACCTTTTGCATTGGCAAAATAAAAATGCTCTTTTAGACTATCATAGTTTTTATCAATAAGTAAAGCTATATCATCACTTCCAGTATAAATAAAAGGTTTGAGTGTCTCATTAGCATAGTGAGCCAACAGATATGAAAATCCCTCTCCATTCGTTTTAAAAAAATGGATTTCACCAATATATTTACTATATTGAACAAGGTGAGGATGTTCAGAACATAATAAAACAATTGGTTTTATTCCTTCCTCTCCCAAACTTCTGATTATAGCTAACGGATTATAGTGATCTCCTACTAAGCAAATGTGCTTATGCTTATAAACTTCGTGATTTCTGTTCATAATTTTATTGTTATTAAAAAGTAACTTTTTTATTGGCCACCTCTAATAATATTATTATTTCTTTGTTGGTAATTTGAAATCCACACCTACAATAATCCGTGGATTATCTTTGAAGAAACCATTGCCCCATGCATAGAAGTTCCAATTTTTGTAAGTATAGTAAAAACCAACAGCTAAATCTGCATCGTTCTTAAACTTCCAGTCGTGTAGGTAGCCGACCATTGGAGTGATTCCTCCCTTATCCTTGAAATCAAAATAGTAACCCAAGTACCACCATTGATTGCATGTGTTGCTATCATCGCGATTGATTCCAACCCATGTATTTGATACCCAAAACAAATTACCATCGGGAGTGATAACCCCATTTTGATATAGACCAAGAGTCATATAGCTAAACTTAAAACTGTCACCAAAATCAAACGAAGGAGTGACCTGAAGACCAATACTATACCACTTGTTAAACTTACAACCACCACGTACAAGAGCCCCCCAATATATACTATTATTATAACTATAAATATCGGTACCTACAGCAGCAAAATCTGTGATACCATACTGAAAGGTGGTATAAGTTTCCTGCGCATTAATACCGGGACGTAATTTAACGGAAGTATAGCCATAGAGATTTCCATCACCTGCTGTACCAGAAAAATAAGGTATCTGTGCACTAGTTGTCACTGCTACTATTATAAACAATATACCTAATAATACTTTTTTCATCTCTTTTCTACTTTCTGTAATCACTAATTTGGTCTTTTGTGTTTGAACTACTTTCACCCATTCTTCTCTTAATGACAAATCTTATAAGAAATACAAGATAGATAGCCGCAATCAGTATCATGAACGGAACGAAAAGGAAACTTAATCCCTGTACAGCAGATGTAGTACCAGAGCCAGCCAACAGAAGAACTGTCACGAAAAGAACTTCAAGCATCACCCATATTATCTTTCGATAAACTACAGGTATCTTGCTACCTGTTGAAATCAAATTATCCATAGCAAACGACATACTATCGGCTGAAGTTACATAGAATAAGGCCATCAAAAGAATGAAAATTGGAGGCAATAACGCAAACTTATTGATTGCAATATACGGTATATCGACTATATTTTTTCCTTGATCTAGAAGATTCATACCAATAGAGTTTCCCACTATCATGTAGATTGCTATCAGAATAGATGGTACTACCACAGTAAAAAAAACAACTGAGCGGATAGTGCGTCCCTTGCTGATGGTAACTATGAAAGGAGCAGTAAATGCAGCCCAAGAAATCCACCATATCCAATAGTAAACAGTCCAATCTTTCTGTACCGCACGTCCTTCATAAACATTATTATATAAGAAATCAGAAAAGAATGAACCAAATGATTTTATTCCCACCAACAACGTATCTGAGGGTGCACAGTATACAATAATCACCATAAACACATACAGTAGAATCATAGACCACTGAGCAAATTTCTTCATCCCTTTATGTATTCCTCTCAACAAAGAGATAGTCACTAACGAGCCAAGTAAAACAACGAGTGCATAGCTTGGGATATTGACACCATAGATATTAAGAATAGAACCAGATATCGTAATTACGCCCAATGCAAATGATGTTCCGATGCCTAACATCATCAGTAAACCATAGATATAAGTCTTCACTATTTCTAACCACTTTGGGAATAGGTGATATTTCTGATCATAAATCTCAAAGATAGCGAAAGTTACATAAAAAGCCCATGGAATCACAATCCAATGATTAATTGTCAATCCTATTGGGTTGTGAACATCTGGATACAAACTTAATGAAGCAGCTTCATTAAAACCATAAACCATGATTCCTACTCCCATTCCAAGAGTAAACAACAAATTGATATAGGCAAAATTACTAAACTCTTTCTTTCCTGGCACTTTCTCTTTATTGAATAAATTAATAATACAGAATACAACACACGCAAGTGCAAACCACATCACCAAGCCATTTAGAGGATTCAGAATTTCAAGTGAATTACTCGGAAATAATCCCAATACACCCATCACTAACATTGCTAACACCAACGTTATGAAGTGAGCAATACGCCTTGAAGCTAATTCATATTTGCCAACAGTTTCTTTCATTTTTTGACATAAATAAAAATTAAGCTATTAATAATATGACTGGCAGCAACGCCATGTCAAAATTGATTCGCTTTACAATATATTTTTTCAGGCATTATGAATTTTAGCATACTCTTGCAAAGTAACGCCCTCATAACCCATATCCTTCACATAAGCAAAGAAATTCTCAAGGTTAACATAAAGAGATTCGATTGATTTATCTGTTTTAAAATAGGGACTTCCCCCAGCCATCAGCTCCGAAGAATGAACCATAAATTCTAAATAATCAGACGATTGGGATTTTAACACTTTTTTCACTAATACTTTCATATCATTCAGTTGGTACATAGCAGGACGTAACCATACGATTTTACCTAATACAAAAGTCTTCATTTTATGTTTCCAATCGCCAAGCTTTGTTAAATGAATCTTCCGGATGGTAACAGGAACTTCTAAAGTTTTTCCAATAAAGTGCGAATTCATAGGATAGTTGCGATAGTCGCATCCCCCACACACTGATTCACCAGGAGTCGTACTCCAATCTACGAGAGGAGTTACAGAACAATTGATCCTAACTTTGAAATGTTCAAGCAATCTAAAATACTCTTCATTCATAACCCAACGTCCTGCTCTATGACTTACTGGAGGATGACCAAACTTTTCTTTTATCAGTTCGTAACAAACCCTAAACTTCTCATACATTATATCTTTAGGATATTCTATAAGATACGAGTTTCCAAAGTAACTTCCATTTAGATTATAAAGTGGAGGATTATTCCATGCGTGGACATGAATACCTACTTCGCATAAGCCTTTCTCCTCTTTCGCCTTTATATACTCTACATATCTATCATCCGAAGCCATTTCATAGTTGGTTAACCAAACCGGCTTAAAACCATATTTGTTACATAAGTCTTGGAATCTTTGTACAAAAAGTGAATTTTCAGTTTGCACTGTGGTTCCTTTTTTATAATTCCACAAATTATCTCCTTCTGTATCAACGGTTATAATGAAATATTTCTTCATTTATTATCTCTTTATTTTTGCAAAGATTCCATTAACTACAGCATTAAAATAGGGATGCTTTTTATAACAACAGAATTTAGTAATAATGACATTGTTGCCCAAGGTCACTTTACCAATCACCTTGTAAACTGATGTTATATCTACAAAGTCATCTATTATTGTGACTTCATTTCCTATAGTAAGCACTCAATTTAAGGCATCCCCCTTTGAAAGGGCACTTTTCAGTGCCCTAAACCGAGTTTTGTTAATTAATTAGTCTTGAATTTACATTGGCTGGTAGCCAAAGTGATTTTGTCAGGAACCATGTTAACATAATCCCTGCATCCGTTAAAGATATTTTTGAAAAAAGTTCCGATGAAGTTCCAGATGGAACTGCCATGAAGCTTTACCATTACAATCACACTATGATATGTTGCAGCCATTTCAGCACCGGCATCACTACCATAATGAAGTGAATTATTACGTTGGGTAGTCAGCTTTCGAATGGTTCGCTCTGCCAGATTGTGGTCTATAGGTAATTCACCATCATCCAAGTAAGCAAAAATCTCTTTCCAGAACCGGTTCAGGTAATTGAGAGCTTCCCTATAATACTGACTTCTAAATTCTGAATCCTTTGACAGTTCACTGTCCAACAAACTGCGCAACTCTATCAGGAGTTCCTTCGTTTCCAAGCTTTGCCTTTCCCGCAACCTTTCTTTGGAAGTGAATCCGGCATCATCGTATTTACGCTCCCTCATAAAGAACTCCTTTAAAATTTCGGAAAAGCGTTCTGCAGTCGGTTCACCACCCTGATTGGAAGCCTTGACAAACTTGTTCTTGGCATGAGACATACAAACCTGGTGGACAGTATCTTTAAACCGGGCTGATTTCAGCTCATTGCCGATAAATACATAAGCATTGTATCCGTCGGACATTATACTCTTCAATTCTGCATCGCCCAAAAAGTCTGTAAGTACATCACGACCACGCGAGCCATTCTCATAGAAGAAAATGGCTGTTTTCCGGGCCTTGTTGACCAGAACCCAAATGTAGCACTTCTTATAGTGATCGTATTTACGCACTTTACACCAGGTCTCGTCGCAGTTCACAATCGAATCTTTTTCCAAAGCTATAGACTTCAATACACAAACCAGTTCGTCCAGGTATGTCTTACCTTTCTTAAGCCAGTTGCGCAACGTGTTTTTAGAAATGGTCATGCCCATATCTGTCAGCCATTGGTGAAGAAGACCAAAAGTCACATTCTTTACATAAACTTCATAGGCAATGGCCTGCAGAAATTCAGGAGTGGCCTTGGTGCCTTCAAAATTGGTTACCACCTCAGGATGGCCTTCGGAAGGGAAATAACCCCACTTGGGCTTTTTACCAGGCTCTGCATAATGAACCATCTCAAAACATTCTTCCGTAAGGAAAGTACGGAAACTGAACACCCGTACCATTCTCCTTTCAATGATCCGACCGGGAACCTTTGTCAAATCGGAAGGATGCTCTGTCGCTTCTCCGGCTACCCCCATCGTTTTATAACCGTCAGGGCGATTGGACAAGTCACGGTCTTTCCCGGAAGGCTCTTTTAACTCTTGGGATGGAACATGACCAACCGAATCCGTGCGAAGCGTATCATCGGTTCCATCATAATCATCCTTCTCCTTCCGGCGGTCTGAATCACTTGTTTTAGCTTTAGATTGTATCTTTTGACGTCTATCACCAAAACGTTCCTGATTGGCGTAATCAAGTTTTTCCTGAAGTGATTTTATCTTACGTTCAGCCGATTTGCGAAGTTTATGCTCTTCTGACAACCGATTCTCAAGGTCAACATGTTTCGATTGCATGGATGACATCTGATCCTTCAGTTCTTTCATCTGAGCCATAAAATCCTCCAAAACAAGCCTCATGGCATCACCTGTCAACCTGAGATCCTGATTTTGCTCAGCAAGGTATTGTATGTATCGGTCTTTCTGATCCTCTGCCATACCTGCAC
>ENA-ORSM01001191-ORSM01001191.1-human-gut-metagenome-genome-assembly--contig:-NODE-1191-length-21086-cov-20.791451_pt1 | contig 21086 bp, 19 predicted proteins | sample MGYA00241903_ERZ509170 | MGnify/ENA primary metagenome ERZ509170 (study PRJEB26280, sample SAMEA2338784) | human gut metagenome | biome: human gut; feature: human-associated habitat; material: faeces...
TGCGCTACAGCGGAATTGTGACGAAAGTCGCAGCAATGCGTGCAAAGCTTTTAAAGCCGCAGGATTATGAACGGCTGGCTTCCATGAATACAGTGACAGATATTATCGAATATCTGAAACAGACGAAATCGTACGGAAAATTTATCAATCAGATGGATGAATCACTGTATCACAGAGGAAATATCGAAAAAGTTCTGATCCAGTCATTGTATGATGATTATACAAGACTTTACCGTTTCGCAGATATGCAGCAAAAAGAGTTTTTAAAGATTTTTATGAAACGCTATGAAGTTGACTTGATTCGATATTGTTTAAGGATTGTATTTAATCACAGCAATGTACCATTTGATCTAAATTACAAAAAGCCGTTTTTTGATAAGTATTCAAAGATTCGAATCGATCAGCTGGTAACGGCAAAGAATATCGACCATCTGGTAGATTATCTGAAGAATACAGAATATTACGCTCCACTTTCAAGGATCAGGGAATCAGGAGCATCGACATTAGCGGATTATGAGCTGGCATTGGATTTATATTATTTTTCCATGATGTGGAAAGCACGCAAAGGAAACTGGAACAAAAAAGATCAGGAGATGCTCACAAAAGAATTAGGAGCCAAGATCGATCTATTAAATCTTCAATGGATTTACAGGGCAAAGAAATATTACCATATGCTCGCACCAGACATTTATACATTGTTAATTCCGATTCAGCATAAACTAAGCAATCAGGAATTTAAAGATCTGGTTGAAGCACCATCGGTGGAAGAATTCACAAGAAGATTAAATGAAACTTATTACGGAAAGAAATATGAGTTCGGAGAACAGGTGCAGATGGAAAGCGTGGTAAATGAATGTGTAGAACATATCCTAACGATCGCTTACAGAAACCACCCATATTCTCTGGCGAGTATACAACAATATTTATTTTTAAAGGAGGAAGAGACTTATAAGATCACCACGGCACTGGAATGTATCCGCTACGGATTATCACAACGAGAGACATTACAGTATTTGGTGAGACAACAACGACGTCAAGGAGGTAATGCATCATGATCGTAAAGATGAAATTCTTAAGCATTTCCGGTCCGAGAACTGATATTGACAGGGTAAGTGCATCTTATCTTTCCAAATACGAAATGCAGCTGGAAAATGCGATCACAGAATTGAAGACGACAGATAACCTCATGCCGTTTATGGATGTGAATCCTTACAAAGAACCGCTTTCCAAAGCGGAACAATATGTAGCGATGCTTGCACAGCCAAAAGGGGAGATGGATACCTCTCTTACGGCAGATGAGATCCTTACAATGATCCGGGATCTCAATCATGATTATCTGGATCTTAAGGTGAGAGAAGACCGGTTAAAGAAGCAGAAAGAAGAATTCTTAGAAAGGCTTCATGAACTCGAACCGTTTCAGCCTTTAGAGTTAAATTTAAAAGAAGTTTACGGTTACCAGTATATGAAAGTCAGATTTGGACGGGTAAACGTAGAGTATTATCAGAAACTTGAAAAATATTTATTTGATGATCTCAATGCGATCTTTTTGGAGGGAGTCCGGAATGAAAATTATGTGTACGGATGCTATTTTGCAGCACATAAAGAAATGGGAAAAATCGATTCAACGTTTAAATCTCTGCATTTTGAAACGATATCACTCCCAGATGATTACGAGGGAATGCCAGCAGAAATCTGCAGGAATCTAAGAAATCAGATCGATGAGATTGAAAAAGAAATTAAAAATGTCCAGAAACAGATGAAAGATTTCTTATCTGTGAAAGCAAAGAAGATCCGAGGTGCCAAATATAAGTTAGAGGAATTATCCAACAACTTTGATGTTCGTAAAATGGCAGCCTGCATGGAAAATGAAGAACAGGAAGATTACTACATTCTCTGTGGCTGGATGAGTGAAAAAGATACGCAGGCATTTATCGAAGAGACAAAAGATGATGATCGAATCACGATCATCGTCGAAGAAGGCCGAGAAAAATTCTTCGGTGATCCACCGACGAAATTACAGAACCCAAAATTCTTTAAACCGTTTGAAATGTTTATCAGAATGTATGGACTGCCATCCCATGATGAGATGGACCCAACCATTTTTGTGGCACTGACTTATACCTTTATTTTTGGAGCCATGTTTGGTGATGTTGGTCAGGGATTGTGTTTGTTTATCGGTGGGGGATTACTATATAAGATCAAGAAATGGAATCTTGCAGGAATCATTTCGATAGCTGGAATCTTCTCTACATTCTTTGGATTTATGTTCGGAAGTTTCTTTGGATTTGAAGGAACGATTATCAAGCCGATGTGGTTATCGCCAATGCATGCAATGATGAAATTACCATTTGTCGGACAGTTAAATACCGTATTTATCGTGGCGGTTGCATTTGGTATGGCACTGATCCTGCTTGCGATGGTATTTCAGATCATCAATGCAAAGAAACGAGGGGATAAAGAAAATTTATTTTTTAGTCCAAATGGAGTTGCAGGACTTGTATTTTATGGATTCCTTGTCTTAACGATCGTGCTTTATATGACAGGACACAAAATACCAGGAAATATCATGATGGTCATTTTCCTTGGAATTCCAGTCATACTGTTTTTGTTAAAGGAACCATTAGGACAGCTGGTCGAAGGAAAGAAACCAAAAGCAGAAGGCGGTGTCGGAATGTTTTTGGTACAGGGATTTTTTGAACTGTTTGAGACGATGTTAAGTTTCTTCTCCAACACAATCTCATTTGTGCGTATCGGAGCATTTGCAGTGAGCCATGCGGCAATGATGGAAGTTGTTTTGATGCTTGGAGGCATCACAGACGGGGCAGGAAATCCAAACTGGATCATCATTGTTCTTGGAAATATTATCGTGTGCGGACTGGAAGGTCTGGTTGTCGGAATTCAGGTATTACGTCTGGAATATTATGAGATGTTCAGCCGTTTCTACACGGGATCAGGAAGAGAATTCCATCCATATGACAATCATGCAGGCAAGGAAAATTAGGAGGTATCGGTTATGGTTATGACATTAGCAATCAAATTAGTGATCATCGCAGCATTAATTTTAAGTATATTTATTCCTTTTGGTTATTTTCTTCATGGAGAGAGAACAAAGAAACGTTATAAACGAAGCATTGCATTTAACGCATTTTTCTTCTTCGGAATCATTGTGATCGCCGGAGTGATGATGTTTATCACAGATCCGGTACAGGCAGCTCAGGCAAGCTCTGATGCTGGAATGAGTACAGGATTAGGATATCTGGCAGCAGCATTATCAACTGGACTTTCCTGCGTTGGTGGTGGTATCGCTGTAGCGAGTGCTGCAAGTGCAGCCTTAGGTGCGATCAGCGAAGATCCAAGTGCATTAGGTAAATCCTTGATCTTCGTAGGTCTGGCAGAAGGTGTGTGTCTGTATGGATTGATCATTTCATTTATGATCATCGGTAAACTTGGATAGATCAGGAAGTGATATTTATGAAAATGTATTTGATCAGTGATAACGTAGATACATTGACAGGAATGCGGTTAGCCGGAGTTGATGGAGTCGTGGTTCATGAGAGGGATGAACTAAAAGAAGTGATTGAAAAAGCTATGAGCGATCCGGAGATTGGGATCGTGCTTTTGACAGAGAAGTTTGGAAGAGAATTTCCAGAACTGATCGATGAGATCAAACTGGAACGCAAGATGCCGCTTCTGATCGAGATTCCTGACCGGCACGGAACTGGGCGGAAGAAAGATTTTATCACGTCTTATGTCAATGAGGCGATCGGATTGAAATTATAAGCCGGCTGTAGAAGGAAGGTGACGAATGTGACAGTAGAAGAAAAGATTTCACATATTAGGGAAGCTGCCATGGAAGAGGCGAGAGCCAGAGGAAATGAAATCATAGACCAGCATCAGAAGGCTTTGGAAAGCGTGTTCAAGACACATAAACAAGAAGCTGTGATGCAGGCAGACACGAGAATTAAGACCGAAACAGCATCGGCAAGGCAGCAGTTAAATACAGCAACATCCAAAGGACAATTAAAACTTCGAAGGCAGTTAAGCCGTGTTCAAAATGAACTGAAAAACAAGCTGTTTGAGGAGGTCCGTGAGATGACCGATGAATATATGAAAACGGAAGAATACAAAGAATTGCTCGTATCCTATATTGCCAAAGCAGCAAGATTTGCAGATGGGAATCCACTGACGATCTATATTAACAGCTCCGATCAGGATAAGAAAGAATTTCTTGAAAAACGGACAGGAATGACAGTCACAGTTAGTGAGGAAGATTTTATCGGAGGAATCCGTTCAGTCATTCCGGGAAGAAATATTTTGATCGATCACTCATTTTCGGGAGCTTTGGAGAAAGAATACGAAGAATTTACCTTTAAAGGGGGTGTGACAGGTGAGTAAGACTGGAACAATTTATGGAATCAACGGACCTGTCATTTATCTGGCTGGAAATACTGGATTTAAGATGTCAGAAATGGTTTATGTCGGCAAAGAAAAGTTAGTCGGAGAAGTCATTTCGCTGGATAAAGACCGAACAACGATACAGGTCTATGAGGAAACATCTGGGTTAAGACCGGGAGAGATCGTGGAAGCAAGCGGAGAAGCAGTATCTGTTACATTGGCTCCCGGAATCTTAGATAATATTTTTGATGGAATTGAACGCCCGCTTGAGAGAATTGCTGAAAATGCAGGTGCATTTATCACAAGAGGTATCAGTGTAGATTCGCTTGATACACAGAAGTTGTGGGATACAAAACTGGTTGTCAATGAAGGAGATGTTCTTCATGGAGGAGACATCTATGCCGAAGTGCAGGAGACAAGAGCGATCGTACACAAATGTATGGTACCTCCAGATCTTACAGGAACGGTTACCTTTGTGGCATCTGATGGGGAACATACGATCAAAGATCATATGATCACATTAAGATTAGATGATGGAACAGAGAAGATTTTAACAATGATCCAGAGATGGCCAATTAGGGTTCCAAGGCCAGTATACGATCGAATTCCGGCATGTGTGCCATTGGTCACAGGACAGAGAATACTGGATACCATGTTTCCAATCGCAAAAGGTGGAACAGCAGCGATCCCAGGCGGGTTTGGTACTGGAAAGACAATGACCCAGCACCAGATCGCCAAATGGTCCGATGCGGATATCATTATTTATATCGGATGTGGGGAACGTGGAAATGAAATGACGCAGGTATTGGAAGAATTCTCAGAATTAGTCGATCCAAAGAGTGGAAATCCATTGATGGACAGAACAACACTGATCGCCAATACGTCTAATATGCCAGTGGCAGCACGTGAAGCGTCTATTTATACAGGGCTTACACTGGCAGAATATTACCGCGATATGGGTTATGATGTCGCGATCATGGCGGATTCTACCTCAAGGTGGGCAGAAGCATTAAGAGAATTATCTGGTCGTCTGGAAGAAATGCCAGCAGAAGAAGGATTCCCGGCATATTTGGCATCGAGATTATCTGCTTTTTATGAGCGAGCTGGGATGATGCATAACTTAAATGGAACCGACGGTTCCGTAACGATCATCGGTGCGGTATCACCACAGGGAGGAGATTTTTCTGAGCCAGTAACGCAGAATACAAAGCGATTTGTCCGCTGTTTCTGGGGATTGGATAAATCGTTAGCCTACGCAAGACATTTCCCAGCGATCCACTGGCTGACAAGTTACAGTGAATATCTTACTGATCTTGGCGGCTGGTACAGAGATCATGTATCACCGAACTTTGTGGACTATCGAAACCGGCTGATGGCAATCCTGAATCAGGAAAGCAGTCTGATGGAGATCGTAAAACTGATCGGTGGAGATGTTCTCCCAGATGATCAGAAATTAACGTTAGAGATCGCAAGGGTAATTCGATTAGGATTTCTGCAGCAAAATGCATTCCACAAAGACGACACCTGCGTATCTATGGAGAAGCAATATAAAATGATGGAAGTCATTTTATATCTATACCAAAAGAGTAGAGAATTAGTGGCAAGAGGAATGCCGATGAGTGTGTTAAAAGCAGAAGGAATCTTTGAGAAAGTCATTGCGATCAAATATGATGTTCCAAATGATAATCTGCAATTACTGGATCTTTACCACAAACAGATTGATGATTTTTATGACGCAGTACTGGAAAAGAATGCATAAGGAGGCGGATAGATTATGGGAATTGAATATTTAGGCTTAAGCAGTATCAATGGTCCGCTTGTCATTCTGGAAGGGGTACAAGACGCATTTTTTGATGAGATCGTGGAATTTACGGTCGATGGAAAGACAAAGAAAATTGGAAGGATCATTGAATTATACGAAGATAAAGCAGTCATTCAGGTATTTGAGGGAACCGAAAATATGTCCCTTGACAATACAAGAACGAAACTGACCGGACATCCGATGGAAGTTTCTCTTGCACCAGATATGCTTGGAAGAACATTCAACGGGATCGGAAAACCAATTGATGGATTAGGCCCATTGATCACGGATGTAAAACGAGATGTCAATGGACTTCCGTTAAATCCAGTCCGAAGAAAATATCCAAGAAACTATATCCGCACAGGTATTTCAGCCATTGATGGATTAACAACGCTGATTCGTGGACAGAAGCTTCCTATCTTCTCAGGAAACGGATTGCCACACGATCAGTTGGCAGCACAGATCGTAAAACAGGCATCCTTAGGAGATGGTTCTGATGAGCCATTTGCGGTAGTTTTTGGAGCAATGGGTGTCAAACATGATGTTGCGGATTTCTTTCAGAAAACATTTGAGGAAAGCGGTGTTGCAGATCATGTATGTATGTTCTTAAATCTTGCAAATGACCCAGTTGTCGAACGACTGATCACACCGAAAGTAGCCTTAACGGCAGCAGAATATCTGGCATTTGACTGCAACATGCATATCTTGGTAATTCTGACCGATATGACATCATTTGCAGAAGCGATGCGTGAGGTATCTTCATCCAAAGGAGAAATTCCATCCAGAAAAGGATACCCAGGATATTTATACAGCGAACTTGCGACACTTTACGAACGTGCAGGAATTATTGAAGGAGCGGAAGGTTCTGTAACACAGCTTCCAATCCTTACAATGCCCAATGATGATATCACACATCCGATTCCTGACTTAACTGGATATATTACCGAAGGGCAGATCGTACTGGATCGTAACTTAAATGGACAGTCTATTTATCCGCCGATCAGTGTCTTGCCGTCACTTTCCCGTCTGATGAAAGATGGAATTGGTGAAGGATACACAAGAGAAGACCATCAGGATCTTGCAAACCAGTTATTTTCTGCCTATGCAAAGGTGGGAGAGGCAAGGAACTTAGCCTCTGTCATCGGTGAAGATGAATTATCACCGATCGATAAAAAATATCTGGAATTCGGAAAGGAATTTGAAGAACGATATATCGGTCAGGGATCAGAAGAAAATCGTTCTATGATTGAGACTTTGGATCTTGGATGGGAATTATTAAAGATTCTGCCAAGGGAAGAATTAGACCGAATCGACACGAAGATCATCGATAAATACCTGCCGAAAAAGCAGGAAAGCTAAAAAGGTGGTGAGATTATGGACCCACGAGAATTCCCAACCAAAGGAAATCTGATCGCAGCCAAGAACTCGCTTGCATTAGCAAAACAAGGCTATGATCTGATGGATAAAAAAAGGAATATCCTGATCCGTGAGCTGATGGATCTGATCGATGAGGCAAAAGATATTCAGGAAGAGATCGATACGACATTTACAAGAGCATATGCATGTCTTCAGAGAGCAAATATCCAGCATGGGATTAGTAAGGTCGAAGAACTTGCCTATACGGTTCCAATCGAGGATTCGATTCAGATTCAGACCAGAAGCATCATGGGAACGGAGATACCACATGTAAAATATGATGCACATGAAAACCAGCTGACTTATGCGATGGATGGGACATTTGAGTCGATTGATGTTGCAAGAGAAGCGTTTCGACAAGTGAAAGATCTGACAATCAAATTGTCGATGGTCGAAAATGCAGCTTATCGGCTGGCGACGAGTATTAAGAAAACACAGAAGAGAGCGAATGCGCTGAAAAATATTACGATTCCGACTTATACTGGGTTTGTTTATAAGATTTCAAATGAGTTGGAAGAGAAGGAGAGGGAGGAATTTACGAGGCTTAAGGTTATTAAGAGGATGAAGCAGAAAGGATGAGATGTATAAAATAAATAAACTAAGGGGTGAAAAACTGGGGGGGTGTGTACTATAATTAGTACAAAGAATAAAAAATTTATCAATCTTGGCATAAAATAACAAAAAATCACGTATAGGTAACACAGCCTGTGTTAACGTTTTTACAAAGAAAGCAAGCGGGGGTGCTTTATATTTGGAGAGCCAAAGGAGGAAAAATGAGAGATTCTGAAAAAGTGTACTCCAAAGAAGAGTTACTAAATTATTTGTATAAATATGGAAATATCCCTGTTATATTATTTGCAAAAGATAAAGAAGGAAAATGCAGACAAAGACGATCGATGGAATCAAGTATATTGGAGTTTTGGAAGTACCGGAATTATCACTGCAGCTTCCAGTAATGTCACACTGGAGCCTGGCTGGATTAAAAATTGCACCAGGAAGATACAAAGGAAGTGTCTACAAAAGAAATATCATCATTGCAGGTCATAATTACCGAAGTCATTTCAGTCGATTAAAGACGTTGGACATCGGAAGCAAGATCTGGTTTATTGATGTAGAAGGGAATCGATTTGAATACAAAGTTTCTGATATAGAGATCATTAAAGGAACCGATGTAAAACAAATGGAAAAAGGCAAATGGGATATGACACTATTTACCTGTACCTATGGTGGCCAAAACAGAATGGCACTGCGTTGTACACTTACAAATGCAGTGGCTGGTGAAAATTGACACGATCAAAAAGATATGATATCTTAACAAAATAAGCTGATGACATCTGTGTAATGGACACAGGGGTTATCAGCTTTTTATTTTACTCTATAGAAGAAAGGAATTTATAAAAAATGGATAAGAAAAGCTATATTTTGCAGTTGTTGAAATATTTTATTATGGCAGTGATCGTGGGGATCATCGTAGGAGCAATTGATGCCCTGTTTGGAAGAGTACTGATCGCAATCTCTGATTTTAGAACCATACATTATCAATACTTACTTCCATTCCTGCCAATTGCCGGATTAGTGATTACGGCAATGTATTATGCATTCAGTAAAGCAAGCTTAAAAGGAATGAAACTTGTCTTTGAAGCTGGACAGCAAAAAACAGATGCTATCCCATTATTATTAATTCCATTGGTAATGATCGGGACATGGTTGACGCATTTATTCGGAGGAAGTGCAGGAAGAGAAGGGGTTGCTGTCCAGATTGGAGCGACATTATCTCATGCAATCGGAAGAAAATTCAAATTCCCAGAGAATGGAAGATTAATGTTAGTGATCGGTATGGCAGCAGGATTCGGAGGTCTGTTTCAGACACCACTAAGTGCAACTTTTTTTGCCATTGAAGTAATTGTCATAGGGAAAATGGATTATGAAGCGTTACTTCCAGCGTTAGCATCCGCATATACAGCAGCATTTACATCACATAGTCTTGGATTGGAAAAGTTTTCAGTTGTAATGAAAGATACAGTAAATCTGTCAGGAACAAAGACGATTGCAGCTGTGATCTGCCTTGGGATTATTTTTGGACTGACAGGACGATTATTTTCATTCTCACTAAGCAAATTAAAAGCATTTATGGGTGAAAAGATTATGAATCAGTTTTTGAGAATCGGATTTATGGCGATTCCATTGGCGGTATTATTATTTGCTGTTCATGGATCAAGATACAGCGGACTCGGAACAAACCTGATCTCAGCAGGATTTACAGGACAGACGATCTACGGGTATGACTGGATCCTAAAATTGCTATTTACGATCTTTACATTAGCAATTGGATTTCAGGGCGGAGAAGTTACACCATTATTCTCAATCGGAACATCTCTTGGAGTAATTCTAGGTGGACTATTCGGACTGCCACCAATGTTATGTGCAGCATTAGGATATGCAGCAGTTTTTGGAAGTGCCACAAATACACTGATCGCACCGATCATGATCGGACTGGAAGTATTTGGAAGAGCTAATATGGTACTATTTGTGATCGTTTGTGCGATTGCTTATGGAGTGAATGGGGATTTGTCTATTTATGCACAGGAGAAATTATAATATTCAATAATTTCAGTTGTCCAAACCACTGGGGTGCGTATAATGTCCCAATGAAATATTTCACGCTATATAAGTAACATTTTTCAACAAAATTATATTTTTATACTAAGAATACTTATCTATCAGCTTATCAATAAATAATAAATTATATGTAAAGACAGTACAAAAAGGAACTGCAAACAACTAAGCAATTCCTTTTAAAATCCAGCTATTTTTTCTTCAATTCATCCCTTCGCTTCTTCAAGATCCGGCACAACTGTCCAAATTCTCTTACATGCTCACGAGGCATCATCTTAGGGAATGCACGCAAGATACGACGAGATGTGAATGTAGGAAGCTTTGCCATGTTTTCATATCTAGTGCGAAGTTCAAATGCACGTTGCTTCATAGAATCCATACGAGCTTTGACTTCTTCAGCATTTTCCTGTTTCACTTCATCTACTTTCTCACGAATAACATCCGCACGAGTTTTCAATCGATCCTGAGCTCCCAAGCCATCCATCATACTGTCATAAATATTCTCACCGATCTGATCAGAAATATTACGCAATTCTTTCGCAATATCCTCCATAAGAGCCAGACGTTTGTTGAACTTTAAAATACCCTGAACAGTAATACAAACATCAACGAAAATCGTGATCGTTAATAATACAAGCAGGAATTTACCAAACCATACTGGAAGAAATGAAACCAGTTTATCCGTAAAAGGATAAATAAGCTTCACGATCAACACACAAGCGACACCCCAGATCGCAGAAAATAAAGGACATACATAACCGCCAATATTCAAAGGCAGCTCAGAATAATCCCACCATCTATGATGAAATAACTTCTCAAGCAGAAATCCAGTCAGCCATTCAAGAAATGTAACAAGAATGGTAGAAGTAATATAAAGTAAGATCAGATTCCCAACATAAGGTTGCAACAAAGCAACGACAACGGTCACGCCAATCCCATAGATCGGACAGATCGGACCATTTAAGAATCCACGGTTTACAAAAGAATGTTGTTTAAAAGCAGCATATGCAACTTCGGTACACCAACCAAGAAAACCATAGATAAAGAAACTAAATAAAATATCATAATAAGTCATAGAAATCTCCTTCTAAATCTTTTCAGATTAAAAGTGGTATCCAAATCATTTTAACAAATTATCATATAAAAGACCAGATATACATGAGGAGATCAGAAAAATCTTGACTTAAACCCTGCTTCAAGGATTAAAATAAACTCAGAAATAAGTAGAAAGGAGCAAGCAATACTATGACGATTAAAGAAGTAGCAGAAAAATATGATATCTCTGCAGATACCTTAAGATATTACGAAAGAGTCGGAATGATCCCAAAAGTAACGAGAAGGCCAAATGGAATCAGAGACTATCAGGAATCAGACCTGGGATGGGTAGAATTAGCCATTTGTATGAGAAGTGCAGGACTTCCAATAGAGGTTATGATCGAGTATGTAAAATTATATAAAGAAGGAGATAATACGATTCCTGCAAGATTAGAGTTATTGCAGGAGCAGATGAATGCTTTGAAAGAACAAAAAGCACAGATTGAAAGTACGGTGGAGAGATTAGCTTATAAGATATCGAAGTATGAAGAAGCCATGGAGACTGGGGTATTGGTTTGGGATGAAAGTGGAGATTGTCATGATTAGATTTTAACTTGTAAAAACAGAGGTGTATTGAGTATAAATAGAAAAATTTTATCTGTCCGAAAGATGACCAAAATTCAGAAAAATATTTAATATACTCAAAGTCTATGTTTGACCAATTACTGTCCACGGATTGCAGACAAAGCTTTCTTAAATTGAACAGAAAATAAGATTGCTGTAAATGTCACCGCAATAAAATCAGCAACTGGTTCTGCCATGTAAACAGCCGTTGTCTGATCAGCTGTGAAAATATGTGGCATGATATAAATGAGTGGAATCAAAAGCACAAACTTTCTCATAACCGCAACAACAATAGAAGAAATTGCTTTTCCAAGAGAGTTAAATGCCATCTGGCATGAAATCTGAATTCCGAACATAAACATGACTGCCATATAAACACGAAGTGCATTTTTGGTAAATGCAACTAATGCAGGATTGGAAGTAAAGATACCTGCAAATACCTGAGGAAATACCATGACAAGTACCCATAAGATCACAGAATAAGTCAAACTTGCCTTTAATAAAAGGAAGAAAGTGCTCTTTACACGATCTGCATTTTTGGCACCATAATTATAACTCATGATTGGCTGTGCACCCTGTCCAAGTCCCTGAAGAGGAAGCATTGCAAACTGCATGACACTTGTAAGGATCGTCATTGCACCAACTGCAACATCTCCACCATATTTTAATAAGGAAGAATTAAAACATACAGAGATAATGCTTTCACTTGCCTGCATGATAAATAGGGAAAGCCCAAGAGCCAGACAAGGCAAGATCACCGGAGCACTCAAAGGCATATGCTGTTTCTTGATACGAAGTGTAGATTTTGGCCCAAATAAGAAACTCAACACCCAGATACAAGAACAAGCCTGAGAAATGATCGTAGCCAGTGCAGCACCACGAACACCCATATGGCATGCAAAGATAAAAATTGGATCTAGAATAATATTGATCACAGCCCCGATCAAAACAGAATACATTCCAGTCTTTGCAAATCCCTGTGCCGTGATAAATGCATTCATTCCAAGTGTTAACTGCACAAAGATCGTACCAAGTGAATAAATATTCATATAACTGACCGCATATTTGATCGTATTTTCACTAGCTCCAAATGCCATCAAAAATGTACGGTTTCCAAAGAACATGATCAAAGTCAGGATCACAGAGATAATGATCTGCATCGTAAAACAATTTCCAAGAATATTTTCCGCAGAATCAAGATCTTTCTTACCCATCAAGATCGAAGCACGAGGGGCACCACCATTTCCAACAAGAGCGGCAAATGCCGAAATGATCATGATCAGCGGCATACAAACTCCAACTCCAGTCAGAGCTAAAGCGCCACTTCCAGGAATATGTCCAATATAAATACGGTCAATAATATTGTAAAGCATATTGATCATCTGAGCGGCCAAAGTCGGAATTGCCAGTCTTAAAAGCAGTTTCCCAATGGGTTCCGTTGCTAAAAATTCTTTATCATTATTCATAATAAAATTACCAAATCCTTTCTTAATCATAAAAATTTATTTTATCACAAAAATCCGTAAAATGTATACATATATATGTATTGTGCCAAATTTAATCGTTGATTTTTTGAAAAATAACAAGTAATATAGTTCTTTAGAACAAAAAAAGGACGTGAAATAAATATGCAGATTATAGAGACATACGGAAAATATATCGAGAAATGGGCAAATACAAATCCAGACAGAGCAAGAGTATTATTAAAACTTGGATGGGAAGCTCAGAACTTAAAATATAAATTTACACCAGACAAACGATTACTGCCAGCAGATAGATATCTCGCGCATCTGATGATGAACACGATGCTGATGCCACTTAAGAATCCTCAGGAATGTGCGATCGTCAGTATCTTTACACCATGTGAGATCTTACACGAAGCAGGATTACATCCATATAATGTAGAAGCATTTTCCTGCTATCTTTCCGCATCAAATGCAGAACGAGCATTTTTACAGCAGGCAGAGAACACAGGAATTTCAGAAACACTATGCAGCTATCATAAGACATTTTTGGGAGCGGCACAGAAGAAGATCCTTCCAAAGCCCAAATGTATCGTATACACAAACCTTACTTGCGATGCAAATCTGCTAACATTCAAAACATTAGCAAAACTATATGATGTACCAGCATTTGCGATCGATGTACCAATGCAGCAAAATGAAGATAACGTCAAATATGTCTCAGATCAGATCAGAGATCTGAAAGTATTTTTGGAAAAATGTACTGGAAAGACGATTACAGAAGATGGACTAAAAGAACGAATGAGACGAAGCAAACGTACGATGGATAAGTTCATTGAATGTCAGAAAAAATCCGCAGATAAAGATATCAAAACAGATCTTGTCACACCGCTTTTTGCAGGAATGACAAATAATATTTTGTTGGGAACAAAAGAAGAAGAGAAATATGTGGATCAGTTATTAAAAGATATCGAAAAAGCACCAAAGAAAAAAGGAAAGAAGATCTACTGGATGCACACGATCCCATTCTGGTCAGGTGCAGTACAGGAAGCACTGGCATTTAATGAGAATGCACAGATCGCAGGATGCGAGTTAAGTCGTACATTCGAACCTGATTTTGATCCAGAAGATCCATACGATGCGATGGCGAGAAGAATGGTCTATCATGGATTAAATGGAAGTGCGGTAAGAAGAATTGAAGCCGGAATCCGCCATGCAAAAGATGTGAAAGCAGATGGAGCTGTCTGGTTTGGACACTGGGGATGTAAACATACACTTGGAGCAGCACAGCTTGCCAAGAAGAAGTTTGAAGAAGCAGGAATTCCAATGCTGTTATTAGACGGAGATGGATGTGACCGAAGCCACGGCGGAGAAGGACAGACTTCAACAAGACTAGGAGCATTTTTAGAGATGCTTGGAGCTGAAGAAATGGAAGGTGGACAAGATGAGTAAGACATATTACGTTTGTAAATATACACCAATTGAATTATTGCAGGCATTTGGCGGGGAATGTGAGAATTTAAACCAGATGCCGGAAGGATTTGATCTCGCAGATCAGATCGCACATCCAAATATCTGTGGATTTGGAAAAGCTGTCTTAGAAGCAGTTATGACTGGGAAAGTAAAAGAACTGGTTTTAGTAAACTGCTGTGATACGATCCGAAGTGTCTATGATATTCTGGAAGACAGTGGAAAACTTGATTTTTTATATATGATCGATATGCTGCACTGTGACGGAGAATGCAGCAGGGAACGAACTGTTTTACAGTTAAAAGGACTTGCAAGAGCCTATGGAGCCTACAAAGGATCTGAATTTGATCAAAAAAAATTTGTTGAAGCATTTAAAGAACCAGAAAAGCAGAAAGAACCATATATCAGTGTTCTTGGGGCAAGAATGGGAAATGAATTATATGAAATGGTCAAAGAATCCATGCCATATTCAGTGGAGAATGATACTTGTGTCAATAACCGAAGCGTCGGTGAAGTAAAGCCACCAAAGACAGATGATTTTAATGAATTAATGGAATGGTATGCGGCAGAACTTTTAGGACAGACACCTTGTATGCGTATGATGGATAACAGCGGAAGAAAACGTTTGTATAATGATCCAAACTTAAAAGGGATCATTTACCATACGGTCAAATTTTGTGATTTCTACAGTTTTGAGTATGCACAGGTAAAACAAAACATTACAGTGCCATTATTAAAGATCGAGTCAGACTATACAGTGCAGAGCAGCGGACAGTTACTGACAAGATTAGAAGCATTTGCAGAAAGCATGAATATGGACAATTTAGAAAGTGGTGAGAAGAAAATGGGAAAAGGATATTTTGCAGGAATCGACAGCGGATCTACAAGTACAGACGTTGTTATTTTGAATAAAGATGGAGAAATCGTGACAGGAATCATTCTGCCAACAGGTGCTGGAGCAGCGATGGGAGCAGAACGAGCTTTGGAAGAGGCCCTAAAACAGGCAAAACTTCAGAGAGAAGATATCGATGCTATGGTAACAACAGGATATGGAAGAACGGCAATCACCGATGGAGATAAAAGTATCACAGAGATCACATGCCATGCAAGAGGAGCACATTTCTTAAATCCAGAAGTGAGAACGGTCATTGATATCGGTGGACAGGACAGCAAGGTCATTCGTCTTGACGAAAATGGAGCGGTTGCAAACTTTGTTATGAATGATAAATGTGCAGCTGGAACCGGACGATTTTTAGAGATGATGGCAAGAACAATGGAAATGGATCTGGACCAGATGAGTGAAGCAGGACTTACATACAAAGAAGATATCACAATCTCCAGTATGTGCACGGTATTTGCAGAATCAGAAGTCGTATCCTTGATCGCGCAGAACAAAGAAACCGATGACATTGTTCACGGATTAAATAAAGCCGTTGCATCCAAAACAGCAGCTCTTGCAAAACGAGTTGGAGGAGAAGAACGCTATATGATGACAGGTGGTGTATCTAAGAATAAAGGTCTGGTAAAGACACTGGAAGAAAAACTTGGAACAACTCTTGTGATCAGTGATAAAGCTCAGTTATGCGGGGCACTTGGAGCAGCCTTATTTGCAATGGATATGGTTCAGAAGTAACAAAAGTATGCTATGATAAAGAAAAATAGCTTTGAGAGAAAAGAGTGAATCATAGATGAAAGAATACTACCGAATCGGTGAGACGGCAAGTCTGGTTTGGAAAACAGTTTGCATTATCTTTCGAAGAATATGCATATAGCTACATGAAAGCAGGAGCAAGTGCAGTCGGAGGATGCTGTACGACGGTTGCGAAACATGTGGAAGAAGTTGTGAGAGCAAAAGAGGAGACTTACAAATGCAATCGGCATATATACATTTATATCTGATCATTATAAATATTATAACATTTGCCTTATACGGCCTAGATAAATGGAGAGCGATGACAAGACAATGGCGCATCAGAGAGAAAAAACTGATCGGTTTAGCACTGATCGGCGGTTCGATAGGAGCCATGATCGGGATGACAGTCTTTCATCATAAGACAAGAAAATGGTATTTTAAATTAGGGATTCCTGGAATCTTCGTATTACAGATCATGTTTGCCATACATTTTATATTGAAATCATGATTCCAAAATTGTTTTTAGAATGATATACTAAAATACATAGGGGAAAACATAAAATTTCAAGGGGAATATTAGAATTGGAGATATAAGGCTGCTATATGTGTCTGTTGGTTATGCAAGATTTGACCCGAAGGAAACTATCATAAAAAGCAAGAAGAGAAGAAAGAGTGGGGGAAATGATTCAATATAATATGGACTTTTTGATCGCAGGATTGATATTTCTCTTGATCCTTTTTGTTCATTTTGTAAGATACAAACAATTAACAGGAATTAGTGGAAAGCTTTTCTGGATCTTTATCATTGGAGCTGTGCTATGCAGTATTTCAGATCTGATCAGCTGTATGTTGATCCAGAAGAGGAATCCAGCATATAATTCGCTGATCATTGGGGTTACGACATTTTTATATCTGATGGAAGTATTGATCCCATATGTGTTTTATGGGTTGATACAAATCTTGAGATATTGTGAGCATAAGATGAAAAAAAGAAATATCATGCTTGGTATGATTCCAGTCATTTTTATGGAGTCTCTTGTGATCCTTAATATCTTTCATGGGCAGTTTTTTTATTGTAATACAAATGGAGAATATTTATATGGGCCATGGTATTTGATGATATATATCTATACGTTCTTTTTTGTTGTGATAGCAATGTATAATTTCATTTTCCATCAAGATGAGTATGGGAAAAATGAACTTCGTGCTGTTTGGGAATTTGTTGTAGTTGGATTCGTATGTACAGCGATCGAGGCTGTTTATTCACAATATTTGTTGACGGAATTTGGTCTGATCATTGGTATTTTTATTGTATTTTGGACACTTTATAATCCACAGACAGTTGTTGATAGTCTAACGGGCGTATTTGCCAAAGGATATTTAAATCAGTGGATTCCAGAACAGATGAAACGAGGACAGAAATTCCATGTATTACAGATCAGTATATGGAAGTTAAAACAGGTGAATAAATTATATGGAAACAGTGTAGGAGACAAGTTGCTGATCGATGTTGCAGATGAATTAAATCAGATTACAGAGGGAAATTATATTTTTCGAATTCATGGGAATCAGTTTTTGATCTTTTCTATGAGTCAAGCAGATTATGAAAAAACAAAACAAGAAGTAATGGAGCTGTTTCAGACACCATTTGATATTGGAGATGAGATGATTGATTTTCCAGCAACGATCTGTGGAATAACAGATGCTGAAGAGCTTGTGGACAATGATATGATGTTGGCATACCTTGAATATCTGATCTTGTTAAAACCAAAATCAGATAAGACAACGTTGATAGAGAATAGCGAAACAACAAGACAGGGATTCTTATATGAACAGCGTGTGAAGAAATATATGAATACTGCGATTGAGGATGATCTGTTCGAAGTATATTATCAGCCATTATATTCGGTAAAAGATGGCCATTATGTGACAATGGAGGCATTAAGTCGTTTAAAACATCCAACCTTGGGAATGATCCCGCCAGATATCTTTATTAATCTTGCAGAGAAGAATGGACAGATCATTGAACTTGGAAAGCTGCAATTTCGAAGAATCTGTCGCTTTATGAAGAGTCATACGGCACTTATGAAACAGATTGGAAGCATCAAGATCAATCTTTCACCATTAGAGTTGTTGAAAACTGGATATAGTCAGGAACTGTTTAAGATCATCAATGAATTAGAACTTCCATACAGCTGGTTTCAGTTTGAAGTAACAGAAACAGTTGCAACAGAGTACAGTGAGGAATTATACAAGACAATTTCAGATTTTCGAGAAGTTGGAATCGAAATCTGTCTGGACGATTTCGGATCAGGGTATGCGAATTTGAATACTATTTTGAAATTGCCATTTTCAACAGTGAAACTTGATCATTCTATGTTAGATGGTATTTGTGAAGACCAGCAGATCGCATTATTATACAAGAATATGGTATCGATCTTGCAGAATCTTGGGCATAAAGTTGTTGCAGAAGGTGTAGAGACACAAAAAGAAGTTGCACTATTAGAAGAATGGGGTGTAGACTTGATTCAAGGATATTATTATACAAGACCGTTAAGTAGAGATGATCTTCTTTCATTTAAAGTAAGTTAAAAAGAAGTTTTATCATGTTTTCCAAGTATAAATATATTGATTTCACAAGATGATTATGATAAAATCATCAAGGAAAAATGCAGAAAATAAGGCATTGCAATGGAGCAGTGCCTTATTTTTGAGCCTATTAAATTTTTGAGTTTAGAAAGAGAGATACTATGAAAGAAAAGAAAAAAATGTCTTTGGCAATGCAGATTTTCATTGCGTTAGTCTTAGCTATCGCAGCAGGACTTCTGATGCAGAATCATGCAACATTTGCAAACACGTATATCAAACCATTTGGAACAATCTTCCTGAATCTTGTAAAATTCATCGTCGTTCCAATCGTATTATTCTCTATTATGTGTGGAATCATTTCTATGCGTGATATCAAGAAGGTTGGATCTATCGGATTAAAAACAGTTGTATATTATATGTGTACAACAGCATTTGCGATCACGATCGGTCTGATCGGGGGAAACCTTTTTAAAGGAATGTTCCCAGTTATCGCAACAACAAACTTGTCTTATAAAATGGGAGAAACAACATCTTTAATGGATACACTTGTAAATATCTTCCCATCAAACTTTGTATCACCAATGGTTGAAGCCAATATGTTACAGGTTATCGTTATGGCGGTTTTACTTGGATTCGGAATCATCCTGATCGGAGAAGAACAGAACCATCGTCTGGTTACAGCATTTAATGATCTGAATGCAGTCTTCATGAAATGTATGGAAATGATCTTAAAATTATCACCAATCGGTGTATTTTGCTTATTATGTCCAGTAATCGCTGAAAACGGAGCAATGATCATCGGATCTTTAGCAATGGTATTATTAGCAGCATATATCTGCTATATCGTACATGCAGTTGTTGTTTACTCTATGGCAGTCAAAACAATGGGTGGATTAAGTCCATTACAGTTCTTCAAAGGAATGTTACCAGCAATCATGTTCGCATTTTCCAGTGCATCATCTGTAGGAACACTTCCGATCAACTTAGAATGTGTAGAAAAATTAGGATCAGATCGTGAGATCGCATCTTTTGTACTTCCATTAGGAGCAACGATCAATATGGACGGAACAGCCATTTATCAGGGCGTTTGTGCAATTTTCATTGCATCTTGTTACGGAATTAACTTAACGCTATCTCAGATGTTAACAGTCATTTTAACAGCAACTTTAGCATCCATCGGAACAGCAGGAGTTCCAGGAGCTGGAATGGTCATGCTGGCTATGGTATTAACATCTGTAGGACTTCCAGTAGATGGTATTGCGTTAGTTGCAGGAGTTGACCGTATTTTTGATATGGGACGTACTACTGTTAATATTACTGGAGATGCTAGTTGTAGTATTATTGTTTCTAATTTAGAGAAGCGACGTGAAGCTAAATTAGCTAAGGAATTATAATTTGTATCTTGGTCAACTGAAGTTTTTCAGTATATGATAAAAAATAAATGATCGTCTGGAAAGACAGCTAGAGAATTTTCTAATGCTGTTTTTCCAGACGATTATTTTTTATTTCATAGGAAATTTTGATGAAATCCCCTATGAAATAAAAAATTTTAAAAAAATTAGCACTCACCTCTTGTTATTACAGCGTAGCTTTTGTCTTAGTTCATAGAGTGCCGTAAAGTGCTTATTTACAGGCTTTTTACGGGTTTTATGAATTTATCACATTTCATCAAAAATCGTCAATATACAAAAATTTGGTGTCAAAATTGGTGTCAAATAACCTTGATTTGAGATTTTGATGAGCAACACATCAGTATAAAAAATTGAATATTTTATAGATTATGGAACGCCTAAAATGACGTTCCTTTTCTATTTCCAGCCGTTCTTATTGGACGGCTATTTTATTACCCAAAATGAAAGGAGCATTAGATTTATGAAAAAGACATGGAAACGATTGTGTACGGGCTTCTTAGTTCTTGCAACTGTCGTTACTGCTTTACCGACTACACCCGTTCATGCAGAAAGCAAGCAATACTGGACGGAAAGTGCAGAGCGTGTCGGTATCATTGAAAAAGTAATGAATGACGGTTCTATCGGTTCGACAT
>ENA-ORSM01001213-ORSM01001213.1-human-gut-metagenome-genome-assembly--contig:-NODE-1213-length-20880-cov-2.864250_pt1 | contig 20880 bp, 16 predicted proteins | sample MGYA00241903_ERZ509170 | MGnify/ENA primary metagenome ERZ509170 (study PRJEB26280, sample SAMEA2338784) | human gut metagenome | biome: human gut; feature: human-associated habitat; material: faeces...
GACTTCTTGATCTCGTCGTAGGCCTCGGCCACCGCCTCCTCGGTGCGGCGCAGGGCGTCCTCGCAGTACTCGTTGGCGGAGCGCTTCAACTCCCGGCTGCGCTCCTCCGCCTGGCGCATCAATTCAGCAGAGCGCTGCTTGGCCTGGTTCAGCACGGACTCCTCTGCCAGCATGCGCTGCGCCTCCGCCTCCGCCTGCTTGCGGATCACCTCCGCCTCCCGCTTAGCCGCGGCGATATAGTCGTTCCGGGAGGCCACCAGCTTCTTAGCCTCGCCCAGCTCCACAGGGAACTGGGCCCGGATGTCATCGATCAGATCCAGGGCGCGGTCCCGCTCCAGCACGCACTTGTCGCTGGAAAGGGGCATATTCTTGGCCTCATCCACCATTTCAAAGAGCATGTCCAGTAGCTCTTCCACACCGCTTGCCATCAGTCATTCTCCTTTTCCTGCGCCTGGCGCATTTTCCGGTCTACGTCGTCCACGATCTCCCGGGGGACGAACTCCCCCAGGTCTGCTCCATACCGGGCCATCTCCTTCACCACGGTGGAGCTGAGGTAGGTGTACTTATCGCTGGAGGCCAGGAACATGGTCTCCAGCCTGGGGTTCAGCTTGCGGTTGATGACCGCCATCTGGACCTCCTGCTCAAAGTCGGATACCGCCCGCAGGCCCTTCACTACCACATGGGCCTTCCTGCGCTTGGCATAGGCGGCCAGCAGCTCGTCGGAGAAGTCAACTTCCACGTTGGGAAAGCGGGCAGTACACCGTTCCAGCAGCTCCACCCGTTCCTCCGGGGTAAACAGCCCGTGCTTCTTGGAATTCACCATCACACAGACGATCACCCGGTCAAAGCACTGAGCGGCCCGCTTGATGATGTTCAGATGCCCCAGGGTGACAGGGTCAAAGCTGCCGGGATAGATAGCGGTCTTCATGGTCTCGGGTCACTCCCCTGACGGCGGTAAACTGTCAGTTTGATCCTGCCGTACCGGTATTCCCTCCCCTTTTCATAGGGAGGTGCCAGCGGGGGAAGCTCCCTCTCCGCGGGACTTTCGCAAATCATTATACCATGTTCCGAAAGAATGTCAATCTTCGACACCAGCTCCAGAGTCTGCTCCAGCAGCTGGGTCTGATAGGGCGGGTCCAGGAATATGACACCAAACCGCTCCCGGCACCCACTGAGGAAGGAGATCGCATCCCCCTGCACCACTCGGCCCGCCTTCTCCAGTCCGGTGGCCTTCAGGTTCTCCCGGATGAGGGCAGCAGCCTCCCGCCGGGCGTCCACAAAGGTGCATCGCTCCGCCCCCCGGGACAGAGCCTCGATCCCCAGCTGTCCGGTGCCGCCGAACAGGTCCAGGACGCTCCGCCCCTCGATCTCGAACTGGATGATGTTGAACAGGGACTCTTTTACCTTGTCGGTGGTGGGCCGGGTGTCCATCCCCTGGAGCTCTTTCAGTCTTCTGCCCCGTGCGGAGCCGGAGATCACTCGCATGGTCACTCTTCCTTTCTCTCAGCCTGATCCTGATTTTCTGTCTCTCCCCTGCGGAAATACTGGTACACCGCCTGGGCCGTGCTCTGGGGAGCCGCTCCAGCTCCTCCAGAGATGCCTGCCGGATGGCCTTCACGCTTTTGAAGTGCTTGAGCAGCTGGGCCCGGCGCTTTTCCCCCACCCCGGGTATTTTGTCCAGAACGGAGCCTTTTACGTGTCCCGCCTGGAGCTGCCGGTGGTATTCGATGGCGAAGCGGTGGGTCTCCTCCTGGATCTGCCCGATGAGGGAGAACACTGCCGGCACCGCCTGGATACCGATCTCCCGCCCGTCGGGGTGGACCAGGGCCCTGGTGCGGTGCCGGTCATCCTTCACCATGCCGAAGGCCGGGATGTCCAGCGCCATGGCCTCCAGCACCCGCCTGGCCACCCGCACATGCTCCAGACCGCCGTCAATGAGCAGCAGGTCGGGCTTCTCCACAAATTTTTCGTCCCCGTCCAGATACCGGCGGAACCGCCGGGTCAGCACCTGCTCCATGGAGGCGTAGTCGTCCGGGCCCTCCATATCCTTCAGCTTAAAGCGGCGGTAGTCCCGCTTCAGGGGCCTTCCGTCCACATAGACCACCATGGAGGCCACGATGTCACTGGCTCCAGTGTTGGAGATGTCGTAGGACTCCATCCGCCGGGGGGGCTCCTCCATGCCCAGCATCCTGGCCAGCGCCTCCAGCAGCTTGTTCTGACGTTCCTCCCGGGTGGTGGCCCGGGCCACCTCTTCTGCCGCGTTCTGGTTGGCCAGCCGGATCAGATCCATCTTTGCCCCCCTCTGTGGGGTCACCAGCTCCACCCGGCGGCCCACCTGCTCGGAGAGCATCCGGGTCAGCGGGACCTGGTCGGGCAGCTCACAGGGCAGCAGGATCTGCCTGGGCAGCCGGCTTCGTCCCACATAGTACTCCCGCACCAGGGAGGAGAGGACCTCCTCCTCGTCCTCCTCCATGGGGGTCTCCAGCAGGTCCATATCCTTGGCCGCCAGCTCCCCCTCCATGTAGTGCAGGACCACGAAGCAGCTCTTGGCTGTCCCCCGGAAAAAGCCGGTGACGTCGGTATCCGCCAGGGAGCCCGCCACCACCTTCTGCCGCATCCCCAGCAGCTCGATGGCCTGGATGCGGTCCCGCAGCTCCGCCGCCCGCTCGAAGCGCAGTTCCTCCGCCGCCCGCTCCATCTCGGCGGTCAGGTCCGCTTTGACCTCCTTGAACCGCCCCTCCAGCAGGGAGACCGCCTGGGCGATGGCCTCCTCATGCTGCTCCTTCATCTGGAGGCTACGGCAGTAGCCGTCGCACTTGCCCATGTGGAAGTTGAGGCAGGGGCGCTCCTTCCCAATGTCCCGGGGAAAGCGCTTCCCGCAGGAGGGCAGGCGCAGGGCGGAGCGCAGGGCGTCCACGATAGCCTGGGTGGCGTGGCGGCTGGCGTAGGGGCCGAAATAGCGTGCCCCGTCCTCCGCCGCCCGGTTGGCCAGGGAGAAGCGGGGGTACTCCTCCCCGGACAAGCGGATGTAGGGGTAGCCCTTGTCGTCCTTGAGCAGGATGTTGTACCGGGGCTGGTGGCGCTTGATGAGGGAGTTCTCCAGTACCAGGGCCTCAAACTCGCTGTCCGCCACGATCACGTCAAAGTGGTCGATCTGGGACACCATGGCCCGGGTCTTCTCCGTGTGAGAGGCGGAGTCCTGGAAATACTGGGACACCCGGTTTTTCAACGCCTTGGCCTTGCCCACATAGATCACCGTGTTTTTGGCATCCTGCATGATATACACGCCTGGCTTCAGAGGCAGGGCGTGGGCCTTTTCCTTCAATTCGTCAAATGTCATAGGGGGCCTCCCGGGGAGATGTTAAAAAAGGCACCGCGCGAAGCGGTGCCTTTCGGATCTGCGCTGTGTGGCTCACTCGGAAAAATCGGAAGAGATCATCTTGAACAGAGCCTCCACCGCTTCCTTCTCATCCGGACCATCCGCAATGAGCTTGATAGGAGTACCTTTGACAATACCCAGGGAGAGCACGCCCAGAAGGCTCTTGGCGTTCACCTTGCGCTCGTCCTTCTCCACCCAAATGGAGCTTTTGAACTCGTTGGCTTTCTGGATAAAGAACGTGGCGGGTCTGGCATGCAGGCCTACCTGGTTATTGACGACCGCTTCCTGACTATACATATCCGTACCTCCGCACTCGATTTGTGTGTTACTAGCATACCAAATTCATCCCGCATCCGTCAATGACATTTTTCACAAATCTGCCTTCTTTTCTCAACAAAAATTGCGGGAGGTCCACGGCATTCGGCGGCAGATGCCCTTCTTCCCGGTCTCCGCCCACCGCTGGGCCGGCCGTGCGCGCTTCTGTCCCCCTGGAAAGAGGGCCCGGCCCCTTACCGCAGCTCCGCCACGGTGACGCCGTCCTCCCCCTCGCCGTAGCGGCCGGGGCGGAAGGATTTGATATAGCGGCTGCGCTTCAGATGCTCCCGCACCGCCTTGCGCACCGCGCCGGTCCCCTTTCCATGGATGATGGTCACGCTCTCCAGCTTGCCCATCATAGCAGTATCCAGGAAGCGGTCCAGCACCGCGATGGCCTCGTCGGTCATCATGCCCCGCAGATCGATCTCAGAGGGGGCCGCGGCGGCGCGCAGGGTGTGCTGGGCCCGCTGGACGATGCGCCTGGCCTCCTTCTGGCTCTGGGTCTCGCCCTCCACCACCCGCACCTCGTCCTGCTTGGCGGTGATCTTCAAGATCCCCGCCTGGAGCTGGAGGGTGCCGTCCTTGTTTACCGACAGGACGCTGGCTCTGGTCCCCATGGATACCAGCTCCACCGTATCCCCGGCCCGGGCCGGCCGGGTGGGGGGCGGGGCCTCCGGCTCCTGCGCCGCCCCGCCGATGGACCGCTCCGCCTCGTTGAGCAGGCGGCGGGCCTCCGCCCGTCCGTCGTTCACCTGCTGCCAGTCCAGGTCCTGGCGCTTTTTCAGCTCCTTCAGTTCGGAGAGGGCCAGGTCGCTGGCGTCTCTGGCCTCCTGGATGATGGCCCGGGCCTCCGCCTGGGCCTTCTCCACCACCTTGGAGCGCTCCTCCTCCAGCCGCTTCCGGTACTCCCGGGCCTTGCCCGCAGACTGCTCCATCTCCAGCTTCAGCCGCCGGGCCTCCGCCCGGTCCTTCTCCATCTCCTGGCGCTGCTGGTCCAGCTTGGTGAGCACGTCTTCAAAGCGCACGTTCTCCGCATCCAGCCGGGCGGCCGCCCGGTCGATGATCTCCTCCGGCAGGCCCAGGCGCCGGGAGATAGCGAAGGCGTTGGATTTGCCCGGGATGCCCATTACCAGTCGGTAGGTGGGGGCCAGGGTGTCCACATTGAACTCGCAGGAGGCGTTCTCCACCCCGGGGGTGGTCATAGCGTACACCTTCAGCTCGGCATAGTGGGTGGTGGCCGCCACCAGTGCCCCCAGCTCCCGGGCACTCTCAATGACGGCCGCCGCCAGGGCGGCGCCCTCCACCGGGTCGGTGCCTGCCCCCAGCTCGTCAAACAGGATCAGGGTCTGACCGTCCGCCTCCTTCAGGATGCCCACGATGTTGGTCATATGGGAGGAGAAGGTGGACAGGGACTGGGCAATGGACTGCTCATCCCCGATGTCAGAGAGCACCCGGCGGAAGACCCGCACCGTGCTGTCCGACTTGGCAGGGATGTGCAGCCCGCACTGGGCCATCAGTGTAATGAGGCCCAGGGTCTTGAGGGTCACCGTCTTGCCGCCGGTGTTGGGACCGGTGATGACCAAGGTGTCGAACCGGTCTCCCAGCTCCAGGTCGTTGGCCACCGCCTTCTTTTTATCCAGCAGGGGGTGCCGCGCTCCCCGCAGCCTCAGGTACCGTTCCGACAGGCCGGGCTGGCTGGCCTCCATCTTCAGGGAGAGCTGTCCCCGGGCGAAGATGGTGTCCAGCAGGATCAGCAGGGTATAGTCCTCCCCGATATCCTCCTTATGGGCGGCGCACTGGGCGGACAGCTCCGCCAGGATGCGTTCAATCTCCTTTTTCTCCCTGGCCGCCAGCTCACGCAGCTCGTTATTGGCCTTCACCACCCCCATGGGCTCAATGAAGAAGGTGGAGCCGCTGGAGGACACGTCGTGGACCAGGCCGGGGATGGCGTTCTTGTGCTCCGCCTTCACCGGTACCACGTACCGGTCGGAGCGGATGGTGATGATGGACTCCTGGAGGTATTTGGACTGGTTGGAGGAGATCAGCCGCTGGAGGATGTCCCGCACCCTGGCCTCGGTGGAGCGCATGTGCCGCCGGATGGAGGCCAGCTCGCTGCTGGCTGAGTCGGCGATCTCCTCCTCACTGAGGATGGAGTTGGTGATGCTGTCCTCCAGGAAGCGGTTTGGGGTCAGGGAACGGAACAGGTGGGAGATGACGGTCTTCTCCTCGCTGTCCCCGTAGTCCCGCGCCCCCCGGGCGCACCGCAGCACAGAGGCGATGTCCAGCAGCTCCCGGGTAGACAGGCTCCCCCCCATGTCCGCCCGCTGGAGGCTGGCCGACACCGGCTTCACCCCGGAGAAGCCGGGGCTCCCCCGCAGAATGAGCATCTTTACCGCGGCGGAGGTCTCCTCCTGCGCCCGGGCCACGTCGTCCAGATCAGTGAGGGGACGCAGTGCCAGGCAGCGCTCCTTTCCCTCCAGGGTGGCCGCGCAGTCGGCAAGAAGAGCCAGCACCTGGGGCAGCTCCAGGGTGGCCATAGATTTTTCAAACAGTTCACTCATATACAAAACTCCTGGATCGTTGGTCACATTCCATTTTGGCGGTTCAAGGACCGCCGTACACGTTTTATTGTCTCATAAAAGCCTCCGGTTGACAAGCCCTGGGCCTCGCTCCCTGTATTTTTTGCCCACTCCCGCCGGCCGAGCTCCACATACGCCCGCCCTGTCACCATGGCGGCAGGGCGGGCGTATGCTATTTGACCCGGTCCCAGCCCTCCTGGTCCAGGTCCTCCACTGCACTCACCCTTTTGCAGTACCAACCAGGCCCTCTCATAGCGGAAGGTCCACCGCAGAAGGGAAAGACCAAGGAATGCCTCCATGAGCAGGGAACATGACCACAGCACAATGCTTCCCGCTTTCATGACAGCGGCACCGCCCCCGTCAGATCCGGGGGCTTTTTCAGCACCTCTGCATGAGTAAAATACAGGCGGTCCCGCGCGGGATACCAGAAATACTCGGCCCCCACCCAGCCCTGCTCCAGCAGCTCCATCACCACCCAGACGTGCTCGCCGTCCTCCGCGACGCACCAGACCTGGAGGGCCAGGATGGGCCCCAGTCCCAGATTCTGCCTCACCTGATCCATCGTATGGGCCACCAGGGTGTCCACAGTCCCGCCCCCTCTTTCCCAGGTGAGCAGCGCGTCCTCCGCCAGCACCCCCTGGGTGGGGCCGCCCAGGAAGAAGAGGAAGAGCAGCACCGTCGTCAGCCAGGAGAGGCCCCGCCAGGCTCCCCCTGTTCGCTGCGGGCGGGCCGCTGTCTTGACCCGCACCGCTGTATCGCACTCCCCGAAGCACAATGGCGTGCTCCACAGGCTCCGCCCGGCCCCCATCTCCACCAGGGTCCTGGCGTACTCCCGCCGTTCCTCCGGCTCCAGCTCCTTCAGAACGGCCGCGTCGCATGCCAGCTCCAGGTCCCGACAGAAATATTTGTAGCCCAGCCAGATCAGCGGGTCCCACCAATAGAGAAATACCCCCATGTTGGCCCACCCCTTGAACCAGAGGTGCCCCAGCCTGATATGCTCCAGCTCGTGGCGCAGCACCAGGGCTCGCTGCTCCGGGGACAGCTCCCGCTGGAGGCAGATCACATATTCCACCGACCCCAGCCATCCCCTGCTGGTGAGGAAGCTGGTGGGCAGTCCCTCCACCAGCCGGATCTGGATCTTCCGCGTCTCCTCCTGGAGGACATGCTTGGTCAGAGCCTCCTCTCCGCCCAGCAGCTCCCCCCTGTGCAGCAGCTCCTTCAGCCGCCTGTCCTGTCGGCAGGAAAAAACGATCCCCAGCACCAGGACGCCCAGACACAGCAGCGCGGCTGCCCCGGCTATCCCCTCCCCGATTTCCACCGGCACCACCGCCCCGCCGGGCAGGGACAGATGGTACACCCCCGCCCCGTGGTAATCCATGGGCAGATAGGCGGGGATTGAGGTCGTCCATCCGCCGTCCTTTACCCGCCCGGTGATCAGGTCACGGAAGGTGACGGGCAGGATGTGGACCAGGCTGAGCAGGCCGTAAAAGCTCGGACTGTACAGGCTGATCCAGCCCACCACCCAAAGGGCCACCCGCTGCCCCGGGGAGAGTATCCGCACCAGCAGGGGGCGCAGCAGAAACAGGGCGGCGAACATCATTCCCACTGCCAGCCCCAGATTGATCATCATAAACATGCCCACAACAAAAAATCGGCCGATCATATCCGCTCCTCCCCTTTCTCTCAGGCTCAGTCCACGGGATAAAACTGAGTGCAGTCCGCCAGGTCATGGGGCCGGCCCTCCTGCCGGAGCTGGATCATCCCCATCTTGCCGCTCTCCCCCAGCACGCACCGGAACGCCCGCCAAGTGCCCACGCTGGTCTCCAGATAGATCCAGCCCCCTGTGCCCTCCCACTTCCACCAGCCGGCGGCGATGCTCACCCCGGAGAGCAGGTCCCCCTTCTCCTCCAGCCGCCGGATCAGCTCCTCCACCACCTTCTCCGGCGCCTCCTCCATCTGCGTCAGGTTTCGGGAGAGATCAGTCTCTGTCACTCCCCCCGGCACGGCCGGCGCCCCCGCAAAGAGGAGGAACACCAGGGCGGCACAGAACAGCCCGGTGAGGCGGCGCACAGGGGTCAGGGGACGCCAGGCCACCGCCGCCCGCACCCGCAGGGCTCCGTCGCACTCCCCAAAGCACAGCGGGGCCTCCCACAGACGCCGCCCCGCCCCCAGCTCCACCAGGGCCTTGGCGTACTCCTTCCGCTCCTCCGGCTCCAGCTGATCCAGGGTCCTCTGGTCACAGGCCAGCTCCATATCCCGGCCCATATACCGAAATGCCAGCCACAGGATCGGATTCCACCAGTGGAGCAGCAGGCAGGCACCCCTGAGCCCGGAGAAGTACCCATGGCGGAGATAGATGTGGTTCAGCTCATGGCGCAGCACCAGGGAAAGCTGCTCTTTGGGCAGCTCTGCCTGGAGGTACACCGAATCCCCCATGACAAAGCTAGTGGGCAGCCCGGGGGTGATCCACGCCCGGATCTTTCCGGGCTGCATCCAGAGCTCCAGCCGGTCGGCCCCCAGGGCCACCAGCTCCTTCTCTTCCAGCTCGCTCCCCTGCCGCCCCCAGCACATCAGGGCGAAGGACCGGTGACAATACCACAGGAGCAGCCCCACCGCCACCGCGGCCCACAGGAGGGACAGGGCCAGCAGCGGACCGCTGTTCAGCTCCACCGCCGCAGTTTCCCCGCCGGGCAGGACCACGGGGTACTCCCCCGGCCCGTCGTAGGCGGGCGGCAGGAAAGCCGGCGCGCCGAATATCCCGCCCGGCCGGGGTCCCAGCAGGTCCCAGACCGTTACCGGCAGCACCCTTACCAGGCTGGTCAGCCCCCACAGGTTCCCAAATATGCCGATGCTCCACGCTACATACCAGACTGCCACCCGCTGCTGGGGGGTGAGGAGCCGGAGGAGCAGAGGGCGCAGCAGGATCAGGACGGCCAGGACGACCCCCAGTGCCAGCCCCGCGTTCAGGTGATTCAAAAATATGGTGAGCCACGTGTTCAGTCCGTCCACGGTCAGTCCTCCCAGGTGTGCTGGTCGATCAGGTCCTTCAGCTCCAGTGCCTCCTCCATGGTCAGCTTCCGCCCGCTGAAAAAGGCGTTGAGGAAGGGGGCCATCCCCCCCGCCTTCACCGCCAGCTCCTCCCCTTGGGCTCGGATGACCTGCTCCCGGGTCAGCAGCGGGGTGACCACCGCGCGCTCGTTTCTGGCCGCCCCCTTCCGGCACAGCTTGCGCAGCACCGTATAGGTGGTGCTCTTGGTCCAGCCCAGCTGCTCCCGGCACAGAGTCACCAGCTGGGTGGAATTCACTGGTGCACTTTCCCACAGCACCTCCATCAGCCGGTATTCCCCGTCAAACAGCTTTTCCACCGTCCGTCCTCCTTTAGGTTTATTCTAATAAACCTCTCTTTCACTGCAAGTTTATCGCAATAAACCTCTCTTGTCAAGAGCCTGATTTCCCTATCGGACTCCGGAGCGGGCAGCGGCACACCCTGCATAGGCCCGCACAGACTCGCCCGTCTCATCCCTGAAAACGATTTACGGGCGGCCCCGCGGGGCCGCCCGTAAGCGAAAGGATCTTTTTTGTTCAAGCTGATTCGGTAAGCCGGAGCCCCCCGTCTCCGCTCCTGCCGCGCGTTCCAGTCAAAAGCTCTATTGTTTCCTCTCCAGCAGCTCCAGCAGCAATCGCTCGTTCTCCCGGGCCGCCCGGCTCAGGGCGGCGGATTTCACCCGCAGGCGTTCCAGGCTCCCCTCATAGTCCGCCATCAGGCGGTCCGCGGCGGCGATGGCCTCCTCCCGGCGGAAGTGATGCACATCACCGGCGGAGGGCATGTCCAGCTCCTTCAGATAGCTGGCCACCTTGGGATCATAGACCAACCCCAGCACAGGGACCGCCATCCGGGCGGAGAAAATCAGGGTGTGCAGCCGCATAGCCAAACACAGCCTGCCCTCCCCCAGCACGGCCATCAGCTCCCTTGGGGTGCAGGGGGCGTCCAGCAGATGGGAGGGGCACTCCATAGCGCTCCGCACCTGGGCGGTGGCCGCCCGGTCCCGGCAGGGCTGCATCATCAGGAACAGGATCTCCATCCCGCAGGTCCGGTAGAGATGGTCGCACAGGGCGGCCAGCTCCCCGGCGAAGCTGCCCGTATCCGGCCAGTCCCGCACCGAGACCGCCGCGAAGGGAGTGCCCCGCTCCAGCCCGGCGGACCGGAGCAGTTCCCCGGCCCGCTCCTTGGGGGCGGGATCCAGGTTGAACACCGGGTCGGCCGTGACGTGGAGATCTGGGCGCTCCACCCCCATCTCCACCAGCTCCCGGGCGGAGCTGTGGTCTCGCAGGGTCACCAGAGCGGCCCGCTCCACTGCCCGCTTCACCCGGCGGCGGTTGGCCGGCTTCTGCACCGGCCCGATGCCGTTGGCGTAGAGCATCACCGGCTTCCCCATCCACTCGGCACAGCGCACGATGGACAGATAGTAGAGGAGGGAGCGGGTGGAGGTCCGGTCCTGGAGCAGGCTGCCCCCGCCGGACAGCAGAGCGTCGCATCGGCGCAGGGCACCGAACACCTTCCAGAAACGGAAGCGGGGGATGGCATTCATGCCGTAGTGCCGCTGGGTCTCGCGGGGGTCGTTGGACAGCACGGTGACCCCCACCTCCCCACTGGCCTCCAGAATGCTCTGGTGGATGGCCTCCAGGATGGCGTCGTCCCCCGCGTTGGAAAAGCCGTAGTAGCCGCTCATGACCACCTGGTACTTCCGGCGGCGCACCTGCTCATACATGGCCAGACAGTCCGCTGCCATCCGGCGCACGGAGTAATACTGGAAGATCACCTCCCGGCCGTAGGCCCCCGCCGCCGCCTTCTGCTCCGGGGAGAGGGACAGGACGGCGGCCACATCGGCCAGCAGACGCTCCGGAGTGGACATGGGCAGTCCCCGGCAGCAGAAGTTGCCCAGCCGGGCCTCCTCCAGCTTCTCCGGACCGAAGAGGCCCTGATACCCCTCGTTTCCCGCCACGATGACGGGCTTGGCGGCGGACATGGCCTCCAGCGCCGACCGGGACACCCCTACGAAGATGTCCCCCGCTGCCACGATCTGATTGATGTCGGTGCGTGGGCCGGTCATCACCACGCAGGTGCGTCCCATCCGGGCGTTCACCGCCTCCGCCTGCTCTTTCAGCTCCCGGAACACGTTGCCCCCTCCGGCGATGAGCAGCTGCACCCCGGGCACCGCCCGGTCCAGCTCCTCCGCGATCTGGATCAGCTGCCGGGCCACCAGGGCCCGGTCCTCGTCCATCCGGCTCACATAGGAGACCACCGGCCTGGACCGGTCCAGGCCGAACTCCTCCACCACTGACTGGCCGGAAGTCTGTGGAGAAAACTTCTCTGTATCGATGCCGTTGATGGTCACAGAGATGTGCTCCTCCGGCACCCCGTATTCCCGGATCAGATACGCCTTGATGTCATCGGAGACGGCGACGGTCCGCTGCCCCCAGTTGGTGAGGTAGCGCAGCCCGCCCTTGGTGGTGAACACCCAGTGGGCGGTGGTGACGAAGGGGAACTTCATCGTTCTCTGGAGGGTGCCGCACAGGAAGGCGGGGATGCGGGCGTGGGCGTGCACCACGTCCGGCCTCTCAGTACGGATGATCTCCTTCAGCAGCTTTCGGGAGCGGAGCATGCATCCGGCGTCCCGCCGGTGCATGGGGACCTGGTAGTGGCGGATGCCCGCGGCCACGATCTCAGGGACATAGACACCGCCGTTGGAGGCCACCACGATGTCGTGTCCCTCCGCCTTCAGCTCCTTGGCCAGCTCTACGATATGGGTCTCCGCTCCGCCGATATCCAGGCCCATAGTGGCCATCAGGATCTTCATGTCTGCCGCCCCTTTTTAAAAAATCTCTGTCACTGTGCCGATGAACTCCGCGTATTTTGTGCAGAAGGTCCGGGAGGAGTTGACCCCCAGCTCATACACCCGATTCAGGGTATAGCGCCCCGACTCGCTCACCAGGCCGGTGCCCTCTACGGTAATCAGCATGTCCACGCCATCCTCCACCGGGGCGGCCGCCACGGTGCCGTCGTCAAACTCGGCCAGCTTGGTGCCGGGCATGAGCTGGATGTCGGTGATGGTGCCCAGGGTGCCGCCGCTGCTCCGGTCCGGGTCAAAGAGCTGGTCGCCCTCCCGCACTGCTTCGGCCACATAGGTCCGTATCCCGCTGGCCAGGATCTGGTAGGTGATGGTCTGGTCCGCCGTGTTGGTGCTGGTGATGGCCATCTGGGTGTTCTTGGTGTACAGGGCAAAGCCCATCACCGCCACCACTACGATGACCAGCAGGTCGATGACGCTGATGAAGCCGAACAGGCGGCCGTTGCGGTCGATGATCTTTTTCATCCCTGCTCCCCCCTCTCAATGGAAACCACGGGCCCGCTGCCCATATAGCCGGAGCCCCGGACATAGGCAGTCACGCCCACCCGCAGCTTGAAGCCTCCGCCCAGCAGGAGGGAGTCCTCTCCCTCGGTATAGGGGGCCTCCACTGTCACCAAAGCGTCCTCGTAACCCTCGATCCCGGCGAGGACAAAGGCCTTGTCCTCGTGATCCTGGATCAGAGCCTGGGCCGGCACTGTCTCCACAGACACCACTGTGCCCAGCTCGTAGTTCTTCACGGTGTCCACCAGCTGGTCCCCGGGCTTGATCCGCTCGCTGACTCCCTGGATCATCTTCTGAAATCGGATGGTGTACTGCACCGTTCCTGCCGCGGAAACGGCCCCTTCCGCCGGTGCGGCCGCCGGCTTTATGGCGCTCCACACCAGGAATGCCCCCACCGCCAGGGCCAGTACAAGGACGATGCTGTCAAACAGGTTCAGTCGGAAGCGGAATTTCGGCTTATTTGGTTCCATGAGCTACTCCTTTCAGGACGTCCCGGTAGACGTCCTCCACATGCTTGGCAAAGATCTCGCCGGTATAGTTTTCTTCAAAGGACCGTTTGGCTCCCTCTCCCAGCCTGCGCAGCAGGGCGGGGTCATCCATCAGCCGTGCCACACAGCCGGCCAGGGCCCGGCTGTCCCGGTTGGGGAAGACCAGACCGTTCTCTCCGTCCTGGATCAGCAGGGGGTTGCCTCCGATATCGCTGACCACGGCGGGCAGGCCGAAGCTCATGCCCTCCAGCAGGGAGAGGCTGGTCCCCTCGCTCTCGGTGGAGGCGTTAATCTGAGCGTCCATGGCCCACAGGGCCCGCTCCACCCGCTCAATAAAGCCGGCAAAAAACACTGTCCCCTGGGGGAAGGACACCGCCCGCAGCCGCAGGGCAGCCTCGGCCCTGCCCTCTCCGGCCACCAGCACCTTCACCCGGCGGCCCTGACTGAGCAGCTGCTCCGCCGCATCCAGCAGCACGCTGTGCCCCTTGTACTCCTCCACCCGGGCCAGGATGCCCACCACGAAGTCCTCCGGCCCAAAGCCGTACTCCGCCCGCAGTGCGGTCCGCTCCTCCTCCGTAGGGGCCTCCAGGGGAGCCACACCGTTGAAGAGCACGTGGATCTTCCGATCCGGTACGCCGGACTGGAGCAGCAGCTCCCGCACCGATGGGCTCACTGCGATGGCCCCGTCGGACAGGCAGGCATCCAGCACATGGCCCGCCAGACGGCCCACCGGGCTGCCCATCACCCGCCCCAGGGGGAAGACACAGTGCTTGGTGTAGATCACCTTTTTGCCGCACAGCCGGGCAGCCATCCGTGCGGACATGGAACCGTGGGTGTGGACCAGATCCGGGTCCACCGCCCGGATGACCCGGCGCAGGGGAGCCACCGCCGACAGATCCATGGACCGGTCCGCCATGGCGTCGATCTCATGGACCGGCACCCCCAGCGCCTCTACAGGTCCTTTCAGGGCGCTGCCCCGTGGGAGCACCACCTGGGACTGGAACTGGCTGCGGTCCTGACAGCTCAGATAGTTGAGCAGACTGCGGCCGCCGCCGCCGATATTGGTGTCACTGATGACCTGTAAAATGGTATTCACCGGTCCTCCACCTCCTGTTCCGCCAGCCGGGCAAAGCTGGCTCCCAGGGCCAGCACCGCGAAGAAGAGCAGGGCCACCCTGTAGTTATAAAATGTGTAGTCGGTCATGCTCTGGGCCATGAACCCGCCCACGCCGCCGATGGCGCCGGCCAGATAGCACCGGGCCCGCCAGCTCCGGTTCCGGGAGAGTGCCGAGCAGATCACCCGGCAGAAAATGAAGATGATCAGCAGGAACACCACCAGGGCCACCACGCCGCCGTCCGACATGATCTGCAAAAAGAGGTTATGGGCGTGCTGAGCATTGGCTGCATTGTAGCTGTATGCCGGGTAGACCAGATTGAAAGCCCCGGTGCCCGGCCCGATGCCGCACAGCCAGTAGTCCTTCAGCATGGCTATGGTGCCCATCCAGATGGACACCCGGTAGGACGTGGAGGTGTCCTCCAGGTTTCCGATGCTGGTGAAGCGGCTGATGACGGTATCCGGCAGCACAAAGTAGAGGGCCACCAGCGCCACTGGGAGCACCACCGGCGCCAGCACCAGCACCCGGGGGTTGAGGAGCACCAAAAAGATCATCCCCGCGATCAGCAGGCCCAGCCAGCCGCCGCGGGACATGGTGAGCACCATGCACAGGCACATCACCCCGCAGCAGGCCAGCAGCACCAGCCGTTTCCCGGTCCCCTTGGCGGTGAGCAGGGCCGCCCCGCCCAGGGAGATCATCAAAATCAGATACTCGGCCAGCACATTGGGGTTCTGGAGGGTGGAGTAGACCCGGATGGTTACCGAGGAGAACATGTCGCTGTCCACCCAGGCGGCATCCCCCGTGGCGCCCAGCACATACTGGCCCACGCCCAGCAGAGCCACCACGCCTCCCGCCAGCACCATGAGAAACACCAGCTGTTCCGCCCGCTCCCAGCTGTCCACGGCGTTCTCCACCACCAAGGCGAAGACCATGAAAAAGACCATCAGCAGGCCGGGGAACAGGCTCTGCCGGGGCGTGACGGAGGTGGCCGTGGCCGCCAGATACACCGCCGCGTACAGCAGGATATACCGGTTGACCGGGGAGTAGGCCAGGGGCCGTGCCCGGTCCCGGACCAGATTCAGTGCCAGGGAGGCGAAAGCCACCGCCGCCAGAGCCAGTACCGCCATAGTGGGCAGCAGGGGGGCCAGCACCACCGCCGCAGAACACCAGAGGGTCAGGCACAAAAAGATGCTCCCCCCGAACAGGCGCTCCAGTCCCAGCCTGCGGTACAGGGCGCACAGCCCGCCCCGGATCAGGTCCCACAGTCGGAAAAAGACACTGGATTCCGCCGCCTGCCGGCCCGCCATTGGGGCCACGAAGGCCCGGACCACCCGACTTCTCTGCCACTGTCCGCTGAACCACAGACAGATGGCGGTGAGCACCCGCCCCAGTATGCTGCTGTTCCAGATCTCTATCGCTCGATTCATTGCATCAGCCTCGTTTCCACACTCGTTTCACCATCTTCAGGGCCAGCTGCCCCTCGTCCAATCTCAGCAGCACCGCCGCCGGGAAGTAGACGGCCACACCAGCCGCCGCCGAAGCCCCCAGGGTGAGCAGCTCCCCCGCCTTGCCGGGCAGCAGGCCCTCTATCAGGCCGGCCACCGCCCAGGCGCCCACCGCCATCAGCGCGGTGGCCAGCGCCATCTTCCCCAGGTCCAGCAGGAAACTCCGGCTGAGGACCCCCTCCCCCCGCAGCTCCAGGGGGATGTCCAGCAACAGGGCGTAGACGGTGGAGGATACAGCGGAGGAGAGGGCCAGACCAGCCACCCCCATCCTCTGGGCCAGCGCCATGCACAGCAGGACATTGACCAGGATGGAGGCCGCACCGGCCGCCAGGGGCACCTTCCCCTTCTGCCGGGCGAAGTAGGCCCGGCTGAGGATATTCTGGACCGCGTATCCCGTCATCCCCAGCGAGACCCAGAATAGTCCCTGGGAGGTGATGGAGACGGAAAAATCATCAAAAGCGCCTCCTCCATAAATAAAGGAGATCAGTGGGCGGGAGAGCACCATCAACCCCGCCGACATGGGCAGGACGAAGAACAGACAGCCGTGCAGGGTGGTCCGCAGCGTCTCCCGGAACTCCCCCTCCTGCTCCCGGCCGGTGAGGCGGGACAGCTTGGGAAATATCACATTGGTGACGGACAGGACGAACACCCCGGCGATCACCAGATACAAGTTGGTGGAAAACTCGATGGCGGACACTCCGGCCCCCTCGTACAGTCGGGACCCGAACTTGGAGTTGATAGTCAGGTTGATGGGCTGCACCCAGGTGGAGACCATCACTGGCAGCATCAGGGCAAAGACCTTCCGCATCCCCTCGGAGCGCGGCTCCAGTCCCGGCCGGTAGCGGAAGCCCAGCCGGCGCAGTGAGGGCACCTGGACCGCCGCCTGGAGGAACCAGCCCACCAGAAAGGCAACGGCCAGGCCGTAGATGCCGAACTGCTGGTCCAGCGTCAGGTAATAGAGAATGATGACCAGGTTGGACACCACGCTGATCAGGGCAGGGACATTGAACTCCCCCAGGGACTGGAGCACTCCCACAAAGGAGAAGGCCACCCCGGTGAACAGCACCGTGGGGAACATCACCCGGGTGAGGGAGACGGCCAGCTCCGCCGTCTGGGCATCATATCCGTCGGCAAACAGGCTGACCAGGGGCCCCGCGAACAGGATGCCCAGCACCGAAAGGACCGCAGAGAGCAGCCCCATCACGGTGATGAAGCAGCCCGCGAAGCGGAAGGCCGGCTCCCGCCCCTTCCGGGTGAGATACTCGCTGAACACCGGGATAAAGCAGGCCGAGATAGCGGAGGCGAACACCGCGTCAAAAAACACCCTGGGGATCCGGCTGGCTGTATTGAAGGCGTTAGCCGCCATCCCCGTCCCGTAGTAAACCGCCAGCAGATGGTCCCGGTACAGCCCCAGCACCTTGCCCACCAGGGCGATGATCATCACGATGCTGATGGTCCGTGTGGCATGGTCCTGCCGCTCCTCCATCGCGCCACCTCCTATGGATCCCCAATAAAATCGTTTTATTTTACACCACCCCTCCGACTTTTTCAACCGTTGGCCCGTGTGTTCATAGGATGTTCACATTTTCCCGAAATCTGTACACTTTTTTCCATTGAAAGTGCCCTGCTCCACTGCTATAATAAGGAATTAGTTTTGCTGTCCCCACCACCTGTCCTAACCATGTGAAAAGGAGTATCCATGAAACATCGTCATTTCACCCAAGCTGCCCGCCGCCTCACCGCCTTGACGCTGGCGCTGCTGCTGGCACTGCCCTCGGCCTACGCCGCCGCAGGCTCCCCCCAGCTGCGCACCACCCGGGAGCTGGCTGACGGCCTGACCTATTCCCACACCATCACCAGCCACTCCGCCGCGGGCCGGGTGGAGAGCTTCTCCCTGGAACTCTCTCCGGACAGCCGGGAGGTGGAGCCCATCTTCCTCCAGGCCTCCGGCACCGCCTACGGGGCCGGCTCCATCAATCTGGCGGTCAGCTATGCCCAGAGCCTGGGCTACCACGTGCTGGGCGCCATCAATACCGACTTCTTTGCTCCCTCCACCGGTGTGCCTCTGGGCATCTCCATTGAGGACGGCATTTATAAATCCAGCCCGGAGGCTGAGGCCGCCGTGGTCATCACCGATGGTGAGGTGGAGCTGGTAGAGCAGCCCCAGGTCACCCTCACCCTCACCAACGAGTCCACCGGAGGCCAGACCGTTCTGACCCACCTGAACAAATACCGGGCCGACTCCGGCGGGCTCTACCTGTTCAACTACGATTTTTCCACCGTCTCCACCCACACCAGCACCCCCGGCTGGATGGTGCGCATGGAGCTGACCGATCCCGACGACACCCTCTCCGTCTCCGGCCGTCTGGAATTGGAGGTCACTGAGCTGCTCCGCACCGACACCTCAGTGGTCATTGGCGAGAACGAGTACATATTGACTGCCGCCGACGCCGGCGGCCTGGAGTCCGTATTCCAGAGCTTCCAGGTGGGCGACCGGGTCACCCTCCACACCGACTGCACCTCCTCCACCCTCGAGGACGCCCAGTGGGCCAGCGGCGTGGGCGATGTGATGGTCCGGGACGGACAGATCACTGACTCCACTGCCTGGACCTATGTGGAAAAGGGCCGCGACCCCCGCTCCGCCCTGGGCGTGCGGGAGGACGGCACCCTGGTCCTGTACGCTGTGGACGGCCGCAGGAGCGGCTACTCCGGCGGACTGAGCCAGCTGGATCTGGCGGAGGAGATGCTCTCCCAGGGCTGCGTCTGGGCGGTCAACCTGGACGGCGGCGGCTCCACCGCCATCAGTGTCTGGGTCCCCGGCCAAGAGGGCCCCTCCATCGTCAACATCCCCTCCGATGGCAAGCCCCGGGCCTGCGCCACCTACCTGCTCCTGGTCTCCCGGGATGAGGGTGACGGCGATCCGGACCGGCTGGTGCTGAAAAATGACGGGCTGGTGGTCCTCACCGGCACCTCTGTGGACCTGGGGGAGACGGCCGTGCTGGACAGCGGTCTGAACATCCTTCGGGATGACCCAGGCGAGGTGGAGATCTCCTCCCTGGACGACCTGGGCCGGGTGGAGGACAACATCTACACCGCCGGCAGTGACGCGGGCACCGATACCCTGGAGCTCTGGTCCCCGGATCTGGATGTGGAGGGCACCGCCCAGATCCACGTAGTGGACCATCTCACCGGCCTCACCGTCTCCCGGGAGAACAGCACCGACGCCCTCACCTCCCTCACCCTGGAGCCTGGAGACCAGGTCCAGCTCACTGCCCAGGGTACCTACTGGTCCCGGGCTGCCATGCGGGACGTGGGAGCCATCTCCTGGACGGTGGAGGGGGCGAAGACCATCATCTGGAAGCCGCCGTTGCCGCTGGCCTTGGTGGCCTGGAAGTAGTCCATCTGGGCGGGCTGGATGGAGCCGACGCCCGGGCCGCCCCGGGAGATGTTGGCGTACACCATGGGGATGCGGGCGGCGGCGCAGTAGGAGATGCCCTCGCTCTTCAGGGCGATTCCGGGGGAGGAGGAGGAGGTCATGGCCCGCACGCCGGCGGAGGCGGCGCCGTACACCATGTTGATGGCCGCAACCTCAGACTCAGACTGCAGGAACACGCCGCCCGCCTTGGGCAGATGGGCGGACATATACTCCGGGACCTCGCTCTGAGGCGTGATGGGATAGCCGAAGAAGCAGTCGCAGCCGGCGCGGATGGCGGCCTCGGCGATGGCTTCATTTCCTTTCCAAAGTTCTTTTTCCACGGTCGATGACCTCCTTCTCAGAATTTTTCCACAGTGATGATGGAGTCCGGGCAGATCTTCGCGCAGCTGGCGCATGCAATGCACTGGCTGATGTCCGTCACATGGGCGGGGTGATACCCCTTCCGGTTGATGACGGCCTGATCGATGGCGACGATGTGCTTCGGGCACACAGTGGTGCACAGCTCACAGCCCTTGCACCGGTCAGAGTTGAAGGTTACCTTTGCTGTCATGGTTGCAGGATGCCTCCTTTTTTCCTGCCGCGGAGTCAGCGCTCCCACGGCTTTTTCATATTGATGGCAATGGGGAACACGGGTTCCCCCAGGTCTGACAGGGATTCTAAGAACCGCCGCTCCGCCGTGTGGCAGAGGATCGGGATTCCGGTCTGCCGGGAAACCTCTTGTGCCAGGGCGGCGCCCTTGCGGATTTCGGCCGGCGTGGTCTCGCCGCACAGATGGGTGTTGTTCACCAGGCCCGAGCAGGTGAGGCCGGTGACGGCCTCAATGGAGCGGAGGTAGGCGGCGGCGCTCTCCGCATCCCGCACCTCCGGCCGGTTGGCGTTGAGGACGAAAATCAGCTGGTAATCCTCCTGTACGATCTTGGGCTGAAACCGGGCCAGCACCCGGGCGCCCACCGGATCGCCGCCGATATCCAGGATGCCCCGGATCTCCCGGTTCTCCAGAATGGTCAGCAGCTCCGCCGGCAGGGCGGGGACATCCGCGTCCGAACAGGCCTGGGAGGAGGAAATCACCCGCACACCGGCTTTTTCCAGGAGGGGCCGCCGCTCCCGAGAGCGGAAATAGGGGTTGACGATATCCAGATCCGCCAGCATTACCTGTTCCCCCTCAGCGGCCAGCGCCAGGGCCAGATTGACGGAGACCTCCGTCTTTCCGGTGCCGTAGTGGCCGGTGAGGATCGAGACGCGGTGGGAAAACATGTCCTTGGCCGTCACAAGCGGTTCACCTCATTTTTTCACAAAATAGTTGTATTATTTTTTCATTTGTTGTATGATGTCATTGTACTCTAAAAGAGATATGATGTCAAGGACATTTCCGTACTGGCCGGAAAATCCAGTGGAGAAATGCCTGACCTCACCACGGATGATGGAGGGATGCGCATGGGTGAGGGACGGAAAGTCAAATTGTCGGAGCGGACGGCCGACCGGCTGTGCGAGCTAATCATGGACGAACGGCAGTTCACGCCGGGGAGCAAGCTCCCGAATGAAAACGAACTCAGTGAGGCGCTGCACGTCAGCCGCACCACGCTCCGGGAGGCTATCTCCTTTCTGGTGGCCCAGGGCGTGTTGGAGATCCGCCGGGGCAAGGGCACCTTTGTGG
>ENA-ORSM01001216-ORSM01001216.1-human-gut-metagenome-genome-assembly--contig:-NODE-1216-length-20844-cov-3.299726_pt1 | contig 20844 bp, 16 predicted proteins | sample MGYA00241903_ERZ509170 | MGnify/ENA primary metagenome ERZ509170 (study PRJEB26280, sample SAMEA2338784) | human gut metagenome | biome: human gut; feature: human-associated habitat; material: faeces...
TAGTATATTCCAGTTGGAAATGCTAATCTTCAAATAACATCCTGTGCCGCACCAGGTTCCCTTCCTCCTCCCAATAACAGCGCACATAACAAAATCCAGCCAACTGTTACTCAGATAATTGAGGAATTTACAACATTTTGCGAGCATCATTAATCTGTAAGTGCACTGTCTGAGCCGTCCTTTGGCGAGTTTGCACGCACAGATTTAATAGATAGCGCAGCAAAATCTGCGACATTCATCATGTCTGAAAACAGTAAACTGTACTTCTTTTTATTGTATCTACATGATGCCCACGGATTGCTCCGTGCTTTGCACTCCCACAACCCTGGCATCATTATATCCTCGTATTCTTCTCCCTTGACACCTTCAACCGGTTCATGGCTCTTGCCAGGGATGCTTTCGTGTGATAGTATTCCTGGATACTCTGCTTCTGCCGAAGTTTTTCTTCCATGACTTCACGCCGTTCTTCTGCTCTTCTGGCGTCAATTTCTTCCGGTTTTTCAGCGGTCTGTACCAGCATGGTAACACGGTTGTTAACAACCTCAAGGAATCCGGTTCCAACGGCAAGTGTCTCCCACGTTCCGTCTTCCAGCTGCATCTTCGCTTCACCGACTTCGATTGCTATGATCATGTTCTCATGATCTGCCAGAATTCCCATCTGACCGCCGTCGGCTGCAGGTACGATCACCTTCTGGCATCGTCCGTTATACGCCACGCGGTCACTGGCTATGACTTTCAACCAAAATGTTTTCATAGTTTACGCACCTCTTACTCTCCGTCTTTCAGTGTCTTCGCTTTCTCGATAACTTCGTCGATCGTTCCGACATTGAAGAAGGCTGCCTCCGGATATTCATCCATTTCTCCGTCGATGATCATTTTGAATCCACGGATTGTCTCTTTCAGTGGTACATATTTTCCAGGAATTCCTGTAAATGTCTCAGCTACGAAGAATGGCTGTGACAGGAATTTCTGAATCTTTCTTGCTCTCATAACCGTTGCTTTATCTTCATCGGACAGCTCTTCCATACCAAGAATGGCAATAATGTCCTGAAGTTCTTTGTACTTCTGAAGAATCTCTGTTACCTGGTTGGCTACTTTATAATGCTCTTCGCCTACGATGTCTGCCTCCAGGATACGTGAGTTAGACTCCAACGGATCTACAGCCGGGTAAATTCCCTGCTCAACAACCTTACGTGAAAGTACGGTTGTTGCATCCAGATGTGCAAATGTTGTTGCCGGTGCAGGGTCTGTTAAGTCGTCGGCCGGTACATAGACTGCCTGAACGGACGTGACAGAACCATTCTTTGTAGAAGCAATACGCTCCTGTAATTCACCCATTTCTGTTGCCAGTGTCGGCTGATAACCTACGGCTGATGGCATACGTCCAAGCAGGGCGGAAACTTCAGATCCAGCCTGTGTGAATCGGAAAATGTTATCAATAAAGAGCAACACGTTCTGATGTTCTTTGTCACGGAAATACTCAGCCATTGTAAGTCCTGTCTCAGCGACACGCATACGAGCTCCAGGCGGCTCGTTCATCTGACCAAATACCAAAGCGGTCTTCTCAAGTACGCCAGATGCTTTCATCTCTGTCCAGAGGTCATTTCCTTCACGGGAACGCTCTCCGACACCTGTAAAGATAGAATATCCACCATGCTCTGTTGCTACATTTCGGATCAACTCCTGAATCAGTACAGTCTTACCAACTCCGGCTCCTCCGAACAGACCAATCTTACCACCTTTTGCATATGGTGCAAGAAGGTCGATGACCTTGATACCTGTCTCAAGGATCTCGACAGCAGGACTCTGCTCTTCAAATGTAGGCGCCTGTCTGTGGATTTCCCAGCGCTCTGCATCTTTCTCTATTTCTTTTCCATCATCGATGGTCTGACCAAGCACATTGAACAGACGTCCAAGTGTCTGATCTCCAACTGGAACTTTGATACCGCTTCCAGTTGCACGGACTTCCATATCTTTGTGAAGTCCTTCACTTGCAGCCAGCATCAGACAACGTACTTCGCTGTTTCCCAGATGCTGTGCAACTTCCATAATACAAGTCTTGTCTCCGTTATCTACCTCAAGGGCATCTTTGATATTCGGAAGCTCTCCGTCTTCAAATAAAACATCGACAACAGGACCCATGACCTGTACAATTCGTCCTTTATTCATATCTGTTCTCACTTCCTTTTCCGTTTCTGTGCCTTCGCACCTGCGCATACCTCTGTGATCTCCTGCGTAATGGCTGCCTGTCTTGCCCGGTTATAAGCAATAGACAAATCTTTGATAATTGTCTCAGCACTGTCTGTCGCTGACTTCATAGCCGTCATTCTGGCATTATGCTCACTTGCATACGCCTCGACCAAACAACCGTAAATCATTCCGGTTACATAATTCGGTACGATATTGTCCATGACGCTCTCGACAGACGGATATAGCTGAATCGCCTCACGCCTTAAGTTTGCCGGAATGCTGTCCTCTCCGAATGCACTTCTCTCAAGCGGAAGCAGCTTTACAGTCTCCACCTCAGATACCATAGAATTCTCCATTCGCGTATAGACAGCATACACTTCGTCCAGCTCGCCATTATTAAACTGTTCCATCAATGTCTCAGAAATAATTCTGGCTCTGCTCAGGTTCGGTTTCTGCACAGTATATTGGAAATTTTGTTCAATCTCATGTCCCTGACTTACAAAATAATGTCTTCCAAGCTCACCTACGACAAACAATTTGTGGTGTCCCGGCATTTTCATGATTTCCTCTTCTGCTTTTTCTACATTGTGATTGTAAGCTCCTGCCAGTCCTTTATCACCGGTAATAACTACAGATCCGATTTTCCGTTCTTCTTTCGGAATTTCTTCCCTACTGTCAAAATACTGGTTGCTCACTTCCGGCATATGACGCAGGATTCTGGCAATCTCAGCCTGTAATTTATAAAAATACGGCTCTGCATCTGCCAGTTTTTTTCTGGCCTGACGCATTTTTGTAGAAGAGATCAGGTACATGGCATTGGTGATTTTCATCGTATCTTTTACACTGTTAATTCGTGTCTGTATTTCTCTGATATTTGCCATACATTAACACCTGCTCTTTTTGAATTCCTCTGCAATCTCCACGATCTTCTGGGACAACTCTTTAGACAGATCCTTTGTCTCCTCGATTTCTCTTGCGATTTCCGGATGTGCACTTGCAAAGTAACTTAACATATCCATCTGGAATCCTTTTACTTTTGCAGTTGGAATTCCAAGCATGACTTTATGTCTTGCAGCACAAAGTGTAATAACTTTATCTGCCAGTGACATTGGTTTTCCAAGCGGCTGCTTCAGAAGCTCCATCAGTCCGCTGCCATATTCCAGCTGTTCTTTCGTTGCATCATCAAGGTCTGAACTGAACTGTGTGAAGACTTCCATCTCACGATACTGGGCCAGATCGATACGAAGACTTCCTGCTGCCTTCTTCATAGCCTTTGTCTGTGCATCTCCACCTACACGAGATACAGACAATCCTACGTTGACCGCCGGACGCATTCCTGAGAAGAACAAACTGCTTTCCAGGAAAATCTGTCCATCTGTGATGGAAATAACGTTTGTCGGAATATATGCAGATACATCTCCGGCCTGTGTCTCGATGATTGGAAGAGCCGTGATAGATCCGCCACCTTTTTCCTCACTCAGACGGCTGGAACGCTCCAGAAGTCTTGAATGCAGATAGAATACGTCTCCAGGATAAGCCTCACGTCCAGGGGATCTACCAAGTAACAGTGACAATGCACGGTACGCAACTGCGTGTTTGGAAAGATCATCATAAACGATCAGTACATCTTTTCCTTTGTACATAAAATACTCTGCCAGTGCAGTTCCCGCATAAGGAGCAATGTACTGAAGCGGCGCACAGTCGCTTGCTGTTGATGCTAATACGATGGTGTGATCCATAGCTCCTGATGTCTTAAATGTATTTACAACTTTTGAAATCGTTGATGCCTTCTGACCGATGGCAACATAGATACAGATCACTCCATTTCCATTCTGGTTCAAGATCGTATCTGTTGCGATAGATGTCTTACCAGTCTGTCTGTCACCGATGATCAGCTCTCTCTGTCCACGTCCGATTGGGAACATGGAATCGATAGAAAGGATTCCTGTCTCCATAGGAACGCTGACGGATTTTCTGTCAATGATTCCAGGTGCTTCATTTTCAATCGGGCGATAATCATCTGCCTCAATCTCTCCGGCACCGTCGATTGGTGCACCAAGGGCATTGATAACTCTTCCGATAAATTTATCTCCTACCGGGATTCCGGCTTTTTTCTTTGTACGTGCAACCTTTGTTCCTTCTTTGATTCCTGTATCTGATCCAAATAAGATACATCCGATCTCGTCTTTCTGGATATCCTGTACCATACCCTTCAGACCATTTTCGAAGGTAACGATCTCGCCGTACATTGCATGATCGATTCCGTAAATGGTAGCGATTCCGTCTCCGACTGTTACAACAGTTCCGACTTCGCTGTCTTTACTGATCTCATCAAAATTCTCTATTTCACTTTTCAGAATTGAAATAATTTCATCTGAATTGATTGAACTCACTTACGTTCACCTCCAGGTCAATTTTTGTTCTAACCGGTTCATTCTTCCACGAATGCTCCAGTCATATTCATCACTGCCCGCTCTCAGGATAAATCCTCCAAGCAGTGACGGGTCTTTTTCGACCTCCAGATTTACCTTCGATTTATGATATTTATCCATAATAAATGTTTTCATCTTCTCAGCCTGCTCTTCGTCTGGCTCGTCTACACATATTAAAGTCGCAGTCATAACTTGCTGCTGCTCCTCACAATATTTATCATAGCTTTCGAAAATGTCCCAAAGCATGCCCATTCTCTGGTTCTCGCATGTTACCTTCAGGAAATTACAAATAGACTTTGGAAATATCTGTTCGATAACACTGTATTTGTTCTTTGCCGTAATTACCGGATTTAACAGTACTTCATATACTTCCGGTACCTGACAGAAGATTTCTTTTGTTTTCTCAATATCTGCTTTCGGAATTTCCAGTTCGTACAGAACTCTTGCATAGCGCTTCGCTGCCGGCTGAACGAACTTTACTGTATTACTCGTCTTTGCCGTCATGAGCGTCACCTACGCTTTCCAAAAACTGATCATAAATCGCCTGATTTCCTTGTTTTCTTGTCTCTTCATCTACAATCTTTCTGGCTGCCTGCATTGCAAGTCCTGCAATCTGTGTCTCAACGCCATCCAGTGCCTGCTTTCGCTCAGTCTCGATGGTCTTTCTGGCACGTTCGATCGTGGCATCTGCTCTTCTGTCCGCATCTGCAAGAATCTCATCTGACTGTCTCTTAGCCTCTACACGGGCATTTTCAACGATTTTAACTGACTCCTCTTTTGCACCGGAAAGAGCTGACTCATACTCTTTTTTCAGAGACTCTGCCTCTTCCTGTCTGTCACTTGCATTTTTCAATCCGTCGGCAATCATCTGCTCACGCTTTTCCATGATCCCCATAACTGGTTTGAACAGGAATTTCTTCAGTAATAGATAAAAGACTACAAGGTTTATTATGGTCCAGAGAAGGCTCAAATCTACTTTTATCACCTTTTCCCACCTGCCTTTCTTCTTTTCTCCTGCTTCTTTACGAACTGCTAATTATTTCAGCATCAGGATAATCAGAAGACCGATGATAAATCCATAAATAGCTGTTGCCTCTGCAAGGGCACAACCAAGAATCAGGTTCTTGCTGATCTTTGACTCAGCCTCTGGCTGTCTTGCGATAGCGTCTACTGCCTTGCTTGTTGCAAGACCAATACCAATACCTGCTCCTAAACCTGTTAAAACTGCGATACCTGCTCCAATTGCTACTAACATAATCTTAATCTCCTTTTCTTCTTGTCTAAAAATGTTTTCTTAAATCCCTTTTAAGTCTGTTCGTCTTATCTTCCGGCTTTACTCCTGTTCCTCATTCATGAACAGCGCCGTCAGAAATACAAATACATAAGCCTGTAAGAATCCATCAAATATATCAAAATAAAAACTAAACGGGATTGGTATAATCGCCGGAGCTACTATTTTTAAAAGCTCCATGATTACAAATGCTCCCAGTACATTACCGAACAGTCGCATGCACAAGGACAATGGACGGATTACAATCTCCAGTACCATGATCGGTGCGACGAACGGAACCGGCTTTGCAAAATGTTTGACCCAGTGTTTTAATCCGTTTTTATGTATTCCGGAATACTCGATCAGACACATACTCATAACAGCCAGCGCTATTGTGACATTCAGATCCTTTGTCGGCGGTTTAAACCCAAACAATCCAATGATATTGGCAATTCCGATATAGATCAGCACCGTGATCAGATATGGGATATATCTTCGGTTTTCTTTGCCCATAACATCTTCAAAGAAGTCCACTCCTTTTCCGATTGCGGATTCCAATAAAAGCTGAGCTTTCCCCGGATTCTCTACACTGAGATTCCTTACGAATATGACACACAGCAATACAACTACAGCCATAATGATCCATGTGACCGCCACGGACTCACTAATCTTAATTCCCCCGAATAACGGAATGGTAAATGCTGTATCACAATTCAGCTCTTCCAACAGACTCTCTGTTAATTTCTCCGTATGACTCCCTCCCTTTCTTCTTCAAATTTCGTGATTACTTTACTCTCCTGTTTTTTAAATGTCAATCATTTCTTTTTTTCTTAACAATTACTTTATTTGACAATTTTTTAAGCATATTCTCTTATTTGAGTTTTTTCATTTGTCCAAAATTTAGTCACTTTCCTCCCGTTTTATATACCTTCTCCTTAACATGTTGAAAATTTGCACAAATTATTTGTGTTTTCCAGAAAAATTTTAGTCGTTACGCATATTGCTTTCGGCAATATGATATAGATATGACCGCTATACACCATTGAGTTTGACTTTTTTTGCCAAAGCCTGTAAACTAAGGCAAGGCAAGAATCTCCCGGATTTGGGAAGTTTGCAAATAAAGAAATACAACAAATAAGGAGAGCATATATGCGACTTAGAAATATACCCCGCGCCGAAGGCGTGTTAAAAGAGTGCAGTCAGGTTATCGAGACTCCGGAAGAATTCCGTGATCACTGGGCATCTGATGTATTCCAGAATGACTACCCGGTCCACATTGAAATCGGCATGGGAAAAGGCCGTTTTCTCATGGCACTGGCTCAGAAGAATCCACAGATCAACTACATCGGAATCGAGCGCTACACAAGCGTCCTTCTCCGTGCTGTGGAAAAGTTAAACATATATATAGAAGAAAACGAAAGCACTCTGCCAAACATTCGCTTCATTTGTATGGACGCACAGGACATAGCAAATGTGTTCGCTGAAAATGAAGTTGACCGGATCTATCTGAATTTCTCCGACCCATGGCCGAAAGCCCGCCATGCAAGAAGGCGCCTCACGTCACCGGATTTTTTTGCACGTTACGACAAGGTGCTTGTCCAGGACGGACAGGTAGAATTCAAGACAGATAACCGTGATCTTTTTGATTTTTCCGTTGAGTCTTTAGGGGAATCCGAAACATGGGGCATTTCCGAATGTACTTATGACCTGCACCATGATGAAATTATGAACGTTGGAAATATTATGACAGAATATGAAGAGAAATTTTCATCCATGGATCACCCGATCTGCAAGCTCATTGCTAAAAGAAGATGTCTGCTGTGACTTTCTTAGCGCTACAGCGCATATATTATTAATGAGAAAGCCTTCGGAGTCTGTTCGCCATGAGCCGAAATTGTCATAACAAAAAAAACTTCCGACAAAAGTTTTTTGAATACACTTATCGAAATCGGTGTCTGCACAGGTGGATCGGTTGTTTCAGAAAATCCCTGAAAGAAGTATATGATATTCTGAACCACGGTTCTGACTGCCGAAGGCACTGATCAGAAAGGTTGATTTGATGTTACATTTAACTGCAAAAAATTTTCAAATAGAAGTAAAAGATACCTCTCTCCCGGTCGTCGTTATGTTCTACGCTATCTGGTGCGGGAAATGTGCCATGATGAAGCCGGTCGTGGAGGATATCGAAAAGAAATACGCCGGAAAGATCAAGTTCTGCGAAGTCGAAATTGAAGAATCTGCAGTACTCGCCGCAGAATACGCCCCGGAAATCGTCCCGACATTTGTTCTCTTCAAAGATAAAAAGTCAGTCGGTGCCATGGGGGGAATGGTGGATGAACACACATTTGAATCCAGAATACTGGAAATCTTGTCTTAGTCCACAGATGTACACAAGCCGTAACAAAATCTTTCGAAATAGTTAAGAATTTTTTACTTTTTACTTTTACACAAGTATGCTATTATTGGGGGTACAGAAAGGAGATGTGGCGTCTGACACCACAGGATAATTATGAGTATGAAAAAATTAAAAAGGGTTCTGCCGTTTAGCCTGGCAATCATTCTGGCATCTGTAAGCCTGCCGGTAACTGCCCTGGCTGACAGCGCAAAAGTAGTCACTCTCGGAGCGAACTTATCCGACGAGCAGAAAGCTTCTATGTACAAATACTTCGGTACTTCCGCCGATCAGGTAGACACGATCGAAGTCACGAACACAGACGAAAGAAAATATATGGAAGGGATCGCAACCGAATCCCAGATTGGTACAAGAACATATAGCTGTTCTTATGTTGAGCCGACAGACAGCGGCGGAATTCAGGTAAAAGTCGCAAACCTGACATTTGTAACAAGTTCTATGATCGCCAGTACACTTTTGACTTCCGGCGTTGAGAACTGTAACGTTGTTGCCGGATCTCCAATTGAAGTATCCGGAACCGGTGCACTGACAGGTATTATGATGGCTTACGAAAAAGCCAGTGGAAAAGAACTTTCCGAAGACCAGAAAGCAACTGCAACAGAAGAGCTGGTAACAACCGGTGACCTCGCCAAGGATCTCGGTCAGGATACAGCATCTGATCTGATCAACGATGTCAAAGAATCCGTTATTGAAGATAAACTGACTGATCCGTCCGATATTCAGGACGCGATTTCCGACGCAGCCGATAAGCAGGGAATTACACTGACCGATGACCAGCTTGCGAAAATCACAAGTCTGATGGAATCTATTTCCCAATACGACTACGATGTCAAAGCACTGAAAAAGACTCTCGACAACCTGGACGGGAAATCTGGAGGATTCTTCAGCAACTTGTGGTCCTCCATCAAAGGCTTCTTTGGCGGGGATAGTTCTGGCGGTGGAATTATTAACAATACGGATGATGCAGCACTCGGAAATGATGCAATCATCGACAGCACATTAGATGCCGTAAAAGCCAAAGCAAACGATGCCGTAAATCAGGCAAAAGACGAAGGTCTCTGGGATAAAATCGTAGGATTTTTCAAGGATCTGTTCGGAGGCGATGATACAGGCAACTCCGATAATACAGATAGCACTGACGCAGTCGAAGAAAATACGGACAACAACACCGATACAGGCAGCACCGACAACAATGCTGATAACGACACTTCTACAAACGCAGAATAAAATTAATTCATAACTTTAGCAGGGAGATGGAATACTCAAATTCCATCTCCCTGTTTCTCTTCCACACCTCTCTTATTATACATTTTAAAATTCAAAAACTGCTACCCCATACGGCGGCAATTTGTATCCAAATGAATATGGTCTTCCATCACATTCTTTCTTCACGGCATGATAAATGTTCTGTCTCTTCTCGCCATTTCCGCCATATTTCACATCGTCACTGTTCAGAATCAGCTTATACTGCTTCTTTCTAGGAACGCCTACACGGTAATCTTCTCTTGCCATCGGTGTGAAGTTGATCACGAACAAAAGGTTATGCTTTCCATCTTTAGAATGGCGGATAAAACTGTAAATGCTTCTGTATGCATCATCTGCATTGACCCACTCGAATCCTTCCCATGACTGATCCAGTTCATAAAGCGCCTGTTTCTTTTTATACATGTGGAGTAGATCACGCATCCATGACTGAATTGCCTGATGCTCCGGCTCCTCCAACAGATACCAGTCCAGTTCACGTTCCTCTGACCACTCGCGAAGCTGTGCAAAATCCTGTCCCATGAACAACAATTTCTTTCCGGCGTGTCCCATCATAAATGCATATCCTGCTTTCAGGTTCGCATATTTATCAAATCCAAGTCCTGGCATCTTATTGATCATGGAACATTTCAAATGGACAACCTCATCATGCGACAGTACGAGAATGTAATCTTCGCTGTACGCATAACTCATGGCAAATGTCATCATATGATGATTGTCTTTTCTGAAATACGGATCCAGTTTCATATATTCCGTAAAGTCGTGCATCCACCCCATATTCCACTTAAGGCTAAATCCAAGACCTCCGTCTTCTACATCTCCGGTTACCTTCGGCCATGCCGTAGACTCTTCCGCTATCATAAGTGCACCCGGATTTCTTCCAAGTACAACTGTGTTCAGATGCTTGAAGAAATCTACTGCCTCCAAGTTCTCATTACCTCCATACTGGTTCGGAACCCATTCTCCGTCTTTCTTTCCATAATCCAGGTACAGCATAGAAGCAACTGCATCAACGCGAAGTCCATCAATATGGAAGTGCTCCACCCAGAAAAGTGCATTGGCAATCAGGAAGTTCCTTACCTCATTCTTGCCAAGATCAAATATCTTCGTCCCCCAGTCCGGATGCTCCCCTTTTCTTGGATCTGCATACTCGTAAGTTGCTGTTCCGTCAAACTCGGCAAGTCCATGCTCATCCTTTGGAAAATGTGCCGGAACCCAGTCCATAATGACACCGATTCCATTTCTATGCAGATAATTGATCATCCACGCAAAATCTTCCGGTGTTCCATAACGGCTTGTCGGCGCATAATATCCTGTCACCTGATATCCCCATGATCCATCAAATGGGTGTTCTGCGATTCCCATGATCTCCACATGCGTATATCCCATATCTTTCATATACTTTGTGATTTCTTTTGCAAACTCACGATAAGTATAGAATCCCTCGTCCTCTGTGCCTGGGTGTCTCTTCCAGGAACCCATATGAACCTCATATACAGACATTGGTTCTTTTTTGTGGTTCCATTTTTCCCGTGCAGTCATCCAGGAACTATCAGTCCATTTCAAATTCTCAATATTCGTTATTCTTGATGCTGTACCCGGACGAAGTTCTGCATAATTGGCATACGGATCTGCCTTCATATGATACTCCCCTGTAATCGTCTCAATGCAGAACTTATACATCATGCCTTCTTTTACTCCCGGTACAAAGCATGTGTAAATTCCGATATATTCTGCCCTTGTCATAGGGTTTCTTGTGCGATCCCAGTCATTGAATTCCCCCACTACAGACACTGATTTCGCATTCGGTGCCCAGACAGCAAAATAAACTCCTTCCTGCCCTTCGTCGTCCACCATATGTGCACCCAGCTTCTTATAAATTTCGTAGTGATTTCCCTGTCCGAAAAGGTACTGATCTAATTCTCCGATTTCATAAGCTTTCCATTCTTTCTCCATAAACTTCCCTCACATTTCATCCGGATTTCAATATCTTAAGTATACCTTAGCGGAACACAAAATTCAATCTATGTCACTCGATTCCAGGCAAAAAACAGGGATACAATTTTCTACAATTGTATCCCTGCTTCATCACTTACATTCACTATATCATTAAATTTTAAAATCTTCTTCCTTCAGAATAATGCGATCTGACGAATCCGTAGATTTTCCAAATACACGTCTTGCAAGATGCTTTACATTTGCTTTCTGTGAATGTTTAATTGCTTCATCCATGATTTCTTTTACTTCCGCAACTGTAACCGCATGATCTTCACGCTGCATTACATCAATTCGGCTGTAAAGTGCCAGAATTCCCATTTCATCAAGCTTATATCCATTTTCCTTCGCATAAGTCTGACCAAATGTTACTAACTCATCATTGATGAATACCGGAAGTTCAAGCTTAGAAGTGAATTTCTTTTTGAAATCCGGATTAGCTGTCATAATTCTCTCCAGAGGTTTTCTCTGATCTTCAAGAACAAAGAGAAGCTCTCCGGTCTTTCTTGACATCAATGCATTCAGTTCCTTGATTGTTCTGGAATTCAACTTACCAGCCTTTTCGATGATGATCGCTCCACCGCGAAGCTTCTGGATAATATTGCCAAGTTCCTTCTTATTCAGCGATTCACCTGTAACAATAGCAACTTTACCCTGTTTCAGATTTCTTTGTTTCTGGATTGCTTTTACAATATCTACTGCAAGTACTGTTTTTCCAGATCCTTTACGGCCAATGATCATTAAGTTACCGGTTCTTGAAGTTCCCTCTCTCTGGGCACGTCTGTCATTATCAAGTACTGCAACAATCTGTTCACTCATTCCTCTGACCGGTACGAAGTAAGAGAATAATTTCTTCTGCTCCTCTGTCAGTCCGGCTTTCAGTCCAATCTCACTGGTTGCACTTAAGTCATATCTTCCTGTTACAACAAATCCGGTATCAAATGGAACTCCGCTTCCTTTTGACTTCTTAATTCTGCGCTGAATCTCTTCCTCAGATGGTTCTTCAATTTCCAAGTCTCCTTCAAGGTCTTCCGGATCCGGAATCTCAGGAAGCTCATCTTCAAAGTCGTCTTCCTCGAAATCATCTTCCTCAAAATCATCCTCTTCCTCGATGTCGTCCTCTTCCTCGAAATCGTCTTCCTCGAAGTCGTCCTCTTCCTCAAAGTCATCCTCTTCGTAATCGTCGTCTTCTACATAATCATCTTCATAGAAGTCATCGTCTTCCTCAAAGTCGTCTTCTTCCTCAAAGTCATCCTCTTCCTCAAAGTCGTCCTCTTCCTCGAAATCATCCTCTTCCTCGATGTCGTCCTCTTCCTCGAAATCGTCCTCTTCCTCGAAGTCATCCTCTTCCTCGAAATCATCCTCTTCCTCAAAGTCATCCTCTTCCTCGAAATCGTCCTCTTCCTCGAAATCATCCTCTTCCTCGAAATCGTCTTCGTCCTCGGATTCATCTTCCGGGAATTCATTCCACTCTGCATCGAATTCCTCTACTTCTTCCTCATCTTCCTCCGGGAATTCATCTGCAAAACCATCTTCGTCAAAATCGTCTTCGTCGAATCCATCTTCCTCTTCAAAATCATCGTCTTCGGATTCCTCGTCTTCGAAATCATCCTCGTCTTCGGAATTGTCTTCCGAATCATCCTGGTTTTCTGTTTCCGGAATTTCTTCATCTTCTTGTACTTCTTCGATTTCTTCTACAGCGTCAACTTCATCTTCTGCTTCAAACTCTTCGTCCTCACCCTCAAAGTCTTCGTCTTCAAACTCTTCCTCTTCGAAATCATCTTCATCCTCAGAATCCTCGTCCTCCGTCTCCTCTTCTTCCGAAACTGCTTCAACAATCTCTTCTTCAGGTTCTTCTTCAGACTCTTCAGGTTCTTCCACAATATCGTCCAGCTCTTCTTCTGAAATAAACTGATCTACAATTTCTTCTTCAACAGATTCCCCTTCTGCTTTTGCAAGCTCCAGTTCCTCTTCTATATCAAAATTTTCCTCTTCTTTCTCCTGTGCTGTCACACGATCTTCCAGCTCTTCCACAAGCTGTCTGATATCATCAGAAAGCAATGCCTTTCTTCTTGCTTCCTCTGCCTCAAGACGAGCCTTCTCTTCCGCTTCACGACGAGCCTTCTCCTCCGCTTCACGACGAGCCTTCTCCTCTGCTTCAAGGCGAGCTTTCTCTTCCGCTTCAAGGCGTGCTTTCTCTTCTGCTTCCTGACGGGCTTTTTCTTCTGCTTTCCGTCTTGCTATTTCTTCTACCTCGCGTCTCTCTGCCTCAAGTCTTTCCGCCTCTCGGCGGGCTTCCAGTGCTTCTCTCTCTTTTCTAAGTCGTTCTTCATCGGATGCTTTTTGCTTTGCGATCGCCTCAGCATTTACCTTCTGCTTAGCTTCCCATTCCATCAAGATGTCTTCAATCTTCATCTGACCTTCAATGCGGAGTTCTTCTTCTCGTTCCTCCATCTTCTTCTGGTCTTCCGGATTAATTCCACTCGCCATAGCCACGCCATTAGCCAGTGCTTCTTGAAGTGTCGCACCCTTCACAACTGTCGTAATAGACTTTTTTGGTCCTTCTGCCGCATGCTGAAGAATTCCTTCTAACTCTCTGACATTCCGAGCTTCTTCCGGAGTTTCCTTTCCGATTGGTTCAATAACTGGTGCTTCTGTTTCTACAACTTCTGGTTCTTCTGAAACAGCTTCTTCCGGCTCCAGGACTGGTTCCTCAGCTAGTGCTTCCGGCTCTTCTGAAACTGGTTCTTCTGAAACTGGTTCTTCTAAAACCGGTTCTTCTATCGGAACTTCTTTGTCTGCCTTGGCATTTTCTTCCATTGCCTTCAATGCTTCTCCAAGCTCTGCTGTCGGAATTCTTCTCGTTGCATCCAGACCATCCACAGTTTCTGTTGTATTGGCTCCTGATTCCTGCTGTTCTGCCTCCGCAGCTTCTGCTGCTTCCTGCGCTGCTTTAATCTGTTCTTTTGGAAGTGATACAGTATCCTGTGGAATACTCTTTACATCCTTAAGCGCAGCTCGCTCAGGTTTTTTATCCACTGCTTTCTTAGGCTCTTTTTTCGGTACACCTTTATACTCATCGTACTTTTCCTGTTGGAGTGGTGTCAGTGGTTTGTACTTCATCTTCAATTCCATTGCCTGATATACATATTTTCCTTCGCTGAACCACAAGATCAAATCGTCACATTCTTCCAGGCACTTTGAGGTCATGCCTGCTTCATGATATAGCTTTGCGAGCTCATACGCCCATTTTTCAATATATTCTGCCTTTTTAAATTCTTCCAGTGCCGAAATCTGTTCTGACAGATCAGACCCTTGTGCCTTCAAAATCCGATATTTCAAAATGAATTGATTCGGATCTCTCGGTGCCAGTTTTACAAATTCCTCATAACAGTCCGAAGCCTCATTCAGATCATTCAGTTTCAGGGCAAGTACTGCCAGACGATACACAACCTTTCTGCTGGACGGTGCTCTGTCAAATGCGATCATAAGCGTATCACGGCTCTTCTGAAACTCCCCGTTATTCTCGTAGATTTCGCTTACTGTATTTAACATTGCCGGGCTCTTCACCCTTCTCCAGTCTATTGTATCGGCAATTTCCATTGCTTTTCTAAATTGTTTCTTTTCGTAATATTCGAGCATCTGCTCGGTTTTTACCCGATATTCATATTTATCCAATATTCTCACCTCAAATTTTTTGACAATTCTACAGATACAAGTTTATCATACACCAGTCTTATTGTCAAAAACATACGAGATTTTGTTACAAAAATGTTACAAAATGATATCGTCCACTTTTTTGAAATCTTTCAGGCTATACGCTTCTATAATATTTCCCTGGATAACATAAAGCGTATCTTCTATATAAATACCTCTTGTGATCCTCATACTATTTCCATTGATTTCCTCATGCATCGTACATGTAAATCCTTGTTTTTCGTCGTAAGAAAATGTATAGTACTCCCGGCCGCCTTCGCTGTCTGCAGCAAAACCAATCAGATTTTTCTCTGCATCTACTAAAGCTGCCTTATAATCATAAGAAACATCTGTATAGTACACATTTTCAATGACATAAGTCTGCTCCTCTTTCACATTTTCCGGATCGGAAATATCGAACATCGTCAATTTCACGCCATCTGTTGACATAGTCTTTTCATCAACATTCATCCCAATACCCAGAAGCTTATTTTTCCCATACGGATGCAGATAATCTGAAAATCCAGGTATCTTCAACGCTCCTATGATCTTTGGATTTTTCGGATCCGACAGATCAACGGAAAATAACGGATCCGTCTCTTTAAATGTTACAAAGTATCCTGCCTTTCCCATAAATCTTGCGGAATACACCCTCTCATCTTCTGCCAGGCCTTTGATGGAGCCGGTTTCTTTCAGTTCTTGATTCAAAACATAAACACTGTTCGTGTCGCCATCGGTCACTACAACTCTCAGATATCCATCATATTCATCAATAGAAAATGAATCATTAATATAGCCGTCTATTTTGCACTGTGCCCCAGCCATCAATTTTCCACTTTCATAAGAAACTTTTCGGATTGTCGTCACATCTTTTCCGGAATATTGCCACACATTTTCATAAAAATAAATATTATCGTTGCTCACATATAAATTGCCACCGTCTGCCAAAAGTGCCTTACTGTGCGCTGTCTCATTTGGATTTTCCAGAGAAACTGATGTGATGATCGAATACATATCTGCCTTTGAAATGGACGGAAGACAGATATCTGTTTCTTTGATCAGATTATCGTTTACAAGTGGTATATAGGACTTCGGATTCTTCGCCGTTATACCATCAAGTGTTACATAATAATCACTGAATAAGTATAAGTATCCATCTGCAATTCTTGAAGAATTGTAATATCCACTCTGACTGACCCTGCCAACTTCTTTTGGATTTTCCCGGTCTGAAATGTCATAAGTTACTGCGGTCGTATTAGCCCTCTGACCATATCCATAATCATCATCATTCCATTTGCCGCCCACATAACCGTCACACACTGCGATTAATTGATTTCTTTCGATGTCCAGATACATTTCCTGGATTTCAGAAACATCTTCCACTGTTATAGTAGCCGTTTGCTTCATCCGATTATCGCGGGTATCTATAATGGCAATCTGATCGCTCTTATCTTTTAACACGTAAAGGTATGTTCCATCTGTTTTAGCTGTATCCCCCTCGTCTACACCTTCCTGACGTACATTTGTCTCAGAATAAGAACCGCTTGCCATTCCGGTGTCCGCTGCTGCAGTACTGCTTTCTTCAATATTCTGTGCTGCATCTCCACTTGCCTTACTGTCAGCTGATTCATCGACTCTTATATCATTCAATGATCTTGCCCAGCTTGAAGTGTATGCACTGTCTCTTTCCTGATCTTTCTTATATTTTTCCAAATATGCATAGACATCCTTATATTCCTCCGCACTTTCTACTTTCGTACTGTCACTGATTGTCACATCACTGCATGCTATCTTATCATCTCGAGTCGCGTCTTCCATTTTAAAATAATTCTGGTATACCATCACTCCTACGATCAGCACCAGGCATGCTGCTGCCAGCCCACCGATTCTCGCCGGAGTCCACACTTTTTTCTTCTTTCCTGCAAGCTTTGCTTCAATCTGTCTCGGTTCAAGCGCTTTCGGCACCGGAACCTGTTCTGACTTTTCCTTTATTTTCCGAATCATGTCCTGCTCATTCTTATTCATAAAATGTCCTCCCATCCAACACACACTGCATCTTCTCCAGCGCCCGGCTTCGTTTTACCCGGACAGTTCCCGGCTTCAGGCTTAGGGTCTTCCCGATTTCTGTGCTGTTATAACCGCCAAACACTGACAGCCCGACTATCATTTGCTCTTCTTCTGAAAGAATAAAAAATGCATTTCTCACATCCATCGCAAGTCCCACATCTTCTTCATGAATTCCTTCCACCTGTCCTTCCGGGAAAAAATCTTCTATCTGCTGTATTCCTTCTTTCGCCACCTGTTTCAATCTTTTCTTACATATATTTGACAAAATTGTAAAAATCCAGCTCTTGAAAGCTTCTTCTTTTCGAAGTTTATGTATATGTTCATAAGCAGATAACACTGCCGCACTCACCGCGTCTTCTGCCTCATGCGGATCACGCATCAGACAAAGCGCGTAGCGATAGAGGTCTTGATAGACCTGCTCATATAGCTTTGAAAATGCTTTTGCATCACATTTCATTCTTTTTCCTCCTCAATTTGTTTTTCTCAAGAAGTTCTCCACACTCCTCCATTGACTTATCCCATTGCCGTTCCCCAATACCCAGTGTAAAAAGTATTATTACTTCTTCTACATATAAGAGTCCCAAAATATCTCAAGTGTTACAAAAAGGCGTCACTTTTTTTCATAAGTGCCGCCTTTTATTTACATTCGTTTATTCAATTATATTACCGCCGAAAATACTGCGCAAGATAAAATTCAGCGTAATTCCCAGTGCAACGGAACATAGAACGTGAATTTTACCTATCGGATTATTTAGCCCTTATAATAATTAATCAGACAACCTTTGAGAATAATCTCTCTTTCTGCGTCTGTCATATCTCCAAGTGTAAATGTGACTTCTTTCAATGTATCTCCGACTACATAAGCTTTGATCTCTGCATCTTTGTTTTCCACTGCTTTTCTGATTTCCGGTACAAAGATATAATCGCCATTTTTGAAGCTTAATTTCTTGTCGTCTTCTTTTGTGATAAATGGAAGCATTCCCCAGTTGATCAGATTGGAGCGATATCTTTTTGTCGCATATTCATTTGCAATATTCGCCCAGCCACCGAGCACCTTCTGACAGGAAGCTGCCTGCTCTCTTGCTGAACCGTCACCTGGTTTTACTGCAAAGATCGTACTTCCGACTCCGATATTTCCTTTTCCCGCTTCCGGATATTTCTCCTGGATTTTTGCCATAACCGGTTTTAATTCTTCCAATACCTCTAACGGACATTCGCCTGCTTCGATTGCTTTCTGTGCTTTCTGTACTTCCTTTGCACGTCCTACATATGCAGGATCTTTTCTGGAAAGTGCAAACTCTGCCAGTCCAAGTGGATTGGATCTGTAAGAAGATGTTTCTCCAGATGGGATCAGCTCATCTGTTGTTGTAACCGGATCGTGAATCTCTGATACAACTTTCAATACCAGATTCTCCGGAAGTGCTGACATTGCCGGCCAGTCTTTGATATTCGGTCCGAACTTGATCTTTGTATCCGGATCAGCCACACCATGACTGTCAAATACACGATTTGCATAAATCTTCTGATCAAAGTGGTATTTCTGTCCCTTGTATTCTACATCCATATCTGTTGCAGGTGTCAGGAAGCCTTTATTTGCTGCTGTTGCTGCAATTGAACGGGCATCCATAAGTGCAACGGATGCAATCTGTCCACTCTGAAGCTTGGAACCTTCACGGTTCGGGAAGTTTCTTGTAGAGTGGCGAATAGAAAATGCGTTATTTGCCGGGGTATCTCCAGCTCCAAAGCATGGTCCGCAGAATGCTGTTTTTACAATTGTTCCTGCTTCCATAAGATCCGCAACTGCACCGTTTTTCACAAGTTCCATATAGATCGGTGTACTTGCCGGATATACACTAAATGTAAATTCATCTGAGCCAATGTAATGACCTTTTATGATGTCTGCTGCTGCACAGATATTTTCAAATCCACCACCGGCACATCCTGCGATGATTCCCTGATCCACATAAAGTTTTCCATCAATCACTTTATCCTGAAGTGAATAATCCACCGCACCATCCAGGCTCACCAGTGCTTTCTGCTCTACATCGTGAAGCACGTCTTTCAGATTCTTACGCACTTCGTCGATTGTATATACATTTGACGGATGGAACGGCATTGCGATCATCGGACGTATCTCGCTTAAGTTCACATAGACCATACCATCATAATATGTAACTGCACCAGGATTCAGTTCTTTGTAATCTTCACTTCTGCCGTGGATCTCATAGAACTCCTTAATCTTATCATCTGTTTTCCAGATAGAAGACAGACATGTTGTCTCCGTTGTCATAACATCGATTCCGATACGGAAATCAGCACTTAACTTCTCCACACCTGGTCCGACAAATTCCATAACTTTATTGTTTACATAACCATTTGCAAATGTTGCACCGATAATTGCCAGTGCCACGTCCTGTGGTCCGACGCCTTTGACCGGCTCTCCGTCCAGATAAATTCCAATCACACCTGGCATCTTAATATCATATGTCTTATTCAGGAGCTGCTTTACAAGTTCCGGTCCGCCTTCACCCATAGCCATCGTTCCAAGTGCTCCATAACGGGTATGGCTGTCGGATCCAAGAATCATCTTGCCGCCGCCTGCCAGCATCTCACGGGCAAACTGGTGAATAACTGCCTGATGCGGCGGTACATAGACACCGCCATATTTCTTCGCACAAGTCAGTCCAAACATGTGATCATCTTCATTAATCGTTCCGCCGACCGCGCAGAGTGAGTTGTGACAGTTCGTCAATACATATGGAATTGGAAACTTCTCCAGTCCTGAAGCTCTCGCTGTCTGAATAATTCCGACAAATGTAATGTCATGAGATGTCAGCTTATCAAATTTGATCTGCAGTCTCTCCATATTGCCTGATATATTATGAGCCTCTAAAATTCCGTAAGCCATTGTCTGCGTTCTGGCTTCCTCCTTGGATACCTCACGGCCTGTCTTTGCCTTTACTTCTGCTTCGTCCGTAATGATCTCAGTGCCATTTACCAGATACGCACCGCCGTCATATAATTTCAACATGTCTAGTCCTCCTGATTACCTGTAATTATATTCTTCTGAATAATTACGTTTATTTCCAGATTGTATACATGTATATATTAGCACATCACATGACATATGTCCAACCATTTATTCACCCTTTTTCAAGAATAACTCTGTTGCTTTTTCAATCTCTTCTCCTGTCGCTTTCAGCAGCCTTTTTGCATCATTCATCGTTCCATTTCGCAGGCATTCCGCAATTGTTTCTAATCGTCCCGTCTCTATTCCCTTTTTCATTCCCTTTTTCATTCCCTTTTCTTCAATACCTTCTGATAAATTACACATATCATTCAACTCCTCCCTGATTTTTTCATCGACTGGAATATCTAACTCTTCATCTAAAAGCCGCACCTTTTCCTCTCCACTTAGTTTACTAGAGAATAATATATTTAAGAATTGATGTAATTCACTCTCAGTTTTGCTTTGAGACAGCTTTTGACTTGACTCGCAATCCAGTCCAATCATAATG
>ENA-ORSM01001232-ORSM01001232.1-human-gut-metagenome-genome-assembly--contig:-NODE-1232-length-20573-cov-3.147334_pt1 | contig 20573 bp, 20 predicted proteins | sample MGYA00241903_ERZ509170 | MGnify/ENA primary metagenome ERZ509170 (study PRJEB26280, sample SAMEA2338784) | human gut metagenome | biome: human gut; feature: human-associated habitat; material: faeces...
AAGAAGCCTATGAGCTGATTGACAATACCTGCGCTGAAATGATGATAAGCGGCGACAGCTTCCGTCAGTATCTTGATGTGCAGGGGCGTTTTGACCGTTACTCGGTTGCAAACGCTATTTTGGTATCGGCACAAATGCCCGAAGCGACACAGCTTAAAGACTACAACACTTGGAAGCAGAGCCGTGTCTATGTGAACAAGGACGCACAGAAAGTTGTTATCCTTGAGCCGAGCAAGGAATATACCCGTGATGACGGTACAAAAGGTATTTCCTATAACGCCAAAGTGGTATATGACATTTCCGAAACATCGGCAAAAGAGAGAATGCAGCCGCAGGAGCAGAAATCTATGCGTGAGCTTGTATCGGCTTTGATTGACGCAAGCCCCGTACCTTGCGTTCCCGTTGATGAGTTGGAACTGCCTGCCTACTATGACAGCTCTCAGCAGACTATCTTTGTCAAAAAGGGACTCTCCGAGGAAGTGCTGTTTATCAGTATGGCAAAGGAAGTATCTGCGGCGGTTTATGACTTTAAGTACAATGAGAGCCGTGATACTTCCGATTTCAAATCCTTTTGCGTTGCCTATATGGTAAGCTCCCGTTACGGTGTGGATACCAAAGGATTTGACTTTTCCAGACTGCCCAGAGAGTATGACGGAATGGATACGCAGGTGTTTAAGGGAGAGCTTGGTACAATGCGTGATGTTCTGGGTGAAATCCAGAACGATATGTATAAGAGTATGGAGAAAAACAAGCCTGCAAGGAATAAAGAGCAGGAACGCTAATCGGAGGTGCAGCTTATGAAAGAAGAACGATACCATATCGCACTTGATAAGTACGATAAAAATATCGTTATCAATGCGCTCAACAACCTGAGAAATCGGCAGATACAGGAGGAACGCCCCACCGAGCCTGTTGATGAGCTGATTGACAAGGTAGCCAACGCACCGACCAGAAAGGTCAAGGTTGTTCCGTGCAGGTGCAATGAGGAACGATGACAAAAAAACGGGCTTAATCCTTTCTGTCTGCGGTATTGTTCCTGTTATATGGCTTGCCCTGATGACAGCACCCTATGTGGGTGGAGGTTTAGTTGAAATAATCCGAGGTCTGCCCGTAGCAATGGGCAATCCGTTTCAAATAACGGTGTGTGAGGACAGCGTAAAGACTGTCCTTATTTTTTTGCTTGCCTACGCTATGGGTATCGGCATTTATTTCTCTACACGCAGGAACTACCGCAGGCGTGAGGAACACGGCTCGGCTAAATGGGGCGATGCGGGGACTTTGAACAAGAAATACCGTGATAAAGACCCTTCCGCAAATAAGCTGCTCACCCAGAATGTCCGTATAGGCTTAGACGGGAAAAAGCACCGCCGCAATTTGAACATTTTAGTTTGCGGGGGAAGCGGTGCGGGAAAAACAAGGTTTTTTTGTAAGCCGAACGCAATGCAATGCAACACCTCAATGGTAATTTTAGACCCGAAAGGCGAAATCGTGCGAGATGTGGGCGGACTGCTTGAAAAGAAAGGCTATGAGGTTCGTGTCCTTGACCTTATCAATATGCACCGCAGCCATTGTTACAATCCCTTTGTTTATCTGCGGAATGACAATGATGTGCAAAGGCTTGTAACCAATCTGTTTAAGGCGACCACTCCGAAAGGCTCACAGTCGCAAGACCCATTCTGGGATACGGCGGCAAGTATGCTTCTGTTGGCGTTGGTGTTCTATCTGAAATATGAAGCACCGCCCGATGAGCAAAATTTCCCGATGGTAATGGAGCTGCTTCGTGCGGGTGAAGTCCGTGAGGACGATGACAGCTATGTAAGCCCTCTGGACGAACTGTTTGACCGTCTGGAAATGGTAAACCCAGAGCATATTGCCCTGAAGTATTACAGGGACTATCACTCAGGCTCGGCTAAGACCTTAAAGAGTATCCAAATTACCCTTGCCGCAAGGCTTGAAAAGTTTAACCTCGAAAGCCTTGCGGGGCTTACCGCCACCGATGAGCTTGACCTGCCCTCTTTGGGCGAAAAGAAAGTTGCTTTGTTCGCTCTCATTCCCGATAACGACACGAGCTTTAATTTTCTCGTGAGTATCCTTTATACGCAGTTATTTCAGCAGCTTTTCTATCTGGCAGACCACAAATACGGAGGAAGCCTGCCTGTGCATTGCCATTTCATAATGGACGAATTTGCCAATGTGAGCCTGCCTGATGACTTCGATAAGATTTTGAGCGTTATGCGTTCCAGAGGTGTGTCGGTCAGTATTATCCTGCAAAATCTGGCGCAGCTCAAAGCTCTTTTTGAAAAGCAATGGGAAAGCATAGTCGGCAACTGCGATACTTTTCTGTATTTGGGCGGCAACGAACAAAGCACCCACAAATATGTGTCGGAGCTTTTAGGCAAGGAAACGATTGATACAAACACTTACGGAAAGAGCGAGGGTCGAAGCGGCAGCTACTCAACCAACTATCAGATTTCAGGGCGTGAGCTGATGACACCCGATGAAGTGCGTATGCTTGATAACCGCTACGCACTTCTTTTTGTTCGTGGGGAACGCCCTGTAATGGACTTTAAGTACGACATTATGAAGCACCCCAATGTAAGGCTGACAACTGACGGAGGTAAACCGCCGTATATCCACGGTGAGCCGACACAGGCTGTCGCAACCCTTGTGTTTGACAGCGATATTCCGAAGAACGCCGTAAGCGTAAAAGCTGTCAGCACTTCCTATGAACTTCTCTCCAATGAGGACTTGGAAGAAATCTTTAATATCTAAAGGAGGATTTTTATTTATGAAAATTTTTAAGAAAAACGAAAACAAGGAAACCGTAAAGCTGCCAATGTCTGGCAAGGTAAAAAAGGGCTTCCGTTTTTACTGTGTGGCGGTTATGGCAACGGCTTTGGTAGTCGGCACATCTGTAACCGCCTTTGCAGCAAGCGACCCTCTTACCGTAGTCAATAATCTGTCCGACTTCATTTTCGGTCTAATTCGTGCTGTCGGTATGATTTTGCTTGGCTTTGGTATTGTGCAGATTGGTCTTTCCCTCAAATCCCATGACCCGTCCCAGAGAGCTAACGGATTTTTGACCCTTGCAGGCGGCGTTGTCATTACCTTCGCAAAAGAAATCTTGACTCTTATCACAGGCTAAGATAACAGACTGACACAAAAAGATAACGGGAGCAGATCCGCTTTGCGGATTTACTCCCGTTATCCAATTATCTAAGGAGGTGGTCAAATGTCGGATAATTGGATTGTGCAAAACTTGGAGAACGCACTCAAGACTTGGAACGATAAGCTATCGGAAATATGGCAGCTCATTACCCAATCTCCAGAACAGTTCAAAGGCGGGACGATTTGGAATGTCATTGTAGATATTCACGGCGCAGTACAGGCTATCGGACTTGCCTTGCTTGTCCTTTTCTTTGTAATCGGTGTGATGAAAACCTGCGGCAGTTTTGCCGAGGTTAAAAAGCCCGAACACGCTCTGAAGCTGTTTATTCGCTTTGCCCTTGCAAAAGGTGTTGTGACCTATGGCTTGGAACTAATGATGGCTCTGTTCAACATTGTGCAGGGTTTAATATCAACCATTATGAACGCCGCAGGTTTCGGCTCGGCTGCACAGACGGTATTGCCGCAGGAGATTGTCACGGCTGTTGAGGACTGCGGCTTTTTTGAGAGTATTCCATTGTGGGCTGTTACGCTCATCGGCGGGCTTTTTATCACGATATTGTCATTCATTATGATTATGTCGGTGTACGGAAGATTTTTCCGTTTGTATCTCTATACCGCAATCGCTCCCGTTCCTCTTTCCACTTTTGCGGGAGAGCCGAGCCAGAGTGTCGGCAAGAGCTTTATCAAGTCTTATGCCGCCGTCTGTCTGGAGGGCGCAATCATTGTGCTTGCCTGTATCATCTTCTCACTCTTTGCGGCTTCGCCCCCTGCTGTTGACCCGAACGCTGCGGCGGTATCTATGGTGTGGAGCTATATCGGTGAGTTAGTATTTAATATGCTCGTCTTGGTCGGTGCCGTCAAAATGGCAGACCGTGTTGTAAGAGAAATGATGGGCTTATAAGGAGGAAACGATGAAACGGTTTTATGTTTTTAAGGACGGAGTACAACAGGGAAGCACCTCTACAAAGGAAAGTGCTGTTGAGCTTATCCGTCAGTATCAGGAAAAGGAAACGCATCCGTTTCTAAAAGCGGAGTTCAGTATTATTGCGGGTGAAGAAGAATATATCCCATATCCGTCCCGCAAAAAGCAGTCCAGACAAAAAAGCGGTATGGAACGATAAGGAGGTGTAACTTTTGGAAGTCAAAATAAATAAGGAAATCCGCAATTATACGGAAAGTATGTTCTTTGGACTGTCGCTCAGACAGTTCATTTTTTCTTTACTTGCCTGCGGTGTGGCGGTAGGACTGTATTTTATTCTCCGCCCGTACTTCGGGACAGAAACCCTCAGTTGGGTGTGTATTCTCGGTGCTGCTCCCTTTGCGGTAATGGGCTTTGTTAAGTACAACGGTATGACCGCAGAGCAATTTGTATGGGCGTGGATTAAGTCGGAGTTTTTGATGCCGAAAAAGCTGATGTTTAACCCCGACAATCTCTACTATGAAACGCTGAAAACCACAATTCAAAACCACGAAAAAGGCATTTGCCCCGTGGCGAAAAAATCAAAAAAAGCCAAGCGCAGCAAGGAGGTAAAGAATGCTGAAAACTCTTAAAACTCTGTTCAAGCAGGATAAGGAAAAGTTTGTCATTCCCAAATCGGTACAGGCGATTATTCCGATTAAGACTATCTGGGAGGACGGTATTTTTCTTGTCGGCAACAACAAATACGCAAAAACCTTTAAGTTTGAGGATATAAACTATTCCGTGGCAAGCCGTGAGGACAAAGAGGCGATGTTTCTTGAATACTCAGAGCTGCTAAACGCTCTCGATAGCGGAGCGACCACAAAAATTACGGTCAACAACCGCCGCCTTAATAAAACGGACTTTGAACAGACCATTTTAATTCCTATGGCAGAGGACGGATTGGATAAATACCGTAAAGAATACAACGAAATGCTGCTTGATAAAGTAACGGGGGCTAATTCTATCGTACAGGATAAGTATGTAACGGTTTCCGTCTGCAAAAAGAATATCGAGGAAGCGAGGAACTATTTTGCCCGTGTGGGAGCTGATTTGATTTCCCATTTCGCACGGCTCGGCTCAAAATGCGTAGAGCTTGAAGCGGAAGAAAAACTCCGTATCTTCCACGACTTCTATCGCACAGGTGAGGAAACGGCGTTCCATTTTGACCTGAAGCAGACAATGCGTAAAGGTCACGATTTTAAGGATTTCATTTGCCCAGATACCTTTGAGTTTGAAAAAGACTACTTTCGTATGGGTGATAGATATGGGCGTGTGATTTTCCTGCGTGAATATGCAGCATATATTAAGGATAGTATGATGGCGGAGCTTTGCGAGCTTAACCGCAATATGATGATGTCCATTGACATTATCCCCGTACCCACAGACGAAGCCGTGCGTGAGGTCGAAAACAGACTGCTCGGCGTGGAAACCAATATCACGAATTGGCAGCGTAAACAAAATCAGAACAACAATTTTTCGGCGGTCATTCCTTACGACCTTGAACAGCAGCGCAAAGAAAGCAAGGAGTTCTTGGACGATTTGACAACCCGTGACCAAAGAATGATGTTTGCGGTTTTGACAATGGTGCATACGGCTGAAACAAAGGAACAGCTTGACAATGACACCGAAGCTCTGCTCACAACTGCCAGAAAGCACCTGTGTCAGTTTGCGGTGCTGAAATATCAGCAGATGGACGGACTGAATACCGCCCTTCCGTTTGGTGTTCGCAAAATCAATGCAATGCGTACTCTTACAACGGAAAGTCTTGCGGTATTTATTCCTTTCAGAGTACAGGAAATTCATCACGAAAACGGCGTTTACTACGGTCAAAATGTTATCAGCAAAAATATGATTATCGCCAACCGCCGCTATTTGCTCAACGGCAACTCTTTTATTCTCGGTGTGTCTGGAGCAGGAAAATCCTTTACGGCGAAAGAAGAAATGACAAATATTATTCTCACAGACCCTAATGCCGATGTTATTATCATTGACCCTGAGCGAGAATATTCGCCGCTTGTAAAGGCTATGCAGGGCGAGGTTATTCACATCTCGGCAACGAGCGAAAACCATATCAACGCTATGGATATGAACTCCGATTACGGTGACGGCGCAAACCCCGTCATTTTGAAATCGGAGTTTATTTTATCTTTGTGCGAGCAGCTCATCGGTGGCGCAAGTCTGGGTGCAAAACAAAAGTCGATTATTGACCGTTGTACGGCAAGCGTGTACCGCCACTATCAGCAAGGCAATTATCAGGGAGTACCGCCCACCTTACAGGACTTCCGTGAGGAACTGTTAAAGCAGGACGAGCCAGAAGCGAAAGAAATCGCCCTTGCTATCGAGCTGTTTACGGACGGCTCTCTGAATACCTTTGCAAAGCACACCAATGTGGATACACACAGCCGCCTTATCTGTTATGACATTCTGGATTTAGGCAAGCAGTTACAGCCCATCGGTATGCTTGTCGTTCTCGACAGTATCTTAAACCGTATTACCCAGAACAGAGCAAAAGGCAGAAACACATTTATTTTCATTGATGAAATCTATTTGCTGTTCCAACACGAATACTCGGCAAACTTCCTCTTTACTCTCTGGAAGCGTGTGCGTAAGTACGGTGCGTACTGTACGGGTATTACGCAAAATGTGGACGACCTTTTGCAGAGCCATACGGCGAGGACGATGCTTGCCAATAGTGAATTTATCATTATGTTAAATCAGAGTTCGACCGATAAGTTCGAGCTTGCCAAATTGCTTAACATCTCTGACCTTCAGATGAGTTATATCACGAATGTCGGTGCAGGTCAGGGCTTGCTCAAAGTCGGCAGCTCCCTTGTGCCGTTCGTCAACAAGTTCCCACGCAATACCGAGCTTTACAAGCTGATGACTACCAAATTCGGGGAGGTGTAAAAAAAGAGGGCTTGACGGTGTTCGTGTCGAAAAACCAATCAAACTCAAAAATGTTCGTGTAATTTAGTGTGATAATTTGCGCAAAAGTCATTGATATTTACACGAATATGTGATATACTATGTTCAGCACCTTAAAGGAGGTCTGGCTATGTATCGAAAAATAATGAGCTTTTTAGAAGCGTGGAAAGATAGCGAACACCGTAAGCCCCTGATTTTGCAGGGAGCAAGGCAGGTCGGAAAAACTTATTCCATTTTAGAGTTTGGTCGTACCTGTTATGAAAATGTGGCGTATTTCAATTTTGAAACCAATCCCAAGCTGAATGAAACTTTTGAGGAAAACATCAGCCCCGATTATCTGATACCCATTTTATCGCATATTGCAGGGCAAACGATAGTAAAGGAGAAAACGCTGATTGTATTTGACGAAGTGCAGCTTTGCGAAAGAGCCTTGACAAGTCTGAAATATTTTTGCGAGGACGCACCTGATTATCATATCATCGTAGCAGGAAGCCTGCTCGGTGTTGCGGTGAACAGAGCAAAGTTTTCTTTTCCCGTGGGTAAGGTGGATATGAAAACCCTCTATCCTATGGATATGGAGGAATTTATGATAGCCTGCGGCGAAAGCGCCCTTGTAGAACAGATTAAGAAGTGCTTTGCAGAGGATAAACCTTTGCCCTCTGCTTTGCACGATGCAGCAATGCAGCTTTACCGTCAATATCTTATTGTGGGCGGTATGCCTGAATGTGTGATGCAGTTTGTGGAAACAAAGGACTATATCCTTGTGCGCCACACGCAGGATACGATTTTGGCAAGCTATCTCAATGATATGAGCAAGTATAACAATCTGAATGAAATCAAAAAAACAAGGCTTGCTTATGATAACATCACCGTGCAGCTTTCCAAGAAAAACACCCGTTTCCAATATAAACTGATTAAAAAAGGCGGCAGAGCTTCCGAGTTTGAAAACGCAATCGAATGGCTTTGTCTGTCAGGTATCGTTTCACAGGTTTACAAAGTGGAGCAGGTAAAAAAGCCCCTTGAGAACTATCGTAATATTGACGCTTTCAAAATCTATGTATCTGATTTGGGTTTGCTTTGCGCTAAAAAAGATTTGGCAGCGAATGATGTTCTCTATATGGTTGAGGAAATCAATGATTTTAAGGGCGGTATGGCAGAAAACTATGTCAATGTGCAGCTTACCGCAAACGGGTATAAGACCTACTATTGGGAGTCTGAGCGTGGGGCTGAGATTGATTTTGTCATTCAGCGTGACGGTCAGCTTATTCCTATCGAGGTCAAGTCTGCCGATAACACACGGGCAAAGAGCTTAAAGGTCTATATGGAAACCTACAAGCCCGCCTATGCGATTAAGCTCTCTGCAAAGAACTTTGGTTTTGAGGATAACAAAAAGATTGTTCCTCTTTACGCAGCATTCTGTATCTAAATCCAAACAAATATGGCAATCGTAACGCTCGCTTTTTACAAAGCGGGCGTTATTCTTTGCAAAAAAAGAAAGGATATGTCTATGAAAAAATATAAAAAGCAAATTTGTCTGATTGCCGCCGTGTGCCTGTTAGGTACGGCGGCTTTTTGCGGCTATCACATTTACGACCATTATGCCGATGAAGCTGAACAGACCGAAGCCTTTGAGAATATTGCCGAAATCGTAGAGCAGGCTCAGGCAGAGGACGGCAACGCCCCAGAAGTTCCCTTGACAGAGGAAGAAAATATCCTCACGGAATACGGCGAACTGTATTTGAAAAACACGGATATGGTCGGCTGGCTTTCCATAGCCGGCACGACCCTCAATTATCCTGTGATGCAGACACCGAATGAGCCTAACTACTATTTGAAGCACAACTTTGAAAAGGAATACAGCGACTTGGGAACACCGTATATTCAGGAAAACTGCGACCTTACGGGCAGCGATAACCTTGTTATTTACGGTCATCACATTAAGGGCGGCAAAATGTTTGGAGCTTTGGAGGATTACAAGTCCCAGAGCTTCTATGAGGAACACAAGACCATTCAGTTTGATACCCTTACGCAGCGTGGCGTATATGAGATTATCGCTGTTTTTAAGACCGTGGCGTACAGCTCTCAGGGCTTCCGCTACTATGATTTTGTCAATGCGGAAAGCGAGGAGGAGTTTAACGACTATATTCAAAAATGCAAAGAGCTTGCATTATACGAAACAGGCGTAACCGCAGAATACGGCGACAGGCTCATTACCCTCTCTACCTGCGAATACTCAGCGCAGAACGGCAGGCTTGTGGTGGTCGCAAAAAAGACAGCTTGATTTTGACCGCAAATCTTCTGGGAAAGGAGGTTATCTATGGCTGATATAAAGACCAGAGATGCAGTCAAAGGAACGATTAAGACCATTGACAAGGCTGCGGTAGCTTCCGAGCGTATGAAGTCGGCTTACTCCAAGATAAAAAGCAAGGCGGAACAAGGCTATTACGCCGATGAAAACTCCGCCACCGAATATGCCGCCGATAAGGTTTCAGCAGCTTCGGAGCGTATCACGGACGAGGGCGTTCATCAGTTCAACAAGCAAGGTCAAAAAGGAGTAAAAACCACAAAGGACAATGTGGTTAAGGCAAAGGATAAAATATCCGAGTTCAAGCAAAAGCGAGCCGCCAAAGCCGCCGAGCAGCGTATGTCTGGAAACAGCGTACAGACCTATCGCAGTACTGTAAGCCGTTCAGCAGATAAGGCGGTCAAAGGCGCACAGCAAACGGAAAAAAACATAAAGCAGACTGCCCGAAGCGGTAAAAAGACGATTAAAACAGCTGCCAAAGGTACGGTAAAGACTACGCAAAAATCCGTAAAAACCGCACAGGCAACCTCAAAGGCAGCGATAAAAACTGCCGAGCATACCGCCAAAGCAACACAGGCGGCGGCGAAGGCTTCCGTAAAAGCGGCTCAGAGAGCTGCACAGGCAGCAAGAGCCACGGCGAAGGCTACGATTGTTGCCGTGAAAGCGGCGGTCAAAGCTACGATTGCGGCAGTTAAGGCGATTATTGCAGGAACAAAAGCGTTAATTGCGGCGATTGCGGCGGGCGGTTGGGTTGCGGTTGTTGTCATTTTGGTTATTTGCCTTATCGGTCTGCTCGTAAGCTCGGTATTTGGTATTTTCTTTTCGGGCGAGGACTCAGGAAACGGAATGACAATGCAGACCGTGGTTAGAGAAATCAATACCGAATATGACACCCGCCTTGATGAAATCAAAAGCGATACGGCTTATGATGTTTTGGAAATGTCGGGAAGCCGTGCCGTCTGGAAAGAGGTGCTTGCGGTTTACTCGGTCAAGACTACTACCGACCCAGATAATCCGCAGGAAGTAGCGACAATGGACGATAATAAAAAGCAGCTTCTAACGGACATATTCTGGGAAATGAACGAAATAAGCTCCATAACGGAAAGCAAGACCGAAACCGTGATAACCGAAACAGATGACGGTCACGGAAATATTGTTCAGACCGAAACTACCCAAACACGGACTTACCTGTATATTACAGTCAGTCACAAAACCGCCGAAGAAATGGCAGACCAATACGGTTTTGATGACGAGCAGCGGCAGATGTTGTCCGAATTACTTGCCGATGAAAACAATTCGCTATGGTCGCAGGTGCTTTACGGCATATCCGTAGGCGACGGCGAAATCGTGACCGTGGCTCTGTCGCAGGTCGGCAATACAGGCGGTCAACCCTATTGGTCGTGGTATGGCTTCAACTCTCGTGTGGAATGGTGCGCTTGCTTTGTTTCGTGGTGTGCGAACGAATGCGGCTATATCGAGAACGGGATTATCCCGAAGTTTGCAGGCTGCATACAAGGCTCTGAGTGGTTTAAGGAAAGAGGACAATGGCAGGACGGCAGTTTTACGCCAGAAGCAGGACACATTATCTTCTTCGATTGGGAAGGTGACGGTCTTACAGACCATGTGGGTATTGTAGAGCGTGTGGAGAACGGAACGGTCTATACCGTTGAAGGTAACTCAGGTGATGCTTGCCGACAGAACAGCTACTCTATCGGCAGCAGCGTTATCTACGGCTACGGTATCCCTGCTTATTAAAAATGGGCAAAAGAAAACCAGAGGATTTTATTCCTCTGGCTCTTTTGCTTTACATAGTCCGTTTACAGTTGCTTCAATCACGGACAGTTCTTTATCATCTAAATTGTCGAGCTGTGCGTCTAAGCGTCTGCGGACGGAACTCTTTTTGACTTCTTTGTTAGGAAATATATACTCATCAACCGAAACATCGAACATTGTAATAAGCTGAATAAACAGCTCGATGCTTGGATATTTTCCCTCATTTTCGATAGATTGAATGTGTCTGGGGGCATAGCCGATTATCCCAGAAAGCTGCTCTCTCGTCATTCCTCTTGCTTCACGGGCTTTCTTAATCGCCTGTCCTATCGGCATAAAATCGAAATCAAAATCGTTGTTTCTCTCGTCCATAAGCTCACCACCTTGTGCCAATATAATTCTCTTATTATATTGTATGGATTTGTGGCTTCTTATTAAACGATGTGAAAATGCCGACTATAAGATATTCCACTTCCTATAAATGGCGATTTTAATTCTCAAAAACTAATTGATTTGTAAAAAAAAAATACATTCCGTTCAAATTACAAGGTACATAAAACAAAATATTAAGTGTATAAATATGGACTTAAAGATTGCATATGCAGTCAAAAGGTGCTATAATTAAGTACAACTAATCACGGAGGTGCAAAATATGCGGGTGAGCTATAATAAATTGTGGAAAATGCTTATAGATAAAGGAATGAAAAAAAGTCAATTAAGAGAAGCGGTTGGTGCAAGCAAAAGTACTTTTGCAAAACTTGAAAAAAATGAAAATGTAACGCTTCCTGTATTGCTTGACATATGCGAATATTTGCAATGTGATTTTGGGGATATTATGGAAGCTCTTCCAGATGAGGTCAATAAGGAGTGCGAAGATTAATATGAATGAAAACATTTTAATTGTTGATGATGAAAAAGAAATTGCGGATTTAATCGAGGTGTATCTAAAAAATGATGGTTATATAGTACATAAGTTTTATAATGGCATAGATGCTCTTGAGTGTATTAAATCACAAAAAATGGATTTAGCTATATTAGATGTTATGCTTCCAGATGTTGATGGTTTTCATATTTGTCAAAAAATAAGAGAACAGTATTTTTATCCAATCATAATGTTAACCGCAAAAGTAGAGGATACGGATAAAATTATGGGGCTTACTATAGGTGCAGATGATTACATAACAAAGCCTTTTAATCCTTTAGAGGTTGTGGCGAGGGTAAAAACACAGCTTCGGCGTTATGTTCGTTATAATAATGCCACTAATGTTGAGGTAAAAGAAATTCCGATTGACGAATACGATGTAAGAGGACTTATTATAAACAAAAACACCCACAAATGTACATTATATGGAAAAGAGATTGCATTAACTCCGATTGAATTTTCTATCCTTTGGTATCTGTGTGAAAACAGAGGAAAAGTTATTTCATCTGAAGAACTGTTTGAAAATGTTTGGGGTGAGAAATTCCTTGATAATAATAATACTGTTATAGCTCATATCGGGAGATTGAGAGAGAAACTTAAAGAGCCTGCAAAAAATCCAAGATTTATAAAAACTGTGTGGGGAGTGGGATATACCATTGAAAAATAGGAATAACAAAAAACAAAAAATGGGCAATGAATTTAAGAATTTGCAGACCAAATTATTTGTTAGAACGGTTGTTATCATGCTCGTTGCCGTTGTTGCCGTATATGCATTATATACCTTTGTATTACACGGAAATTTTGCAAATTTTGCCGTAGAGTTTATCAACTTTTTTGTTAAGGATTATCTTCAAGCATTACATATTTATCAGGCAGTATTCAGAAACTATATGGATTTATACATACTATTAGCTATTGCAATAGTGTTTCTGATAGTATTGAAGATATATTTAAGAGGGTTTACAAAATACTTTAATGAAATCAATAAAGGGATAGACACATTGATTGATGAGAACTCAGGAGATGTCGTTCTATCATCAGAGCTTGTCGCAACGGAAAAGAAAATGAATTATATAAAGCATACTATTCAACAACAAAAATTGGCGGCTGAACTGGCAGAGCAACGAAAAAATGACCTTGTTGTATATCTTGCTCATGATTTGAAAACGCCGCTTACATCAGTAATTGGGTATTTAACATTGCTACGGGACGAAAATCAAATATCAGAAGAACTTAGAGAAAAGTATCTATCAATATCATTAGAAAAAGCAGAAAGACTTGAAGATTTAATCAATGAGTTTTTTGAAATTACACGGTTTAATTTATCCAGCATCACACTTGAGTATAGTAGAATAAATTTAACTCGTATGCTTGAGCAGCTTGTATATGAGTTTAAGCCTATGCTTTTGGAAAAGAATTTGAAATGTGAACTTGATATACCACCTAATATAATGATTAAAATTGATGCGAATAAGATGCAGCGAGTATTTGATAATTTATTAAGGAACGCTGTTAATTACAGTTTTGACAACGGTACTATTTATATTGCTGTGAAGCAAGACGAAAATAACTTGAATATTAAGTTTACTAACTGCGGCAACACAATTCCGAAGGAAAAACTTGAACGCATTTTTGAGCAGTTTTATCGGCTTGATACTGCACGCAGTTCCAGAAGCGGGGGCACTGGGTTAGGTCTTGCTATTGCGAAGGAAATTGTTGAGCTTCATAATGGCACGATAACAGCCGAGAGTAAAGATGAGACAATAGAATTTGAAGTGATACTCCCTCTTTTGTAGGAAAAAAGTAAGAAAATCTGTATATAAAACGCAGAAAAAGCATCAATGGTTTTGGTATAATAATTAAAACCATTGATGCTTTTTGTTTTTAGGAGGTCTATTTATGCTCATAATACAAGAACTTCTCGGATACTTTCTCATCGGAATAATTGGTATGGCGATTTTGGCAGTTTGCTATCTTCCAATTTATTTTATTATGAGAAAAAGGATGCCGTTATTAAGGCAAATTGCTTATTTCCTGTTTGTCGTTTGTGTTTTAGTTATCAGTACTGCGACCTTTTTAGACTGGGTAATTACTTGCCTATTAAACGGCAGAGCAATACTTGCTACAGAACATTCACTAAATCTTATACCTTTTCGATTTATTACCGAAACTTGGGATATGGGGGTGCGGAAACAAATTACACAGACGATAGCAAATATACTAATGTTTTTACCTTTAGGTTTTATATTCCCTGTTGCATTCAAGAAAGCTCGTACCTTCTATAAAACAACCATTCGTATGCTGCTTTTTTCTTTTTTAATTGAGTTTGTACAATACTTTATAGGAAGGTCAGCAGATATAGATGACCTTATACTTAACACATCAGGGGCAATGCTCGGATATTTTCTATTTTATAAACTTTCAAAGCTGTTCAGAAATAAAAATATATGGAAGAAACTAAACGGGACAGCTTCGTAGGAAATTCGTAAGAATTTTCGCAGGAAATTATTATAATACCTTTTGATGAAACAAATAAACGACACTCTTGTTGTTGGTACAATTATAGTACCAAGACAAGAGTGTTTTGTTTTGGAAAAAGATAAAAGGAAGCGAAAGAAATGTCAAGGAAAAGATTGACGCAGATGTTTCCTTTTTTGCTACCTCTCCGCAAATGGCAAAGAAAAAAATATTTTTATTTCAAAATGAAATTTGACGGCAATAGATACGCAAAAAAGACATCTGAGAAATTGTTACCAAACACAGTATTTGAAACATCATCACTTATGCTGAATGAAAATAGTGGATTTGATATGAAGTACCAAATCAATAAGGTACACAACCTAAAACTTGCCGCAAAAACAATCAATAAAGTGATTATTGAGCCGAAAGAAACATTTTCATTTTGGCAGCTTGTACGATGGGCAGACCAACACGAAAAATATAAGGACGGATTAAATCTTGTCAATGGAAAGATTGTAGGCTCTTATGGCGGAGGTTTGTGTCAATTGAGTAATATGCTATTTTGGCTTTTTTTACACACGCCGCTTACTATTATTGAACGACACGGACACGCAGTTGAGTCTTTCCCGTCAACAACCGAAGATTTACCCTGCGGTACTGATGCAACAATCAATGAGGGGTGGTTAGACCTAAAAATACGCAATGAAACAGATAACACTTTTCAAATTGAAGTAAGTTTTGATGAAAGATTTATGTACGGGCGTATTCTATCTCAAAATCCTGTGAATACAGAATACACAGTCTTTAATTCCTCTGTTTCATATATCAAACAAGACGGAAGGCTGTTTCAAATCGCTCATGTTTGTCGTGCTGAAAAAGATAAAAAATCAGACATACAAGTTAGCAAAGAATTGTATATCAATCGATGCGAAATAGGATATGAGCTTCCAGACAATACAAAATACGAAGAAAGAGGTGTATAAAATGGGCAAAAAAATAATAGCGGTCATTTTTGGCGGCAATTCTACAGAATACGAGGTGTCTTTACAATCGGCGTCTTCTGTTTTTGAAAATATAAACAAAGATAAATTTGAGATAGTTCCAATCGGCATTACAAGAAATGGCGATTGGTATCACTACACAGGAAAAACAGAAAGAATTGCAAATAATACTTGGATTGAAGATAGCAAAAATCTACATTCTGTTGTGGTATCACAAAACCGTTCTGTAAAAGGCTTTTTAGAACTTATGGCAGACAAATACCATATTATCCATGTTGATTTAGTATTTCCTGTGCTACACGGAAAGAACGGCGAAGACGGCACATTACAGGGACTGTTTGAATTGTCAGGAGTTCCTATCGTTGGATGCGACACACTCTCGTCTGCACTTTGTATGGATAAAGATAAAGCACATAAACTTGTTAGCCTTGCAGGGATTTCTGTGCCTAAATCGGTGACTTTCAAATTTACTGACCAAGAAGCAGCTTTGAAAGAAATTAAAGCAAAGTTGAGTTTCCCGTTATTTGTAAAACCCGTCCGTGCAGGCTCTTCTTTCGGTATAACAAAAGTAACCGAAAATCAAGAACTTGAAGCAGCCATACAGTTAGCTTTTGAACACGATACAGAAATTATTGTTGAAGAAAACATTGATGGCTTTGAAGTTGGCTGTGCAATACTTGGTATAGATGAACTGATTGTCGGTAGAGTTGATGAAATTGAGTTATCAAGCGGATTTTTTGATTATACAGAAAAATATACGCTTAAATCTTCAAAAATATATATGCCTGCAAGGATAGATGCCGAAGCTGAAAAAAAGATACAAAAAACGGCTGTAACCATATATAAGACTTTGGGTTGTTCAGGTTTTGCCAGAGTAGATATGTTCTATACACCATCAAAAAAAATCGTGTTTAATGAAGTAAATACAATCCCCGGCTTTACCTCTCACAGTCGTTATCCAAATATGATGAAAGGTATTGGTCTATCATTTGCTGAAATGTTGGACAAGTTGATAGGTCTGTATGTGAAATGATGAAAACGATTGAATTACAAAAGCAAAAGATTTATTGTGGAAATTTAATGCTTGTTAATGCAAAGTATCCGCTTAAAACAGACGATGCGTCTAATTTAATTCCTGCTGATATGCGCTTTCCTGATATTCTTATGAAGCGTGATGCTGCAAATGTATTGCAGCTTATTATTGAAAAATTATCAGCAGAAAAGTCCATTATTCCTGTAAGTGGCTACCGCACATTAAGGGAACAAACAGATATATATTTCACTTCTCTCAAAGATAACGGTGAAGATTTTACGCAGAAATATGTTGCCTTACCAGACCATAGTGAACATCAAACGGGGCTTGCCATTGATTTAGGACTGAATAAAAAAGAGATAGATTTCATTCGTCCCGATTTTCCCTATGACGGTATCTGCAATGAATTTAGGAAAACAGCTCCAAATTATGGCTTTATTGAACGCTACAAAAAGGACAAAGAAGAAATAACGGGCATATCGCACGAGCCGTGGCATTTTCGATATGTAGGATACCCTCATTCAAAGATTATGACAGAAAGGGGGCTTTCGCTTGAAGAATATACAGAGTTTATAAAAGCCTATCGTGATGATTGCAGATTTGTTTACAGACAAAGTTTGGACGCAAGAGTGGAAATATATTATATTCCCGCTAATAAAGAAATTACTTTTATTTCTATGCCAGATAACTGCGTATATCAAACATCTGGAAATAACATAGACGGTTTCATCATAACTGTTTGGAGGAAAAATGATGACTGAAAAAAAGAGCTATGCAGGTATTGATTATTTTAGATTGATTGCCGCTTTGTTAATTGTTGCAATTCATACTTCGCCATTGGTTTCCTTTAGTCAAATTGGCGATTTTATGTTCACACGAATTATTGCTCGTGTTGCTGTTCCTTTCTTCTTTATAACATCTGGTTTTTTTCTGATTTCCAGATATACATATAATGCCGAAAGATTATATGCATTTATAAAAAAGACCGCCTTAATATATGGAGTAGCAATATTGATATATATACCAATTAATATTTATAATGAGTATTTCAAGATGAATAATCTTCTGCCCAATATTATAAAAGACCTTGTGTTTGATGGAACTTTATATCATTTATGGTATCTTCCTGCTTCAATTATCGGTGCCGTAATTGCTTGGTTTCTGATAAAAAAAACAAATTACCCCATAGCCTTTTTGATAACTTTTACACTCTATATCATAGGTTTATTTGGTGATAGTTATTATGGAATTGCAGAAAATATTTCTTGCTTAAATTATTTTTACAATCTGATTTTCCAAGTATCAGACTATACAAGAAACGGGATATTTTTTGCACCGATTTTTTTTGTGTTTGGCGGATATATTTTCGATAATCAAAATAGACCATCATTAAAGAAAAGCATCACAGGGTTTATTGTTTGTTTTGCCCTTATGTTTGGAGAAGCATTTATTTTACATTACTCAAATCTTCAGCGACACGACAGTATGTATATATTCTTGCTTCCGAGTGTGTATTTCTTATTTAACACTCTTTTATATATCAAGGGAAAAAGTCACAAAAAGCTACGCAGAATATCATTAATTATATATATTATTCATCCGTTTATGATTGTTATGGTGCGCTTATTCGCCAGATTAGTTCATATGCAAGACCTGCTTATTGAAAATAGTCTAATTCATTATATTACAGTTTGCTTTATATCGGTAGTGTTCGCAATGTTTATGACAGCATTATGGCGCAAACTGAAACCCGAACAAACAAAACATAGTGTTACTACTGAGCGAGCTTATTTGGAAATTGATTTAAACAATTTGAAACACAATGTAAGTGTTCTTAAAAAAGCAATGCCAAAGGATTGTGAATTGATGGCTGTTGTAAAAGCTGAAGCATACGGACACGGTACATATGAGATTGCCACTCACATAAATAAGATAGGGGTTAAAGCATTTGCCGTTGCTACCATTGATGAAGGTATCAAGCTACGCAAATATGGTATTACAGGTGAAATACTTATTTTGGGATATACTGCACCTGAAAGAGCAAAAGAACTTTGTAAATATAACCTTATGCAAGCATTGATTGATTATGAGTATTCTATTCGTTTGAATAATCAAGGCTATAAAGTCAATACCCATATCAAAATTGATACGGGTATGCACCGACTTGGTTTTGATAAAGAAGATGTCGAGAGTATTGCTGCTGTTTTTTCGTTGAAAAACATAAAAGTGTGTGGAATATTTACGCATTTGTGTGCATCAGACAGTATTGACGAAAAAGATGTTAGCTTTACGAATATGCAAATTGAGTGTTTTTATAAGTTGTTAAAGTTACTAAAGGAAAAAGGTATAGCAATTCCTAAAATACACATTCAAAGTAGCTATGGCTTTCTAAATTATCCAGAGCTTAAATGTAACTATGTAAGGGCTGGTGTGGCTCTATACGGTGTCTTAAGCTCTCCAAATGATAAAATCAAATTACAACTTGATTTAAGACCTGTGCTTTCGTTGAAAGCAAGAGTAATATTGCTTAGACAAATTAAAACAGGCGATTGTGTCGGTTATAGTAGGTCATTTGTTGCAGACCGAGATAGTCGAATTGCAATATTATCTATCGGTTATGCTGATGGTTATCCGAGAATTTTATCTTGTGGAAAGAGTTATGTTCTTATAAATGGACATCAAGCACCTATTGTTGGGAAGATATGTATGGATTTACTCGCAGTTGATGTTACAGATTGTCCTGATGTTACAGTTGGTAGCATTGCCACTTTAATTGGAAAAGATGGCAATGAAGAAATATTAGCACCTACAATAGCTGATATTTCTGAAAGCATTACCAATGAATTATTAAGTCGTATGGGTCGTAGATTAAAGATTATCCATAAAAACTAAGTAGGCAAAAGTAAACCAGAGACTATATGCTTATGCTTCCCTTATATCGCACATTCATTGTTAATATTCTGTAGTATTTTAAGGTGTTTAGGCTACTGCTATGAGATAGATAATTTCACAAATAATTTTAGTATAAAGCCCACCGAATAAAAAAAACGGTGTTTTGGTGGGCTGCTCTGTCACGCCCGAATAAAAATATCACAGCCCTCTAAACCCGTTTTGAGTTTGGAGGGATTTTTTTGTGCGCTGGTCTGCCCTGAGCGCCTTGCTGCTTATTAGAAGCAGCAGTTACCTACATAGCATCACGAATAAGTGAGGATAACCTGTTAAAAAAATCCTAAGTTATTCGTGGTACTATTACGCCCCTAAAACAGAAGCTATATATCTACATAATAGAACTTATATTGCTTATAACCGCAAAGGTATGACAGCCTTTGCGGTTTTTCTTTTGTCGTTATTTGTCGGAATAAAGGACAAGCCTATATCTGGCGTTGGTTGCCGTTCGCCGCCTTTCAATCTGGATTTTTCAAAAATTCAGATTGGAGGTAAAATGGTATGGCTTACAATAAAGCCAAAGAAGAAAAGAAATGGCGGCTCTGGAAAGAAGCCGAAGAAAAACAATTAAGGAAGCTCGGCGTTGATGAAAGTACCATCGAAACGCTCCGTACTCACGATTGGGCGATTTTCAATTCAGACAGACGGTACTATCAGCGTATGCAGGAAACAGGTACATACCTTGATACTGTTGCAGCATCCACAGATCAGGCAGAACTGAAAACAGTACAGGACTTTCTGGATCGTATTGAGAATCAGGAATTGTATCATGTGCTGATCACCGTGGACAGGCTTACCCTTCAGATCGTTCTGATGAAGATCCAGGGGTATAGCACTCATGAAATAGCCAGGTATCTGAAGATTACCGAAAAGGCGGTTTACAGGCATATGGACAGGCTGAAAGAAAAAGTGAAGAAGATCTTCGAGTAGTTCATGATAATCACAAAGCAGGGTGTGAGAACAAACTCCACCCTGCTTATCATTTATTAGAAAAAATGAAACTTTTGTCAAAACCAGTATTTAAAAATTTTATCAGTAATAAAGTGCAGAATGATGTTTGGATTGCTGTTTTTATGCAACTA
>ENA-ORSM01001234-ORSM01001234.1-human-gut-metagenome-genome-assembly--contig:-NODE-1234-length-20535-cov-2.817578_pt1 | contig 20535 bp, 19 predicted proteins | sample MGYA00241903_ERZ509170 | MGnify/ENA primary metagenome ERZ509170 (study PRJEB26280, sample SAMEA2338784) | human gut metagenome | biome: human gut; feature: human-associated habitat; material: faeces...
TCAGAAGCGACTGGTGCCCCGTGTGCACGCCGTCGAAGTTACCGATGGCGAGCGCCGTGGGACGGCGCAGGAGAGGAGAGGGAAGGCCGCAGAAAACTCGCATGAACGTTCGTCTCGAAGAAAATGGAAAAAACGTTTGTCGATTGTATCACGGACCTTTGCGGCGCTAGGGGGACGCTAGATTTTCTACCTAGCGCCCGCACGGAGCGCCCAGCATCCGGGCGTTCCGCGCAAAAGACGATCACTTTCCGGCACCTTCGGTAAAGAGCGGAAGGCCTTCGAACACCGTGGCGAGGTGCTCGGCCACGGCAGATCGAAAGCTCGCTGCTCACGCTGTCGGACGTAGTGACCCGAAATCGCTCCGTATTACAATGCGGCGGTTTATAAAACTGCGGTTTATAATACGGAATATCATAGAACGGCGTTTTATGATCCGCTTCTTTCCTCAACATACATCCTTGCAGACGATCATGACTGACAGTGATTTTTTTGGACGAACCGGCGAACTGGAAACGCTGCAAGACGCGTACGAGAGCACGACGGCCGAAATGGCAATCATTTATGGCCGCCGACGCGTCGGGAAGACGGCGTTGATTCGGAAATTCTGTGAAGGCAAACCCCTGTTTTTCTACACGGCAAAAGCCTGGAAGGATGATTTTCAGCTGGAAGCGTTTTCTCAGGCCGTAGGAGCCGTCCGTCGCAATCCCCAACAACGTTTCCTCGACTGGCCCGCGGCGTTGCGGGCGCTGACCGATCAACCTTGCGATGCCCGCAGGGTCATTGTCATCGACGAATTTCAACACATTGCGAAAGAGCGTCCGAGCATTCTTTCTGAACTGCAGGTACTCTGGGATGAGGAACTCTCGCGCAAAAACATCTTCCTCATCCTTTGCGGCAGTGCGGTCTCCTTTATCGCCAAAGAAGTGTTGGGAGAGAAGAATCCCTTGTACGGACGAGCCCGAACCATCATGAAGGTGTGCCCGCTCCCTTTCCATGTAACGGCTCAATTCGTTCCCGACTGCACCGCCGACGAGGTCTTCCGCGGTTACGCCGTTCTGGGTGGGATCCCGTATTTTTGGCAAGGATTGAGTCCCAAGCGTTCCATGACCGAAAACCTTGCGACCAATCTCTTGCGGGAAAACGGTTTTCTGAACGATGAGGCGCAATCCGTTCTCAGGCAGGAATTTCGAGATCCCTCGACCTACAACGCCATCCTTCAGGCCATTGCCTTTGGCGCCACGACCCGACACGAAATCGCTCAAAAGAGTCTGGCGGACTCCCGTAACCTTACGAAGTACCTCACGGTTCTCGAAGACATGGGATTCATCGAGAGGGAATTTTCAGTCTTAGCAGGCGCCGGAGAGCTGAGCAACGCCTCAAGGGGGTTCTATCGCATTGCCGATCACTATCTGAAGTTCTGGTTTCGCTTTCTTGCGACGAATCCCGTGCCCATCATGACTCGGGACGAAGCCTTGTCGGAATGGCGCTCATCGGTTGAGCCTTTCTTTTCCGAGTTTGCTTCCGAAGCGTTCGAGGAAGTTTGCCGGGAATACCTGGTGGGCCTCCGACGTGCCGGGCAACTTTCGTTCCGACCGACCGTGCTGGGGCGTTGGTGGGAAAAAAATGCCGAGATCGACATCGTGGCCGCCGATCATGATCGCCGTCACTGTCTGGTCGGGGAATGCAAGTATCGGAATGAGAAAGTGGGTTTGAAGGTCTACCGTTCGCTCTTGGCAAAATGTGCTCGTCTTCCCGTGCGCGACGATGCTGTTTTCCACTATTGGCTCTTCTCCCGAAGCGGGTTCGAGGATTCCGTCTTAGAACTCGCCGAGCGCGACCCCTATCTGCATCTGGTGGAAATGGATGAGTTGCTCGGCGGGAAAGCAAAGTAGACTGGAAGATCTCGTGCCGTAAGCGCCTTTGCGGTAGGTTCGGCCGCGCGCGAGGCTCCTTCCAAAGAAGGAGCCTCGGACGGTGATGCTCAGTCGTTTGAGCCTTCGGTGAAAAGCGGAAGGGCCTCGAACATTTTCGCGAGTCGTTCCGCTTCAAAAGGCAGGTACTCCGCGATCGTGAAGGCGGGCGTATCGCTCTTTTCCGCGACAAGACGCAGAATCCGACCGAGCTCCTCGATCGTCATGCGTCCGCCGCCGGAGCCGTCGCCCACGAGCGCGGGATTCGCGAAGTAGGTGTCGTGGAAAAACGCCGGATCGAGCACGTCGATGTCGAGGTGCACGAAGACCCGCGGATGACGGCTGAGGAAGTCGAGGATGACCTCGTCCGACACGAAGGCTTCGGTCTGCACCGAATAGTCGACGCCCGCGTCGTCCAAGAATTTTTGCTGGTAGTCGTGCAGGCCCTGAAGTCCGACGTAGAGAAGGTCCTTCGCGCCGAAGGCGGGGTTCTTCATTTCCCGCGCAAGCGAGGGGGCGCCGCGCCCGAGGAGCGTTCCCAAGACCATCGCGTGGGCGTTGGGGTAGCCGTTTTCCGGCAACGACACGTCGGGATGCGCGTCGATCCAGAGGATCCCCGCGTCCGGATAGAGAGCGTGGAGATGGTCGAAGGACGCAAGCGACACGATGCAGTTGCCGCCCACCGTGATGACGCGATCGGGAGCTTCCCTTTCAAGCGCCGCGCGGGCCTTGCGGATGCTGTCGAGCACTGCGGCTTCGGAGACGATGCCGTTCGTGACCGCGGGGTCGGCGTCCCCCAAGGCCGGGACGTCGATTTTGACGAGAGGCTGGGCGTCGTTTTCGGGCAACATCGCCGCCATGAGTCGGGCGCCGAGACGGTAGGTGGAGAGGCCTCCGCTCACGCTGTCGGGGTAGAGAAGGCGAATCGTCTTCACGGTGCGGTTCCTGTCGGTTTATGTTTGGGTGAGAATCATTATGGCAGAGGCGTGCGGCGTGTCGTCACGCCCTTTCTTCGGGAGAGCAAAAAAGTGGTTGCGCAACATCTCACACTCAACGACGGCCTGACGATGCCGATCGTCGGCTTCGGGACCTGGTCCCTGCGGGGCGAGGCCTGCGTGCGCGCCGTGCGCACGGCCCTCGAGGCGGGCGTGCGCCTCGTCGACACGGCGTCCTTCTACGAAAACGAACGCGAGGTCGGCCGTGCGGTGCGCGAGGCCGTTGCCGCGGGCCTTCCTCGTGAAGAGCTCTTCGTCGAAACGAAGCTCTATCCCACGCAGTACGGCGACCCGGAAGGTGCGTTGGTCGAGTCACTCGAGAAACTGGGTCTGGATTATGTCGACATGATGGTTCTCCATCATCCGGGCGCGGGCGATGTCGCGGTCTTCCGCACGCTCGAACGCGCGGTGGAGCGGGGACTTGTGCGCTCGATCGGGCTCTCGAACTGGTACGTGAAGGAGCTCACGGACTACCTTCCCAAGGTGCGCACGCGCCCGGCGCTCGTGCAAAACGAAATTCACCCCTTCTATCAGGAGCGTGAGGTCGTTCCTTTCATTCAGCGCGAAGGGATCGCCGTGCAGAGCTGGTACCCGCTCGGAGGGCGCGGCTGGACGAAGGCGATCCTCGCTCACCCGACGATCACGGGGATTGGGGAGCGCCTCGGCAAAACGCCCGCGCAGGTCGTCCTTCGCTGGCATCTCGAGCGGGGCGTCGCCGTGATTCCGGGCTCGAGCGACCCCGAGCACATCCGCGAGAACGCCGAACTCTTCGACTTCTCGCTGACGAAAGACGACCTGCGCGCGATCGCGACGCTTGATCGAGGCGAAAAGCACGACTGGTACTGAGGTCGGTCGACCCGGGCGAGGCGGCCTCCCGGTGATGTTCGATACGACAAGAGTTGTCGGACGCCGTGATAGGATTGCGGAAACCAACTTTTGAGAAAGGACACGCTCATGGCGCCTCGTACGAAATTCGGCGAAACCTGGTGGGGGAACGAATGGCTTAAGAGCCTCGCCAAGATCGACCACGCCAACCGCCTGCCGCGCGGGCGCACCTACTACAACACGGGACACGTCGAGTCGCTCGAGTGGCGCGCCGAAGACCATGAAATCTATGCGACCGTTTCGGGTTCGGCCTATTTTCCCTACGAGATCACGATCGACATTCCGCCCGCCAAAGAGGCGAACGTCGAAAAGCTCGTCGAGGCGACGGCCGAGCGGCCCGACCTCTGCGCGGAACTCCTCGCGGGGCGCCTTCCCGCGGAACTGAACGACTTGGCGCTCGCGACCGGGGTGGACCTCTTTCCCACCTCCTGGCGGTCCTTTCGCATGCGCTGCTCCTGCCCCGATTCGGCCGTCCCCTGCAAGCACCTCGCCGCGGTGATCTACGCGGTCTCGAAGCACATCGACGAAGATCCCTTCTGGATCTTCACCTTCCGGGGAATCAACCTCGTCGAACGTCTCAAGGCCTACGGCGTACGACTCGACGAAACGGCGAGCGTCTCGATTCCGAAGTGGGAGGACTTCGTCGGGCGCGTGCGCGCGGAAAAGCCCGAGGAAGCGCCCTCGGAAGATGAGGCCCTCGAAATCCTCGGAAATCTTCCCTTTGCGTCGCTTGCGCCCATGGGGCCGCTCCTTGCGTCGCTCCTGGGGGACGCGCAGCCCTATTTCCTCCCGAAGACCTTCACGGCGGATCTTGCAAAGCTACGAAAGACCCTTCGCAAGACCGCGTCCGAACGTCTCGCCGCCCTCACGGCGACGGACGACGACATTCGCATTCCGGAAGCGGCCCCCGCGAAGCTGCGCTTGGGCGGTCGTCGGCGCTTCGAGTGGACGAAGGAGGCCTCGGCCGATTGGGAGACGATCTATGGGCTCCCCTTCGCCTCGGTTCGCCGCGCGCCCGCTCCCGTTGCGGCCTGGCATGCCGCGCATGTCGCGATGCTGCAGTTGGTTGCGCACGACGCCTACGCGCCCGTTCTCTTTGCGGGCGGGATGATGGAGGACGAGGGGCGTTCCGCCGAAGTCTTCTTCGTGCCCGCCGTGGGGAGTCCCGCCGTTCGCACGCTCCTTGAAACCCTGGGACGGGGCCTCTCGCCTTTCCTGCCCGCGATGCTCGCGGGAAAAGGGCGCGCCAAGTGCCGCGTGACGGATCCCTCCGAGGCGGCGCTCTCGATCGTGACGAAGCTTCTCGCCGACTTTCTCACGGCCCCCGCGCTCAAGCTTTTTCAGACGCCCGAATCGGCCTTCTTTGCGGGCCTCAACGCGAACGAACTCCCGAGGGCGCCTTTCTACGACGACGCCGAACCCTTCGTCGTGCAGGTGGCCGACTGGCTCTCCCCCTATTTCCTCGCGAGCCGCGCGTGGACGCCGGTTCTCACGGTCCGAAGCGGGAAGGAAGGGGACGTGACGCTCAACTTCGGCGTCCTCGAAGAAGAAAAGAAGGACAACGCCAAGGCGCTTCCCGTCCTCCTTCGCACGATCCTGAAAGAAGAACGTTGGGAGAAGGAGCGCTACGGCGTACTCCAAACCCTCTCCGCCGCCTCGCGGGCGGTCCCCGTCTTCGCCGAAATCGGCGCGAGCCGCGGCAAGCCCGCGCATCTGGAAAAAGAGGGGCTTCGCGACTTTCTCTTTACGACCGTGCCGCTCCTGGAATTCCTCGGCGTGCGCGTCATGCTCCCGAAGAGCCTCCAAAAGCTCCTCACCCCGCGCCTCGCGGCGGTGTCGTCGTCGGGAGGAACGGTCAAGAAAGAAAGCGCCGTGTCGCTTGCGAGCCTTGCCGACTACGACCTCGTCGTCGAAGTGGGTGGGCGGCGCCTCACGAAGGAAGAGTTCGAGGCGCTCGCGAAGGACGCAGGCAAGGTCGTGCCTTTCGACGACGGCTTCGTCTATCTCGATCCGGCGGCGCTCGATGTCATTCGCCGTCGTTTTGAAGAGAAGACTTCCCGCATGGCGAAGATCCGCATGCTCCTCTCGGAAGAGTCCGAGGGCGTGAAGATCGACGTTCCCGAAGATTTCCGGGCCCGTCTGGCGGCGCTTTGCGCCGTCGACGAAGAAACGCTTCCCGCGACGCTCACGGCGACGCTTCGTCCCTATCAGGAGCGAGGCTACTCGTGGCTCATGAAGAACTACCGCCTGGGGCTCGGGTCCCTCATCGCCGACGACATGGGGCTCGGCAAAACGCTTCAGGTGATCGCCGCCCTCACGCGCATGAAGGAAGAGGGGGAATTCGCGAAAAAGCGCGCCTTGGCCGTCGTGCCGACGTCGCTTCTCACGAACTGGCAACGCGAAATCGCGAAGTTCTCGCCGAATCTCACGGTCGGGGTCTATCACGGTGCCTCTAGAGCGCTCCCCGAAGACCGTCCCGACGTGCTTCTCACCACCTACGGGACGGCGCGCCGCGACGCCGAGATTCTTTCGAAGGAGCGCTGGCGCGTCCTCGTGCTCGACGAAGCGCAGGCCCTCAAAAACGAGTCGACCCAGCAGACGCGGGCCCTTCGCACGATCAAGGCCGACCGCGTGATCGCGATGAGCGGCACGCCCGTCGAAAATTCGCTCCTTGACTTCCGCTCGATTCTCTCGACCGTGGAGCCGGGCGTTCTCGGAAGCCTCAAGGACTTCACGGAACAGTTCCTGATCCCCGTCGAAGTGAACCACGACCTGCGCGCGGCCGAAGCGCTCAAGCGCCTCACGGCGCCCTTCCTTTTGCGGCGCCTCAAGTCCGACCCGAAGATCGCGGCGGATTTGCCGGAAAAGATCGAAAACGACTTCTTCGTTTCGATGACGCCCGAACAGGGGGCGCTCTACGCGAAGGTGGTGGGAGACGCGCTCGAGCGCGTCAGGAAGACGGAAAAGCCCGAAGAGCGCCGAAGCCTCGTGCTGCAGCTCGTGATGCGTCTCAAGCAGATCTGCAATTCGCCCTCGCAGTACGAAAAACGCACGTCCGTCGAACCCGACAGCGCGAAGGCGCAGGCGCTTCTCGATCTCCTTGCGCGCTCGCGCGCCGCGGGACGCAAGGTCCTCGTCTTCACGCAGTTCCGGGAGACGGGCGAGCGTCTGCAGGACTGGATCGAACGCGCCTCGGGGCGTCGTCCCGAGTTTCTCCACGGGGGCGTCTCGATCGCCACGCGAACGAAGATGGTCGACGCCTTCCAGAACGACCGAAGCGTCGAGGTGCTCCTCATCAGTCTCAAGGCGGGCGGCACGGGTTTGAACCTCACGGCGGCGTCCACCGTCGTGCACTACGACCTCTGGTGGAATCCGGCGGTCGAGGCGCAGGCCACCGACCGCGCCTACCGCATCGGGCAAAAGCGCGACGTGCTCGTCTATCGCCTCATTACGGAAGGGACCTTTGAGGAGAAGATCAACCGCATGCTCGCACAAAAGCGCGAACTTGCCGACCTCACCGTCGCGACGGGCGAAACCTGGATCGGGGACCTCACGAACGACGAGCTCGCCGACCTCTTCGGTGCGGGCGCCGCATAAGGAAAAAAAGCGTTCGAAGCGGCAAAAATCCTGTGGGTTTTCGCCGCTTTGCGCTACACTAACGGCCTTTCTTCCGAAGCGATCCTTTCCTCTTGCGGAGCCCCCTGCCGAGCGTCTTCGCGCCGGCCGCGGCTCCCTCCATTCATCCATGAAAAACATCGTCATTCTGATTTCCGGCCGCGGCAGCAATTTCGAGGCGATTCTCGAGCGCTCCCGCGCGGAACGCTGGGCCGAAACGATCGGCGCCGACATCCGCGCCGTGATTTCGAACCGTCCCGAAGCCAAGGGCCTCGTCACGGCCCGCAATAACGGCATCGAAGCCGTGGCGCTTGATCACAAGACCTTCGCCTCGCGCGAAGAGTTCGACAAGGCCCTGGGCGACCTCGTCGCCTCCTACGAGCCCGACCTCGTGGTGCTCGCGGGCTTCATGCGCGTTCTGACGCCCGTCTTCACGGACCGCTTCGAAGGGCGCATGCTCAACATTCACCCGGCCCTGCTGCCGCTCTTCCCGGGTCTTCACACCCACGAACGGGCGATCGAAGCGGGCTGCCGCGTGCACGGCTCGACCGTGCACTTCGTGAGCTCGGTTCTCGACGGCGGCGCCATCATCGGCCAGGCGGTCGTTCCGGTGCTGCCCTCCGACACGCCCGACACGCTCGCCGACCGCGGACTCGTTCTCGAACACAAGCTCTATCCCGCCGTGGTGAAGGCCTTCCTCGAAGGCCGCGTGCGCCAGGAAAGAGGCCGCGCCGTCATGGACGACGCCACCGCCCGCGAACTCGCCATTTTTGCCTGATTTTCTATGACCGAATCCAAATTCCCCAAGCGTCGCGCCTTTGCGATGCAGAAACCTCGCCGCACGGAAAAGCCCGAAGGCCGCCGCACGGAACGCCAGATCGCGGCCGACAAGCGCCGCCGTCAGGAACGCCACGCCCGCGGCAACGTCCGCATCGAAGGGACGAAGACGCCTGAAAAGCGCATGGCCCCGCTCGCTCCGGGCCGCGTGCGCATCACGAGCCTCATCGTCGACGAACTGACGCGCGCGCTCTCCGTGATCCTGAAGCTCGACGGTCCGGCGGACGTTCTGATGAAGCTCTTTTTCAAGAGCAATCCGAAGCTCGGCATGCGCGACCGCGGCCTCATCGCCGAAGGGATCTACTACGCCCTTCGCCACTACGCGTCGATTCGCTGGGCGATGCGCCCGGTGCGTCCTGATCGTGCGCCGCGTCTCGCGGCGCTCGTGGCGCTTGCGCGCCAGCACGGGCTCGACGCCATTGCCGAATCCTCGATCGGTCCCGAAGCGGGCCCCTTGAAGAACGTCCTTGAAGCGGACCTCTCGAAGGCCCCGGCGCACGTGCGCGCCGAACTTCCGCAGTGGCTCTACGACCTCGTCGAAGCCCAGTACGACGACACGGACGCGCTCTACCCGGCCATGCTCGAAGGGGCGCCCCTCGACCTTCGCGTGAACCTTCTCAAGGCCACGCGCGAAGAAGTGCTCGATGAACTCGCCCGCAACGGCGTCGAAGCCTTTGCCACGCCCTACAGCCCCGAAGGCGTTCGTCTGCCGACGAAGCCCGGCCTCACGCAGTGGGCGATCTACAAGGACGGGAAGGTGGACGTTCAGGACGAAGGGAGCCAGCTCATCGCGCGCCTTGTGCAGCCGCGCCGCCGCGAAATGGTGTGCGACTTCTGCGCGGGCGCGGGCGGCAAGACTCTCGCCATGGGGGCGCTCATGCGCTCGACGGGCCGCCTCTACGCCTTCGACGTGAATGAAAAGCGCCTCGCCGGCATGGCGCCGCGCATGCGCCGCGCCGGGCTCACGAACGTGCACCCGATCGCGATCCGCAACGAACAGGATCACCGCATCCGCCGTCTGAACGGGAAGTTCGACCGCGTGCTCATCGACGCCCCCTGCACCGGGACGGGCACCTTCCGCCGCAATCCCGACCTCAAGTGGCGCCTCTCGCCGGAAGAACTCGACCGCATCAACGCGATTCAGAAGTCGGTTCTCGAACACGCGAGCCGTCTCGTGAAGTCGGGCGGCCGTCTCGTCTACGCGACCTGCTCGATTCTCAACCGCGAAAATCAGGGCGTGGTCGAAGCCTTCCTCGCGGAACACCCCGAGTGGCACCTCGTTCCGGCGAAGGAAGTCCTCGAGAGCCAAAAGATCGTCTTTGACGCGAAGCAGTGGGAGCGCTTCGGCGACTACTTCCAGATGCTGCCCCACGTGAACAACACGGACGGCTTCTTCGCGGCCGTGCTCGAGCGCGACTGATCCCGCAGGAACATTTCCCATGCGGTCAGGCCCGGAACGAAACCGATCGTCCCGGGCCTTTTCTTCGCCCGCGGCCTGTCAGTCGTCTTTGAGGAACCATTCGCGAAGGTTTTCGTGTCGGAAGCCGTCCTGCGGACGACCTTTTCCCAGGACTCGACCGCCCGCACTTCGTCGAGAAACACGGTGAGTCGCTTTCGCGCCCCCTTTGCCTTTTCCGCAATGTAGTCGTGCAGGATTTCGGGCCGCGTGAGACGCCGCAGGGAAGAGTCCTCAAAGTCGAGGAAGAGAAAATCCTCTTTCGGAAGGTCGAGCTTTTGCGCCGTGTCCGCGGCAATCAGTCGGAGAAGACTGGACTTTCCGCTGCGGCGAAGGCCGGTCAGCACTTTGACGAGGCCGTCCCCGCAGTGAGGCCGAATGCTTCGCAGAAAGTCGGGGCGGGCATGAAGCGGCATGGAAACTCTCCAACGGGATCGGCATGGATGGGACGACAACCGCCCATTTGTCGATCGTATTCGACAAACGGTGAAAAAAGCAAGGTTTGCCGATTACGATCGACAAACCGGTCGGAAGTTTCACTACACAACAAAACAAAAGCGCTCCCTTTCCGCATCACGGGAAAGAGAGCGCTTCGATTCGCACGGAGCCCGCACTATGGCGCGGGCGCACCGCTTCTTAGGCTTCGTAGATGGCGCAGTCGACGGGCTTGGCGCCGAGCACGTCGCGCAGGACCTTCGGGTCGATGCCGACCTGATAGCCGCGGCGGCCGCCGTTGATGAAGATCTTCTCCATGTCGAGGATCGTACGCTCGACGTAGACGGGCATGACCTTCTTCGTGCCGAAGGGACTCGTGCCGCCCACGAAATAGCCGGAATTGCGCTGCGCCTGTTCGGGCTTGCAGGGGGCGACGTGTTTCACGCCGATCTGCCGCGCGAGATTCTTCGTCGAGACTTCGGCGTCCCCGTGCATGAGGATGACGAGGGGCTTGGCGTGTTCGTCCTCCATGATGAGGGTCTTGATCACTTGGTGATGATCGAGCCCGCAGGAAGAGGCGGCAAGCGCCGTGCCGCCGTGCTCGACGTATTCGTAGGACTTTTCTTCAAAGGGAATCTTGTGGGCCTTGAGCCACTGCGTGGCGGGAGTGAGGCTTTGATGCTTTTCCTTGGCCATTTTCTCTCCTGATTAGTAGTTGAATTCGTCTTCTTCGCGCAGTCCTTTGGGGAGCGGGAAGGCGACGTTTTCCTCGACGCCGGGCATGGCGACGACTTCGTCCGCGTCGGCGTGTTCCTTGAGGAAGGCGACCACTTCCTGCACGAGGGATTCGGGGGCGGAGGCGCCCGCCGTGACGCCCACGCGCGAGACGCCGCGGAACCACTCGAGGTCGACGTGTTCGGCCGTGTCGACGAGGTAGGCGCGCGTTCCTTCGCGCTCGGCCACTTCGCGCAGGCGGTTCGAATTCGAGCTCGTCGCCGATCCGATCACGAGCACCACGTCGACGGGCGTGCGCGCAAGGGCCTTCACGGCCGCCTGGCGGTTCTGCGTCGCGTAGCAGATGTCCTGGCGGCGCGGCTCGAGAATGTCGGGAAAGCGCTCCTTCAGAGCGGCGATCGTCATGGCGCTGTCGTCGGCGCTGATCGTCGTCTGCGTGACGTAGGCGAGGTGGCTTTCGTCTTCGAGCTTCAGGGCCTTCACGTCCTCGGGGCTCTCGACGAGGACGATGCCGTCGTCGACCTGGCCCATCGTCCCTTCGACTTCGGGGTGGCCGGCGTGGCCGATCATGATGACCGTGCGGCCTTCCTCGCGCATGCGGCCGACTTCTCGGTGAACCTTCGTGACGAGCGGGCAGGTCGCGTCGAAGACGCGAAGCCCTCTCTCGCGGGCCTCTTCTTCGACGGCGCGCGGCACGCCGTGGGCCGAGAAGACCACGGTCGCGCCTTCGGGAACGTCGGCGAGGTCGTCGACGAAGACGGCTCCGCGCTCGCGCAGATTTTCGACGACCGTGCGGTTGTGCACGATTTCGTGGCGCACGTAGATGGGGGAGCCGTAGAGCTTGAGCGCCCGTTCCACGATGGCGATGGCGCGCGTCACGCCCGCGCAGAAACCGCGGGGCTGAGCGAGGAGAACTTGCATGTCGGACCTCGAAGAGAAGGGGAAGAACCGAAAAATCGGACTTGAAGCAAAAGATTTTAGCCAAAATCGAACACAAAGACCGAAAAACGGGTACAATGCGTCTCCACGCCGACAAAAGGCACGCCGGACACCCTGTTCTGACACTATGGGGTATCGGCTCGGTTCACACAAAAGAGGATCCGAGTGGCGGCATTCACTTGTTCAGGCGTATAATTCCCCTTTTTCCTTCACTCGCATGACGGCCCCGGTCTCTTGCGGGATGAACTTTTTTTGACTGGAGTTAGAGATGGCACGAGTGTGTCAAGTCACCGGTAAGGCGCCGATGGTCGGCCATCACGTCTCGCACGCGAACAACAAGACCAAGCGTCGCTTCATGCCCAACCTGCAGTACCGCCGTTTCTGGGTTGAAAGCGAAAACCGTTGGGTTCGTCTGCGTTTGACGACGGCTGGCCTGCGTACGGTTGACAAGATTGGTATTGATGCGGTTTTGGCGGACCTCCGCGCCCGCGGCGAAATGTAATTTTCAAGGAGTTTCACCATGGCGAAAGGCGCCCGCGAAAAGATCAAGCTTGAATCGACGGCCGGTACCGGTCACTTCTACACCACCACGAAGAACAAGAAGACGTCCAGCGGTAAGATGGAAATCTCGAAGTTCGATCCGGTGGCTCGCAAGCACGTGATCTACAAGGAAACGAAGCTCAAGTAATCTTGAGAGGATTTTCCGGCGAAAAAGCTCGACGAATGTCGGGCTTTTTGCTTATCCGGCACCCGAAAAATGAAGAGGGGCGGCCCGCAGGGACCGCCCCTTTTTTTTCGAATTCGTCGCCTATTTTCAGGCGGGAAGGTCGAGCACGCGCAGCAGGAAGCGGTTGAAGGGCGCGTCCGAAATGAAGATGTCCTCCGCAAAGGGCGGCTGCGTTTCGCTGAAGCTGTCTTCGATGAAGCGAAGAAGGTTCGGGAAGAGGCGCTTCGACCCTTCGACGTTGTCGGACTCGGACTTGATGCGCACGAGCCCGTCGATTTCGGCCAAAAGCGACTCGTCGGTCACGAGTTCGCTGACGAGTTCGCTGAAGAGCGACGGCGCGATCGCGTCGCGCGTTTCGACCCAGCGCATCGCAAGCGTCGACTGCACCGTGAAGAGAAGCTTCTTGTAGTTCACCTCGTCCTTGCCGAGGATGTATTCCTGCACGAGGCTGTGCGCGGTCGAGCGGTAGGCCCAGTAAAGCCGCGTGCGCGGATTTGTAATGTGCAGGAGGTCGCGCATCGCCTGTACGAACTCGCGGTTCTGACGATAGACGATCGGCGCGTAGAGCCACTGCGCGATCGAGGGATTCCCCTTCTTGAGGAGCGTGAGGCTCTTGCGGATGTCCCAGCCGACGATGTCCCAGAGTTCGTCGTCGTGGTTTTCAATCACGTCGGCCGGGGGCGTGAGTTCGAGATAGCGGCGGTAGTCGTAGGCGTAGATGAAGCGTACGTCGTAGTCGGAGTCGGGCGAAGGATAGCCCCAGCTGCGGCTCCCCGCCTCGACGGCGTAGAGAATGCGGATGCTGTAGCGCTTTTCGAGCGCGGCGAGTCGGGCTTCAACTTCGTGGACGGTGTCGATGGCCATGATGATTTTTTGTCAGGAAAGAGTTGGGTTGGTCCGTCCAAAGAGTATACGCCGACACGGCAAAGCGAATGCTTTTCGACCCACCTCGGGAGATCCCGCGCCTCGTTTATCCCCGAGAAATCGCTGTAACGTCTCCGCCCTGACCTTCGCGGCGCTAGAATCGAAAGCATGATTCGCAAATAGATCCGTACAAATCGGATCGCTTCCGCTTTGGAGTTGCCAAATGCAAAAACAGCTCATCGCCGTCCTTCTCGCGGGCGGCATCGCCTTTGCCGCGCAGGCCGCGGACTTCCCGAAGGAAATCAACATCACCTACGTGAAGGCCCCCTTCAATCTGCAGAACATCGTGATGAAGGAGCAGGGGCTTCTTGAAAAGGCCTTTGAAAAGGACGGCGTCAAGGTGAACTGGCGCGTCATCAATTCGGGCGCCGACCAGAGTCTCGCGATGGCCTCGGGCGCCTTGGACTTCTCGGCCGTGATGAACACGGCGAGCCTCCTTTTGGGCGCGGGTGCCGGAAACCCCATCGCGATCGCGACGGGCGTGGCGCATCCTGAAAAGATCTTCGCGATGGTCGGCAAGCCCGGCTCGAACCTCACGGTGAAGGATCTGAAGGGCAAGACCGTGGGCGGCCCCAAGGGGACGGTTCTCCATCAGATGCTCGTCGCCGCGCTCGCCAAGGAGGGCATGACGATCAACGACATCAATTTCGTCAACATGGATCCGGGCGCCGCCATGACGGCCGTGGTCGCCGGGAAGATCGACGCGGGCCTCGTCGCCGCGAACGGCATCATCAAGGCCAACGCCGCGGGCGCCAAGACCATCACGACCTGCGAAGGGCTCGTCGAGCCGAACCTCGTCATGACGGTGCGCAAGTCCTTTGCGTCGGAATATCCCGAAGCCTATGCGCGCGTGATCGAGGTGCACCGCAACACCTGGAAGTGGATTCAGGAGAACAAGGCCGAAGCGCTCGCCATGGGCGCTAAGGAGCAGGGGATCACGATCGACGAGGCGACGAAGCTCTACGAGTGGTCGAACTTCTATGACGTCCTGAACGAAGGCGACATTCAGGGCCTCGAAAAGGACATGAAGTTCCTGATCGACAACGGCATGATGAAGAAGTCGCTCGACGTGCGCTCGCTCGTCCTTCCCTCCGCGATGAAGTGATCGCGTTTCGGTCTTTGGGCGGCTTCGGCCGCCTGAGGACCGAAAGAGAACAAGAAAAAGCCCGACGTTCCGGAGAACATCGGGCTTTTCAGTGTCTGGCAGGGGTAGTAGGATTCGAACCTACGCATGTCGGATTCAGAATCCGATGCCTTAACCAGCTTGGCGATACCCCAGTCCGTGGTGCGGTCGATGAGATTTGAACTCATATGGATTGCTCCGCTACCCCCTCAAGATAGTGCGTCTACCAATTTCGCCACGACCGCGGCCTTTATCGAGTTGTTCTCTGAAGCGTCTTTTTGTGAACTTGAGGAGTTCAACGCGTCAGAGGAGAAGAATTTTACATGGGAACGCCGTTCTTGTCAAGGGGCTGCGACGAACCATTTTGCGTTTCGGCGGGAACGGCCGGAGCGGTCGTCTGCGCCGGGGCTTCGACGGTGCCGAGAACGCCGCCCGTGGGCTGTGCGGCGCGCTTGTTGAAGGCGCCCGAAGCGAGGGTGAGCGCGATGGTCGAGCAGAAGAAGACCGTGGCGGCGATGGCCGTGGAGCGCGAGAGGAAGTTGGCGCTGCCGGACGCACCGAAGAGGCTCCCGGAGGCGCCCGAGCCGAAGGCGGCGCCGAGGTCGGCGCCCTTGCCGTGCTGCATGAGGACGAGCACGATGACGACGACGGCGGAGATGATCTGCAAAACGAGAGCTACGCTGAGAAGAAAATGCATGGCTGAACCTGAAGGGAAGATCGTAAAACGGTTGTTCTTGGCGAGGGATCAGTGACGAGCCTTGAGCGCCTTGGCGATGAGGCCGAAGCGTTCGGGATCGAGCGAAGCCCCGCCCACGAGCGCGCCGTCGATGTCGGGGCACGCGAAAAATTGAGCGGCGTTCTTTTCGTTGACGCTTCCGCCGTAAAGGACGGGAAGACGGGCGGCAGCCTCTTCACCCCAATGACGAGCGACGAGCGCGCGAAGATGTGCGGCGACTTCCTGGGCCGTTTCGGGGCTCGCGGCTTCGCCCGTGCCGATCGCCCAGACGGGCTCGTAGGCGACGGCGGCGAGCTCTCCGGGTTCGAGACCCAGGAGAATCGAGACGAGCTGGCGCTCGAGCACCGCTTCGGTGCTCCCCGCACGGCGTTCCCCGAGCGTTTCGCCCACGCACAGAATCGTGCGCAGACCCGCCTCAGAAGCGCGGCGCGCCTTTTCGAGAACGCGCTCGTCCGTGTCGCCCGCTTCGGCGCGCCGCTCCGAGTGACCGACGATCACCCAGTCGACGCCGGCGTCGGCAAGCATCGCGGCGGACACGTCGCCCGTGTGGGCGCCGTTCGTGTAGGCGCTCACGTCCTCGGCCCCGAGCCGAACGGATTCGGGGAGCGAAGCGTGAAGCAAAGGAAGGTGAAGCGTGGGCGCGCACACGACCGTCTCCACCCCCTCAAGGGCGGGAGAGAGGGGCGCGAAGCCTTCGGCCCAGCGCCGGGCGTCGGCGAGCGTGCCGTTCATCTTCCAGTTGGCGACAGCGAGAGAAGTCCGTTGCATCGAATGTCGTTCTTGGTGAGCGGGAACGAATTCCCGCGGCGAAAAGGATGAATCCCGCTATTTTAGCGTGACTTTCATCGGCCGTTCCGAAGAAATTTCGCAAATGCCGAAGAAAAACCCGATGCGGCTCGTGCCGCATCGGGCATGGATCCCTGCGGACGCGGAATTATTCGTTGTCGGCGAGGAGAGCCTTCATCGAGAGGCGCACGCGGCCCTTTTCGTCGGCTTCGATCACCTTGACGCGGACCTTCTGGCCTTCCTTGAGGTAGTCGGAGACCTGGTTGACGCGTTCACGGGCGATCTGGCTGATGTGAAGGAGACCGTCCTTGCCCGGGAGAAGCGAGACGATGGCGCCGAAGTCGAGGAGGCGCGTAACCGTGCCTTCGTAGATCTGACCGACTTCGACTTCGGCCGTGATCTCTTCGATGCGGCGGCGGGCTTCGGCGACACGGGCCATGTCGGGGCTCGAAATCGTGACGGTGCCGTCGTCTTCGACGTTGATCGTCGTGCCGGTTTCTTCCGTAAGGGCGCGGATGACCGAGCCGCCCTTGCCGATCACGTCGCGGATCTTTTCCGGATTGATCTTGAAGGAGACCATGCGCGGAGCGTAGTCGGAGAGTTCGTGCGCACCGCCGCCGGCCATTTCGTGCATGAGGCCGAGGATGTGCTGACGACCGTCGTGGGCCTGCGCAAGCGCAGCCTGCATGATTTCGGGCGTGATGCCTTCGATCTTGATGTCCATCTGGAGAGCGGTCACGCCTTCGGCCGTGCCGGCCACCTTGAAGTCCATGTCGCCGAGATGGTCTTCGTCGCCGAGAATGTCGGTGAGGACCGCGAACTTGTTGCCTTCCTTGATGAGGCCCATGGCGACGCCCGCGACGTAGTCCTTAAGGGGAACGCCGGCGTCGAGCATCGAGAGGCAGCCGCCGCAGACGGAGGCCATCGAGGAGGAACCGTTCGATTCCGTGATTTCGGAAACGACGCGGATCGTGTACTGGAATTCGTCGGCCGACGGGAGAACGGCCTTCAGGGCGCGCTTGGCGAGACGGCCGTGACCGATTTCGCGGCGCTTGGGCGAGCCCACGCGGCCCGTTTCGCCCGTGGCGAACGGGGGCATGTTGTAGTGGAGCATGAAGCGTTCATGCGTTTCTTCGCAGAGGCCGTCGACGATCTGTTCGTCCTGCTTCGTGCCGAGGGTCGTCGTGACGAGGGCCTGGGTTTCGCCGCGCGTGAAGAGGGCGGAACCGTGGGTGCGCGGAAGAACGCTCTGGCGGATTTCGATCGGACGGACCGTGCGCGTGTCGCGGCCGTCGATGCGGGGTTCGCCGTTGAGGATCTTGGAACGCACGAGCTTGGCTTCGAGTTCGAAGAGGATGCCGTGAACTTCGTTCATGTCCGGGGCTTCCGTGCCGGCGGCTTCGGCGTCGGCCGTGAGCTGGGCTTCGACGGCGGCGTAGACTTCGCGGAGCTTTTCCATGCGGGCCTGCTTGGAGCGGATCGCGTAGGCGGCCTTGAGGCCTTCGTCGGAGAGTTCGACGATGCGGGCGATGAGGGCTTCGTTCTTCGGAGCCGGGGCCCAGTCCCAAGCCGGCTTGCCGGCTTCGGCGACAAGTTCGTTGATGGCCTGGACGACGACCTGCAGGGCCTTGTGACCCGTCACGACGGCGTCGAGCATCGTGGCTTCCGGAAGGATGTCGGCTTCGGATTCGACCATGAGCACGGCGCGTTCCGTACCGGCGACGACGAGGTCGAGGCGGGAGTGCTTGAGCTGTTCGGTGGTCGGGTTGATCACGAAGGCGTCGTCGATGTAGCCCACGCGGCAGGCGCCGATCGGGCCGCGGAAGGGAATGCCGGAGAGCGAGAGGGCGGCGGAGGCGCCGATCATCGCGGGAATGTCCGGATCGATCATCGGATCGGCCGAGAGGACGTGAATGATGACCTGCACTTCATTGAAGAAGCCGTCCGGGAAGAGCGGGCGGATCGGGCGGTCGATGAGGCGGGACGTGAGCGTTTCCTTTTCGGAGGGACGGCCTTCACGCTTGAAGAAGCCCCCGGGGATCTTGCCGGCGGCGTAGGTCTTTTCGATGTAGTCGACCGTGAGCGGGAAGAAGTCCTGGCCGGGCTTGGTTTCCTTCTTGGCGACGACCGTGGCGAGGACGACCGTGTCGCCCATCTGGCAGACGCAGGCGCCGGTGGCCTGGCGGGCGATTTCACCCGTCGTGAGCGTCACCTGGTGGGCGCCGAACTGGAAGGACTTCGAAACCTTGTGGAACATGGACATTTCGATGTTTCCTCATGAGTGGCGGAAAGCTTCGAAGTCTGCGCCGCCCGAGGGCCGGAAGAGTCCGGAAAACACGCTGCGGCATCAGGCGAAAGGCGGGGAGAAGCCCCTCATCGACTCATGTCGCAACGCGCGAAGTGTCCCTCGCGTCGGAACGGATTCGAAACGTTCCTTGGGGTGATGAAAATGCGACGACGGCCTGTCCGATGTGACAGGCCGTTCGCTGAGATGAAATGCTCGACTTACTTGCGGAGATTGAGGGCTTCAATCAGAGCGCGGTAAGCGTTGAGGTCGGTGCGCTTGAGGTAGTCAAGGAGCTTGCGGCGGCGCGAAACCATGCGGAGCAGGCCGCGGCGGGAGTGGTGATCCTTGGCGTGAACCTTGAAGTGTTCCGTAAGGTGGTTGATGCGGGCGGTCAGAAGAGCGACCTGCACTTCGGGCGATCCGGTGTCGCCTTCGGCGCGCTGGAACTTCGCAACGATCTCAGACTTGTTCATTTCAACGGACATTTGATTTCCTAAAACGTAAGAAATAAGGTGAACTTGCGGACACGAGCGTTGAGACTCGAGCCGTGGAATGCGTGATTGTACCCGTCTTTTCACGGACGTGTGCGGGAAATGGCGGGAAATTTTTGCGCCCGCGGCCTTCTACTTCGGAGGGGCGGGTACAGGGAAGACGGAACACGGAAAGGCCGCCCGATCCCCGCGGGGAAGAGGCGGCCGAAATCCCGGTGAACCCGTGTCTTATCGTTCGTCGGAGAGACGATAGCGGCGTTCGAGCAGACGCACGAGCTGCGAAATCGAGAGCGTCAGGATGAGGTAGATGAGCGCGACGCAGGTCCAGATTTCGATCGTCGCGTAGGTTTCCGCGATGACGAGCTGGCCCGAGCGGGTGAGTTCTTCAAAGCCGATCACGGAGACGAGGGAGGAGTCCTTCAACATGGCGATGAATTCGTTGCCGAGCGGCGGAATGATGCGCTTGAAGGCTTGCGGAAGGATGATGTAGCGCATCGTCTGGCCGTAGGTCATGCCGAGCGACAGGCCCGCGCGCATCTGGCCCTGCGAAATCGACTGAATGCCGCCGCGGAAGATTTCCGCGATGTAAGCGCCCGAATTCATCGAGCAGGCCGTCACCGCCGCGACGAAGGGATCGATGCGGGTGCCGAGGATGTTCGGGAGCGCGAAGTAGATGATGAAGATCTGAATGAGGAGCGGCGTGCCGCGGATGAAGTCCACGTAGATCTTCGCGGGCATGTGCAGGATCCAGTGGCGCGAGAGCTGCGCCATGCCGAGGATGAGGCCGAGAATGAGGCCGATGCCGACGGCAAGCGCCGTGATCTGCAGCGTGAGGCCCGCTCCCTTGATCAGAAGCGGCAGACATTGGGTGACGAGGGCGAAATCGAATTCCATGGTTCAGCGTTGGGGACGGGATCGAAAAGGAGGGTGGAAAACCGGGAGTTCTGGGGACTCCCTTTACACCGCGGCCGTCCCGCGGGACGGCCGGGCGGGTTCGGAAATTATTCGGCGAAGTACTTCTCGAAGATCTTTTTGCCTTCGCCCGAATCGTTCACGGCCTTGAGGCCGGCGTTGAGCTTCTGCAGAAGTTCGGCGTTGCCCTTCTTCACGGCGAAGCCGAAGTCGGCGGCGTCCTCGACGCCGGGCTGCAGCGTCACGCGCTTGGCGGCGCGGGGCTGGTTCTTCAGGAAGTAGGCGATCACGGGACGGTCGAGAATGACGGCGTCGCAGCCGCCCTGGGCAAGGTCCATGAAGGCGTCGCTCGTCGTGTTGAAGCTCACGACCTTGGCGTTCGCGATGGACTTGGCCTTTTCGGCGCCCGTCGTGCCGATCTGCACGGCGATGCGCTTGCCTTCGAGGTCCTTCATGGTCTTGAGCGTGCCCGCGTCGGTCTTGCGAACGAGGATGGAGAGGCCCGTCGTGTAGTAGGGCGTCGTGAAGTCGACGCGCTTGGCGCGTTCTTCCGTGATGGAGACGCCCGCGGCGATCACGTCGATCGTGCCCGAAGAGAGAGCCGGAATCAGGGCGTCGAAGCCCATGTTGATGATTTCGACGTCGTAGCCCGCCTTGTCGGCGACGGCGCGGATGAGGTCCATGTCATAGCCCGCGTAGGTCTTCGTGGCGGGGTCGAGGTATTCGACCGGAGCGGAGGCCG
>ENA-ORSM01001285-ORSM01001285.1-human-gut-metagenome-genome-assembly--contig:-NODE-1285-length-20117-cov-3.569684_pt1 | contig 20117 bp, 17 predicted proteins | sample MGYA00241903_ERZ509170 | MGnify/ENA primary metagenome ERZ509170 (study PRJEB26280, sample SAMEA2338784) | human gut metagenome | biome: human gut; feature: human-associated habitat; material: faeces...
GAAGCTGAACAAAGCCTTTTATGCGGCGTATCCGCTGCACCTCGTGGTGATCTGGGCGATGGTGATTGCAGCGGAAGGTCCGCTGACGCAGCTCAAGCTGTTGAAGTATTATTTGTAAATCGCAAAAAACAGACCGACAGAGTGAATGTCGGTCTGTTTTTTGCAGGCTTTAAGCAGAAATTTTGTATTCTGATTTTGGCTTCGGTTCCTTGCGCGAGTTCCGTCCGCGCCTTATCAGTATGCAAAATTTATTCGCAAATCGCTCTTGTTCAATTATACGGTATTGCCTTTACAATTTACCTTTTCTAAATACGCCGGAAACCCGGCTGCGGCTTAATGCGCAACCGGGTTTCTGGGCAGAATGTTTAGGATTCTTCGTTTCTTGCGGATTCAATATCCTGTAGAAGCTGTTTCTGCGTATCATCGAACAGCAGGCGCTTGTTATGCGCGAAATACGCATCGCACCCGAAGTTCTGGATAAACCACGAGGTAAACCAGTTCGCGGTCAGTTCGGTAGCGAACAGCACCAGCTCCTGCGAGTCCGGAATGGCGGCATCGAGGAAGGCAAATGCGTTTGCCAGTTCGGCATCGGTCTTGTCTGCGGCGGCTGCGCGTGCGTCCACATCGGCGGAGAAAAGCGCCTTTAGGCGGTCAAACTGCTGATCCTCGGGTACTTTTTCAAGCATGAGCGTCTGCCGGTAGGCATCCAGACGCTCCACCTCGCGGGAGGCGACATAGAGCGCGTCCTTGTCGGACGAGCCGCCGTTTCGCTTGTCTGCAAGCGCGGCACGTTTTTCATCCGGCAGGGAAGCGATAGCTTTTTCGCCTTCGCGGATGGCGAGCAGGTCGGCGTGAAGCGCATCGGTCAGCGCATCCAGACGGTACGCGTCACGGGCACCGTCCGCCAGCCGGCTCAGCAGCAGACCGAGTACGCCCAGCTTTTCGTCAAACGGCGCGTCCCGCAGTTCGGAAGCGCGAACCGGCTCCCAGGTGCCGGAAAGCAGCTCATCCACGCGGTAAACCTGCTTGTATTTGTCATAAAGCTGTAGATAATTCGCAAAATCACTTGTCACCTGCGGCAGCTGCAAATACTGCTCCACAACCTGACGATCAACCGGAATACCCAGCGACTCGTACACCTGCATCAGCTCGGACAAATCCTCCCAGCCACGTGCGGTGACAAACTGCAGTCCGTCGGCGGTGGTCTCTACGCGGTAAAAATGCTCGCGCCGGATCTCGAGATAGGACAGGATGGCACCATGGATGCCGCGTCGGTACGCGTACTCCTTCCACACGCCGAAATCCTCTTCGATGTCGATTTTTTTGACGCGGTCGAGTGTTACCACGTCAAATTCCCGCACGGATTTGTTGTATTCCGGCGGATTTCCCGCTGCTACGACCACCCATCCGGCAGGCAGCTGCTGATTGCCGAAGGTCTTGCACTGCAGGAACTGCAGCATCATCGGCGTGAGCGTCTCGGAAATACAGTTGATCTCATCGAGGAACAGAATGCCTTCTTTTACGCCTGTGCGTTCCATTTCGCGGTACACCGAAGCGATAATCTCGCTCATCGTGTAGGCGGTTACTGTGCGTTCCTCGCCGCCGAGCATCACCTTGTCGATGAACGGCAGACCGAGCGCGGACTGGCGCGTGTGGTGCGTCAGCGTGTAGGAGACAAGACCGACGCCGGTCTCCTCGGCAATCTGCTGCATGATCTGCGTTTTGCCGATGCCCGGAGGACCCATCAGCAGGATTGGCCGCTGCCGAATCGGCGGAATGCGATACGCGCCGAATTCATCGGTCGTGAGATACGCCTTGAGCGCATTTTTGATTTCGTTTTTTGCTCGTTTGATGTTCATAACTGCGCCTCGTTAGTCAAATTGATCCAGAAAATTATGTTTGCCGTTCGCATCGCGCCAGCCGAGCAGCTTGGCGGTATCGACGTTCTTGACCGCGTTGAAGAGGTTCGCCTCAATCTGCGGGTTGTTTGCCGCAAGAGACGCGATCAGCTGCTTGATTTCCGCGCGTTTGGTGTCGCTTTCCAGCTTTTTCGCCGGACAGTCGCACGGCAGGAAGGTCAGACCGCAATATTCCGCCCAGTCAATGACACTCTGCTCGCGCGTGAAATACAGCGGACGGATCAACTCCATGCCCTCGTAATTCTTGGCCTTGACGCGCGGCAGCATGGCCTGCACCTGACCGCCGTAGATCAGTCCCATCAGCACGGTGCCGATGGCATCATCATAGTGATGACCGAGCGCGATCTTGTTGCAGCCGCGCTTGTGTGCTTCGGCGTACAGATAGCCGCGGCGCATCTTTGCGCACAGGAAGCACGGATGCTCGGCAGAATGCACTCCTGCCACGCGCAGTACATCGGTATCGAAAATTTCGAGCGGAATGTCCAGCCGTTTCGCGTTTTCCTCGAGGTGCTTGCGGCCCTCCGGCGCATAACCCGGGTCCATTGCAAGGAACACGAGGTCAAAATCCACCGTGTGCTGCAAATCCTGCAGCAGCAGTGCCAGCAGCATGGAATCCTTGCCGCCGGAGATGCAGACCGCAACCTTATCGCTCGGTTTTACCAGTCCATATGCTTTTACCGCGTCCACGAACGGCTTGCGCAGTGTACGCACAAATTCGCTTTGCAGCGTTCTTTTTATCTCTTTTGCAGTCATTTTGCGCCCTTCTTATGCTGAAAATGATAGGTGATACGGGCAAGAATGCTGTCCGGCGCGAAATGCCGCGCCAGTGTCATGGCCTTCATGGCTGCACCCGGAACGACAACTGCCTTGCCTGCAAACAGGCCGTCAACAGCTTCGCGCGCCACACGCTCTGCCGACAGACCGGAGAGCGAAAACCGCACGCCTGCGACCTTGTTGAACTCGGTGTCCACCGGTCCCGGACAGAGGGCGCACACACGCACCGGAGAGCCGGCGCGGCGCAGCTCCTCGCGCAAGGCTTCTGTCAGGCGCAGAACATAGTTTTTGGTGGCGTAATAGGTCGCCATCAGCGGTCCCGGCAAAAATCCCGCCGAGGACGACACGTTGAGAATATAGCCGCGTCCGCGCTGCACAAAATCCCGCACAGCCAGCTTGGTGAGAATGTGTACGGCACGCACGTTGGTGTCGATCATGCGCAGTTCCTCATCCAGATCGGCGGTGACAAACTCGCCGAACAGGCCGAAACCCGCGTTGTTGATCACGACCTCCAGTTCCTCGCTCTGTACGGCCTCGTACAGCAGGCGGCATTCCTGCTCGTCCGACACGTCCGCCGCGATGATGCGGCACGGCACCGGCAGCTCTGCCGCCAGTTCGCGCAGGCGTTCCTCTCTGCGGGCGCACAGGATCAGCTCGTAGCCGCGTGCCGCCAGCAGGCGCGCCATTTCGCGTCCCAGTCCAGAGGACGCACCCGTGATGAGTGCTTTCATGCAAATTCCCTCCGTTTTGCTCTGATATTCATATACTATATAGTATCATGATGCGTTGTCCGCGTCAATTCATGCCGTTCGTCACATTCTGTACAAATTTGCGGCCGGTTACGGGTTTACCCCGATTTCGCTTTTCAATAAGATGGGAGAATGGTATAATAATGATGAAGTATGACAGCTTATTTTTACAATGGATAATTTTTCGCCAGAAGCCGAAGATAGGAGGGGCGAATATGAAAAATAAAGAAGCAGACACCGAATTGGAATCCAGACTGCTGGAAATTCTGGTGCACCCGTGCCGTATTGAGGACATCCGGCGCGAGCTGCCGAATGCAGGCAAAAACAATCTCAAAAACGCGCTGGATGCGCTCGTTGCGGACGGCAGGGTGATGAAAAACAAGAAAAACCGCTTTGCGGTCTCCGCGCACTACGGCTGTGCGGCCGGAACTTATCTGGCTACCGAGCGGGCATTCGCGTTTGTCGCGCCGGATTATCCGGAGGGCGAAGCCAAGCCGGATGATCTGTTCATCCCGCCGAATGCGTCCGGCGGTGCGTGGCACGGCGACCGCGTGCTCGTCAAGGTGAGTGAGCGCAAGAACAACCGCGGCCGCAAGGAAGCAACCGTTATCCGCGTGCTGGGACGCGCCGGCAAGGAGCTGACCGGCGAACTCGTGCAGCGCGGCAAGGCATTTTTCGTGCAGCCGACCTCGAAAAAGTATCCGGAGATTGCGGTGGACAAGCATGACCTCGGCGAAGCCGCCGTTGGTGACTGCGTGGCTGTTTCGATCTCGCATTACGGCGATGAGCAGTTTATGCCGCAGGGCGTTGTCCGCGCGGATTTGGGCGAAAGCGGTACGATGGAGGCCGCTATAGCGGCTGTTCTGCACGAAAACGGCGTGTATGACGTATTCCCGAACGAGGTGCTCGAGCAGGCGCTCGCCATTCCGCAGGAGGTTGATATGGGCACCGCCGGCAAGCGGCTCGATCTGTGCGACAAGCTGATCTTTACCATCGACGGCGATGACGCGAAGGACTTTGACGACGCGGTATCGCTCGAAAAGCTGGAAAACGGACACTATCTGCTCGGCGTACACATCGCGGACGTGAGCCATTACGTTACGCCGGATTCGCCGCTTGACGCCGAGGCGTTCCGCCGCGGCACGTCGGTTTATTTCCCGGGACACGTTGTGCCGATGCTGCCGTTCGCGCTGTCCAACGGCATCTGCTCGCTCAACCCGAAGGTGGACCGTCTGGCGTTCTCCGCGCTGATGGAGGTCGATAAGGACGGCCGCCGGTATGGTGCGAAATTTGCCAAGTCGGTCATCTGCTCCAAGGCCCGCATGACCTACAACAAGGTCAACAAAATTCTCGCGGGCGACAAGGGGCTGCGCGAGGAATACGCTTTTCTGGTCGAGACTGCCGAGACGATGAACAATCTGGCGCACGCGCTGTACAAGCGCCGCATTGAGCGCGGCGCACTCGAGCTGGACATTCCGGAGGCGGAAATCCGCGTGGACGAGAACGGCAAGCCGGTTGAAATCCGGTTCCGTGAGCGCGGCGAGAGTGAAAAGCTGATCGAGGAATTCATGCTGCAGGCCAACGAAGCGGTTGCCGAGTATATGTGCAAGCGCGAGCTGCCGACCGTCTACCGTGTGCACGAGAATCCCGATCCGGACAAGCTGCGCGTGTTTGCGTCGTTTGCGCGTCCGTTCGGCTACCGCATCGACCCGTCCAAGCCGGAGGATACGGCGCAGTTCCAGACCGTGCTGCGCGGCGCAAAGAACGACCCGAAGCAGCGCGTGCTGCCGACGCTTCTGCTGCGCTCGCTGGCGCGCGCCCGCTACGCGGATGAGTGTATTGGCCATTACGGTCTGAAGGCGAAGTTCTACCTGCACTTTACCTCGCCAATCCGCCGTTATCCCGATCTGGTGGCGCACCGCATGCTGCAGAAGGCGCTGCTCGGCGAAGAATTTACCGCGGCAGACGAAACGATGTGCGAGGAAGCCGCAGACCAGTCCACAAACCGCGAACAGGCTGCCGACAACTGCGAACGCGACATCGACAAGCTGTATATCGCGTCCTACATGCAGCAGTTTATCGGTGAGGAATTTGACGCAGAGGTTTCCGGCGTGCAGTCGTTCGGCGTGTTTGTTGCGCTGGAAAACGGCTGTGAGGGTCTGATTCGTGCAGAGCTGATGACCGGCGACTTCTACCAGTACGACGAGGAGCACATGGCGATGGTTGGCCGCCACACCGGCAAGCGGTTTACGATCGGCACGCCGATGCGTGTCAAGCTGCTTGCCGCAAGCGACACCACCGGTCAGATCGACTTTGCACCGGCAGACGGCTCGCTTCCGGTTTCGGAAAAGCTGGATCGTCCGCGCCGTGAGGACACCGACCGTGCTCCAAGAGGCAATCGCGCGGAGCGCCGCCGTCACAGCGGCAAGGGACGCGGCGGCAAGCCCGGCAAGGGCAAAAAGCCGCCCACGCGCAAGAGAAGATAAGGCAATACCGCATAATTGAACAAGAGTGATTTGCGAGTAAATTTTGCGTACTGACGAGGCACAGTTTTGCGGTAATACTTGATGTATTACCGTGAAACTGCAACAAAGTCAGGACACAAAATTTCCGCAAAGCACCGCAGTCTTAATTGTGCGGTGTTGCCATAAGTATAGGAGAGAATCTTTTATGTCCAATAAAGTAACCGTTGCTGCGATTCAGATGACCTACGGTCTGGAAGAAGCCTGCGAAAAGGTCCGCGAAGCGGCATCTCAGGGGGCGCAGATCATTCTGCTGCCCGAACTGTTTGAAAACTGGTATTTCTGTCAGGAAAAAAGCTACGAGAACTACCATTTAGCGACAACACTCGAGGAAAATCCGGCGGTCCGCGAGATGCAGACCATTGCCCGTGATTTCAAGGTCGTCATTCCGGTCAGCTACTACGAGCGGGTCGGCGAGACCACGTTCAACACGGTGGCTGTCATTGACGCGGACGGCACGATCATGGGTCAGTACCGCAAGACCCACATTCCGGATGACCATTTTTATCAGGAAAAGTTCTATTTTACGCCCGGAAATACCGGCTTCAAGGTCTGGGATACGGCTTATGCGAAAATCGGCGTCGGTATCTGCTGGGACCAGTGGTTCCCGGAGTCCGCGCGCTGCATGGCGCTGCAGGGTGCTGAACTGCTGTTCTACCCGACCGCCATCGGTTCCGAGCCGATTCTCGACTGCGATTCCATGCCGCACTGGCGGCGCTGTATGCAGGGTCACGCGGCGGCGAACATTATGCCGCTGATCGCGGCAAACCGCATCGGCACCGAGACCGTCAAGCCGACCGAGGATAACCAGCACCAGTCGTCCTCGCTGACGTTCTACGGCTCGTCCTTCATCGCGGATGAAACCGGCGCGCTTGTCGAGCAGGCTGACCGCGAAAACGCAGGCGTGCTGACGCATACGTTTGATCTGGATGAAATCCGTGAGATGCGCCGTTCGTGGGGTGTCTACCGCGACCGGAGACCGGAAATGTATGGCGCAATGCGCGGCTACGGTTTATAAAATGGAAAATTCCATTCACAAAAAACGCAGACTGAGAATATTCTCAGTCTGCGTTTTCTATATCATAGATATTATTTTGCGAGTTCCGCCAGAAATTCATCCATGTTGGTGTCTTCCGTCATGGTAATGCGGTGCATGCTGTACAGCGTCTGCGGCAAACCCTGTACGACCGCATTCACGCCCGGCTGGGTGGTGAACGTCAGCTCGATGCCCTGGCTGCGCAGCGCATCCATCGTCAGTGTGCCGTACGCGCCTTCCGGATAGGACAGCGCGTTGACTTTTTCGCCGGTGATCGGCTCGATGGCCTGCTGGCTCTGCTGGATATCAGCCTTGACAGCGGCTTCGTAGTCCTCATCGCTTTCGCCGGGCAGCTGCGCGAGTGTTTCCCGAACACGGTCGTTTCCGTCCTCGAACGGCGGCCACTGGTGCATGTCATAGGTGTGGCTCTGGATGGAAATCAGGCCGGAATCCACCATTTCCTGCATCTCAGCCGCGCCGAAGTGCGGTGTCATGGCGTGGTCGGTGTCCTTGTAGGTATCCTTGCCGATGGAAACGCCGATGGCGAAAATGGTAGCCTTCATGTTGTATTCCCCCAGCACCGGGAACGCGTCCTCGTAGTTGCTCAGATAGCCGTCGTCGAACGTGAGAACAATCGGCTTTTCGGGCAGCGGCGTACCGTTGTAGACGTAATCGCGCAATTCCTCGAGCGAAATCGCGTTGCAGCCGGCATCGGAAAGCGCCTGAATCTGCTTGCGGAACGTCTCCGGCGAAATGGTAGCTGAGCCGCTCACATCCTCGGTCAGCTGGTGCCACGTCAGCACCGGAACCTGAACGGCGGTGTCGTTGTCCGTGCGCGGTACAGGACGTTGCGTGAAATAGTCATGCGGCGTGTCAGAGGTCACATAAGTGCCGAAATCCGACGGAATCGCGGTGATGGCAGGCGTAAAGTCGGGATACTCCTTCTCGGCAATGCGGGCTGCCATCATCTCGCCGATGTTGTTGCGGAAGTGCGTGCTGTCGTAGAAGAAGCGCGGCTCACTGCTGACAGACGAGGACGAAAAATCCCAGTAATCGGTCACTTTGGCAAGAGATTCGTAGAAATTCGTGATATCCTCGTCGTAAAAGTTCTTGTAATAGTCGGTGTACACCGGAGCGGTCAGCACAATGAGATTAACGCCGTTTTCTTCGCAAACCTTGCGGATTGCAGCCACCGACTGCATGCAGGCTTCGGTCTTGTACAGGTGCAGCGGCTCGTGGTTGGGATAATTGGTGAATACCGGATAGGCGTTCAGATAATCCGCGGTAGAGCCGATCGGCTCCACATCACGTACGCGCTTGTCATACGCGCCGGTTTGCTCGTCGAATACGTCGAACGACTGCGGCATGAGCGTGTCTTTCTTCTTGTTCACCAGCTTCTGATAGCCATACCGCGGGTCCGCAAACAGAAACCGCGAGTAATACGATAGCGCAGACATATCCGGGTCGGTTTTGTAGTGCAGGCTGTGGGTCAGCTTGTTGGACTCATCATCGTAGGTCAGGCCATTGTCCAGATACACATTCAGCACCAGATTTTTGACTGTGTAGTTGTCAATCAGGTAGTTTGCGATCTTTTCGCAGTCCTTCATATCCGCACCGTACATGATGAGGTTGTAGAACTTCGCGTTCAGCATCTCGTTAAACGATTCGGTCGGCAGCGAGCTGGTGGACGAGCAGCCGAGGAAATACGAGTCGTACTCGTCATGGTGCTGCTCGAGATAGGAGATTTTCGCCGCACGCGGGTTGTTAGTCTCGTCATACGAAAACCACTGCATAAACCGGTCGCCGAACGCGCCGAACGGGTCGGTGACGTAGTTGAATCCGGCCAGCAGTGCGGCCAGGATCAGCACGATAACGGGCAGAGAAAGCACCCATTTTTTTGCGTTCATGCTCTGCCTCCTTAAAATTGCTTGTAGATGAACTCGGACGAGATGTATCCGGCACGGAAAATGCCGAACAGCAGCAGGACCACGAGCGAAACGGTCAGCACGGTCAGCTGCATGAGTGCCGGGCGCTCGTTGAGCCATGCCTGCACATCCGTGCCGCGTTCCTCAAAGAACTCCACGCCGTGGACGATGAGAATGCCGACAAAAATGATGATAAAGTCGGAAATACCCAGTCCAAGCGTCGGCACAACCGACGTAAACTCACTGAAATGCGGGTGCAGCACGGTCGTGCCGAGCAGCGTGAATACAGTCTTGAGACGCGGTGCGCGGGTGAAATAACGGCCGATAAACACCAGTCCGAACGTGCGGACGGTCATAAAGATACGCCAGCCGGTCGATTTGTCGTTGATGTGCAGCTTTTCCTTCCACGAAAGGAAGCGGCGCTCCATCAGCAGGGAAGCGGTAATGAGGATACCGTTCCACAGGCCGAACGCAATGTAGCGGAAGTTGGCGCCGTGCCAGATGCCGATGATCAAATACACGATAAACGTAGCGGTCGAGGTGGCACAGATCTTGCCCATCATGCCCTTGAAATGCTTGCGCGCCCACTTGCCGAGCTTGCCGAACGGCTTGGAAAACGCCAGAGGATAGAACACATAGTCGCGCATCCACGCACCGAGTGTGATGTGCCAGCGGCGCCAGTAGTCGGTGAGCGAGGTGGAAAACAGCGGTCGGCGGAAGTTGAGCGTCATATCGATGCCGAACATGCGCGCGACGCCGCGTGTGATGTCGATGCCGCCGGAAAAATCGCAGTACAGCTGGATGCAGTAGAACAGGATGCCCAGCGCGATGACCGCACCGCCATACGGGCAGTTTTCCATGATGACGTTGTTTACCAGAACAGCCGCGCGGTCGGCGATGACGATTTTTTTGAAGTAACCCCAGAGCGCCAGCTGAATGCCGAGCTGAAGATCCTCCCAGCACAGCTTGCGCTCCGCGAGGAGCTGCGGGCCGAGCTGGTCGAAGCGGCTGATCGGGCCCTGCACCATCTGCGGGAAGAACGATACGAACAGACCGTAGCGCAGCGGATTGCGCTCGGGCGCATATTTGCCGCGGTACACGTCAATAACGTAGCTCATGGACTGGAAAATGAAAAACGACAGACCGAGCGGCACGACAAAATCCCATCGGGGAATGTGATTGCCGAGCGCGGACGGCAGCAGCTCGAGCGTGAAATTCCAGTATTTCATCGCGTAGAGCAAGCCAAAACAGCAGACCGCGCAAATTATCGCGATCTGCTTCTTTTTGTGCTGTATTTGGGCCTTTTGCGCCTTGTCAGCAGGCTTGATGGCGTTATAGCGCCCGAGAATAAGTCCGGTTACCCAGGTCATTCCGGACACCAGAACCACCCACGCAAACGCCTTGACCGAGCCGGCCATGTAAAATGCCGCACTCGCCAGCAGCAGGATGCACCACTGCGCCTTTTTCGGAACGATGTAGTAGAGCAGCACGCTCGCGATGGTGAGTACGATAAACGAAGCGGAAGTAAAAGCCATTAGTCCTGCGCGTTCTCAATCAGTTCAACGATGGCGTCAACCGAGTTGAAGTTCTCCGGCGTCAGGTCGTTGACGCCCAGCTGAACGTCAAATTCCTCCATCAGCTCGGAAATAACGGCTACGATGTCGAGGGAATCGATGATGCCGTCGTCGATGATGGCGGTTTCGTTCTCAAAGTCGTTGCCGGGGCAGATCTCATTCAGAATTTCGATAATTTTTTCTCTCATGGTCGATTTCTCCTTTAATTATATTGCAGCACGGCAGAAGTCCATCCGTCGGGCCGATAGCCGTGTTGTTCGTAAAAATGCTCGGCAGGAGCATTGCCGGTCCGCGCCCATACCTGACTTTTTGCACCGTCCGTTGCCGCAAGATACGCGGTGAGCAGCTCGCCGGCAAGACCCTTTCCGCGACAGTCTGCACGCACGGCAAGGTGCCGAATCTCGGTCGAGGCGCGGGAAACCGCAAAATGCAGCACACCGGAAACACCTTTTTCGTCCCGGGTGATAACGGTTTGACCGTTTGCGAGGTTTTCGCGTAAATCGCTCTCGGTCGGCAGACAGCCGGTGAGAGCGGAGAAGTGATCGCTTAAAAAGCGGGAAATATCCTCGAAATCTTCCGGCTTTGCAGGAACTGCGGTTGTTTCCATCGGAAATGCTTCCGGTTTGCGGGTGCGCCGCGTGCGGCGCAGCACCTCACGAAAACCGAGAGCGCAGAACTGCTCGGCGGCATTGGCCATCGCGTCCGCGTCTTTCGCGCGGCAGGACAGCTCGGTCACAACCGGCCTGTCCGTCTCCGGCAGGGAAAGCACCGCGTTCGGGTGCAGATAAAACGTCATCACAAGGTGGTCGCCGCGTTCGCGGAACAGCAGCAGTGCGCCGTCTGCCTCGTGGATGTACAGTCCGTTCGCGATTTCGCGCGTGTAGTCGTCACCGCGCAGAAAGTTGTTGGTAATGACGCCTTTCTTGAGCTGTGCGTTCAGCAGATCGGAAATCTGTGCGAAATTCTCAATCTTCCGCATGGATAAATTGCTCCTTCAGCTTGACGCGGTCGATCTTGCCGTTGGCGTTCATCGGCAGTGCGTCCAGCTTTTCGTAGATGTTGGGCAGCATGTACTTGGGCACCAGCCTGCGCATGGCACGCGCGAGTGCCGCGGCATCCGGTTCGCCCTCGTAGATGCAGACAATGCGGTCGCGGTTGCGGTCGAACAGGCAGGCTGCGGCGGCGATGCCGTCCACGCTGTGCAGCGCGGTCTCGATTTCGCCAAGCTCGATGCGGTAGCCCATGTGCTTGATCTGGCCGTCCTGCCGCGACAGGAAATACAGCAGACCGTCGTCCTTCTTGACGGCGATATCGCCCGTGCGGTACAGAATATCGCGGAAATACGGGTTTGCCGGGTTCTGGATGAAGCATTCGTTCGTCTTTTCCCAGTTGCCGAAGTAGCCGCTGGCCAGTCCGCTGCCGCGCACGCAGATTTCACCGGCCTCGCCGTCCGGAACGGACTTGCCGTCCTTGTCGAGCAGCATAATCTGCATGTTGCGGCAGGCTTTGCCGATCGGAATGGCTTCATCGTCGCGGTAGTCGCGGGTGAGATGGAATGCGGCACAGTCCACGGTGGTCTCGGTCGGTCCGTACATGTTGACAACCTCAAGACCTGGAATCGCGGCCTTCCACGCGTTCACATAGCGCGCCTGCAGCGCTTCACCGCCGAGAGCGGCTTTGCGCAGCGTGGGCGGCGCGCACTTGCTCAGTGCACCCGAGCTTGCCACAAAGTGGAACGCACTGGTCGCCCAGTTGATGGCGGTCACGCCGACACGCTCCATTTCCTTGAGCAGCAGCATCGGGAAGGTAAACAGCTTTTTCGAGAAAATATGGCAGGTTGCACCGAGCGAAAGGGTCTGGTACAGGTCCTTGCACGAAAGATCAAAGTAAAACGGCGCCTGATTGCCGAAAATATCATGCTCGGTGTAGCCGCAGAACTCGCTCATCCAGTCGGTGAAGTCGATGACCGCACGGTGCGGAATGACGATTCCCTTCGGCGCACCGGTCGAACCCGAGGTGAACAGCAGGTAAACCGGGTCAATATCCAGTACGCTCTCACGGATGGACTGCAGCAGGTCTGCGTCAGCCGGTGCTGCAAAGCCCTCGTCCATCGAGATGAGCGGCGCACAGTCGGCAAGCGGCTCGGCCTGCTTGCGGTTGCCCTCGGCGTAGACGATGGCAACAGGATGGACCTGCTCGAAAATACGGCGGATACGCGCTTCCGGCATGTGGTCGTCAATCGGAACGTAGCAGCCGCCCGCATACAGCACGCCCTGCATCGCGGCAACGCTTTCGGCCGTGCGGCCGATCAAAACCGCGACCGGCTTGTGCAGCGTATCGACGGTTTTGGCAAGGTGGGTGCCCAGACCCTGTGCGGCCTTCAGCAGCTCGCCGAAGGTGAACACGCGGTTCTCATCGCAGAACGCAGGCTTGTCCGCGTGCATTCGGGCAGAGGATTCCAAATATTCGAGTACATTTTTTCTCATAGACATACTTCCTCATTATGATAGTCTATTTTATCATAGAGGGCGGAAAAAGTAAACGGAAAACGGCGGTCACGCCGGAGAATCCATCCAGTGTGCGGTTTCATCCATAATATCGTGCAGAATAAAAATATCGTGCAAGGTATCGCCGGTTTCCATTGAGTGGTTGGCGTTTTCGGTCAGATAAAGCGGAATGCCGATCTTCCGGCAGCCGTTCGTGATCATCTCGGTGTTCGCCCACGGATCGGCGGTGCCGTGAAAGGCGATGCCGGTCGGGTCGAGATAGGGCAGGGCCTGTTCAATCGGCGTGTAGTATACCTGCCGCGGATGAATGTTGTGCTGAACAGCATACCGTGCGGCAATCGCAGTGCCGATGCTCTTCGAGAGGAAGAAAACACGGTCGTAAGAGGTCCAGTCGATGGTAGTAAGCTGTTCCTCTGCGGCAGAAAGCGCGGTCTGCACAGCCTGTTCGATTTTTTCGGCGTGACCTCTCAAACCGGTCGGCAGAGCGGGATACTGCACCGCGAGCAGGTCGCAGCCGCGTGCGCGTGCAAGTTTGGCGCTGTAATACAGCAGCGGTTTGTCGATATGGTAGCCGATGCCGGGGAACAGCACGGCAAGCTGGTTGCTCATAGGTAAGGCTCCTTTGGGGAAATACAGGGTTACTCTGCCAGCTCCCGCACGGCGGCAATCGCGGTATCGACCTCGTTTTCCGTGTTGAAATATGAAAAGCTGAAGCGCACCGCGCCTTGCTGCACGGTGCCGAGCGCCTCGTGCATGCGCGGCACACAGTGTGCACCGGCGCGTGTGGCGATGTCATAATCGGCAAACAGCGCGTCCGCAACCTCGGCAGAGTCATAGTCGCGGATGTTAAGTGCGACAACAGCCGCACGTTCCGACCGGGAGAAATCGCCGTAGACGGTCACGCCGTCAAGGTCATTTACACCGTCGTAAAACCGCTGCATGAGTGCGCGTTCGTGTGCTCCGATGGCCTGCACGGTCTGTTTTTCGATAAATTTCAGCGCGGCATGCAGTCCGGCGATGCCGTGCGTATTGAGCGTGCCCGCCTCGAGCCGTGCAGGATACGCCTGCGGCTGTTCGTGGTCGTAGGAGTGAATGCCGGTGCCGCCGCGGAGCAGCGGCCGAAGCTCTACGCCCGGCCGGATGCACAGACCGCCGGTTCCCTGCGGACCCATCAGGCCCTTGTGGCCGGTGAAGCAGAGCACGTCAATGTTCATGCGCTGCATGTCGATCGGTACCGCACCTGCCGTCTGCGATGCATCGACAACCAGAAGGGCACCGTGTGCGTGTGCCATTGCACCGATTTTGGCGATATCGAGCAGGTTTCCGGTCAGATTGGATGCATGCGTGCAGACAACGGCCTTGGTTTCCGGTCGAAAGAGCGTTTCCATATCCTCATAGCGGATATTGCCCTGACGATCCGCCGGTACAAAATCCACCGATACGCCGCGCGTCTGCAGATCATACAGCGGACGGAGCACGGAATTGTGCTCCAGATCGGTCGAAATGACGTGATCGCCGGACGAAAACAGACCGTAGATTGTAATATTCAGCGCCTCGGTGGAGTTCGCGGTGAACACAACATGGTCCGCACGCGGACAGCCGAACAGCTTCGCCAGCCGGCTCCGTGTCTCGAACACCATGCGCGACGCGGAAAGCGACACACCGTGTGCGCCGCGCGATGCATTTCCTGCGGTAAGGATGGCGTTTTTGACCGCCTCCGCGACTTCAGGCGGCTTGTGCAGCGTGGTCGCTGCGTTATCCAGATAAATCATGATTTCCTCCGTCAGTCGAACAGTTCGACGAGAGCATGTGTCTCGAATCCGATGCCGGTTTCACGCAGAGCGTCGAGGAGCACCTGTTCCTCGCTTGTTTCGGCCTTCCATGCCAGTCCGCAGCCTGCGCTCACCTGAGAGGGAATCGGGATCATGCGTCCGGGCAGACCGCGCTGCGTGAACATGGCTTCTGCCGCGAGCGCCTGCTCGGTGGACGCAAATGCGATGACCGCAAACGGCCGTTTGCGCCGCATCACGGGCGCAGAATGAGGTCGGCCTGCATCTGCTTCTCGGTGATGACGTACATGTTGGTCACGTCACCGACTGCCAGCTTGTCGGTCAGACCGTAGTGGTTGAGACAGGTACCGCAGGTCAGAATCTCCACACCGAGCGATGCCAGGTTTTTCAGATCCTCGAGCGATGCCGAGTCTTCGCAGGTCAGGCGTGCGCCGCCGTTGTAGAACAGAATCGTGCTCGGCAGGTGCTCCTGCTGGGTGAGCGCAAAAATAAAGCCTTTCATCAGAATACGGCCCAGTTCCTCATCGCCCTCGCCCATATGGTCGGCGGAAATGACAACGACCGTCTTTTTCTGCGCCGCCGGTACCGTGCAGGCAATCTGCTCATCGGCTTCTGCCTTGCCGATGGAATTTTCAGTCGTGATTGTCACGCAGAACTCCTTGTCCGAGCGCTTTTCGGTCGTGATCGAGCAGCCCTTGCTCTCCGCAAGGCGGGTCAGATTCTGCACCGCAATTTCGTTATCTACCAGCGTCTGCACCGTGCCCGCACCGTTTAAATCCTGCAGCGCGTGCAGCGTTTTGATGACCGGAATCGGACATGCGTCACCGAGCGCATTCACTTGTACCATAATAAAGTTCCTCCTTTTGGGGATGTTCTGTGGATAGTATAGCACAATAAAGCACGGAAGACCATAATTTATCCACAGGCTCGCGGAATACTGGGTGGAGAGGATGGTTTTTCTTGACGGTGTTCTCTTAAAAAGGGTAAAATTACAGTATGATAATGAATAAGCCATTTACGGACAAAAGTCCGGCAGAAATTCAGTCCTGCTTTGCGGACAGAAATACGGAAAAGGACCTGGCAGACGCATATGCAGTTAGCAGCAATATGTTCTGGTGGACTGCAGATAATATAGACGATTATGATGAGGACACCCCGGAATACCGGACTACCTGTGCGGTTACGGATGACTGGGCTGCGCTAATGGATGTGTATCAAAGCAGAATTTTTGCTATATTGATAAAAGAGGGAATCCGCATCCCTGAAACCGCCCAAATCCATGTGCTGCTGCCATTTATGGAGCAGAACGGCTATATCTGCCATTCCGGCTGGTGGTATCCGGAAAACGAGTAACGCAGAAAGGGGGCATAACCATGCGATCCCGCACCTATCTTGCTATCGACCTGAAATCCTTTTATGCCTCCGTGGAGTGCCGGGAGCGTGACCTCGATCCGCTCGACACGCACCTTGTTGTCGCGGACGAGACCCGCACGGACAAGACCATCTGTCTGGCAGTCACGCCATCGCTGAAAAGCTACGGCATTTCCGGCCGCGGACGGCTGTTTGAGGTACGTCAGCGCGTCAAGCAGGTCAATGCCGAGCGGCAGCGCCGTGCGTCCGGGCATACATTCACCGGCGCGTCTTACTCTGCTGCGGAACTGCGGGAAAACCCGTCTTTTGCGATGGATTTCATCATCGCACCACCGCATATGGCGCATTATATGGCGTACAGCAGCCGGATTTATGCCATTTACATGAAATATGTCGCGCCGGAGGACATGGTTGTGTACTCCATTGACGAGGTGTTCATGGACGTGACCGGCTACCTTGAGACCTACGGCCTGACCGCGCGTGAGCTGGCGCGGAAAATCATTCTCGATGTGCTGAACACCACCGGCATCACGGCCACGGCGGGCATCGGCACCAACCTGTTTCTGTGCAAGGTGGCGATGGATATTGTCGCCAAGCACGTTCCCGCCGACCGCGACGGCGTGCGTATCGCCGAACTGGACGAGCGCAGATTCCGGCACGAGCTGTGGTCATATCAGCCGCTCACCGATTTCTGGCGCGTGGGACGAGGCACCGCGAAAAAACTCGAGCAGTACGGCATGTGCACCATGGGCGATATCGCGCTGTGCTCGGAAAAAAACGAGGATCTGCTGTATAAGCTGTTCGGTAAAAATGCGGAGCTGCTCATCGACCATGCGTGGGGATGGGAGCCGTGCACGGTCGCAGATATCAAAGCCTACAAGCCGAGCACCAACAGCATCAGCACCGGGCAGGTGCTCGCGTGTCCGTATACAGCGGACAAGGCACGTCTGGTTGTCCGCGAAATGGCGGATCAGCTGGTACTCGATCTGGTGAGCAAGGGCCTGGTCACCGACCGGCTTGTGCTGACCGTCGGGTACGATATTGATAACCTGAACGATCCGGCACGGCGGATTAACTACCACGGCAGGACCGAGACCGATCGCTACGGGCGCACGCTGCCCAAATCTGCACATGGTACGCAGAGCCTCGGAGAACTGACCTCGTCTACACAAAAGCTCATGGACGCAGCGACCGTGCTGTTCGACCGCATTATCGACCCGAATCTGCTCGTCCGGCGCATGTATCTGGTGGCAAATCACGTCATTCCGGAATCTGACGCGCCCCAGCCGGCTCGGTGTGAGCAGCTTGACCTGTTCACCGACTACGCCGCTGAGCAGGAACGCAGGAGGGCAGAGCAGGCTGCACTCGAGCGGGAGCGAAAGCTGCAGCAGGCGGCGCTCGCCATCAAGAGCAAATATGGCAAAAACGCGCTGCTCAAGGGCATGAACCTCGAGAAAGGCGCGACTGCCATCGAGCGAAACGGAAAAATCGGCGGGCATAACGCATAATCGGAAAAACATGCTAAGGCAATGTAAATATATTGCCTGATTCTGCCTCTTCACGGACGTTCTGTGTCGAAAATTCGACATTTCAGGCAGTCATCCTTGTATATGGCAATCAAAGGAAATATAATATATTCATAATAATATGGGAAATATATCTTTTCTGGAAGGATTGCGAAGCCGCAAGGCAGCTGCATACGGAGAAGGCAAATGAAAATTATCTGCGAAAAAGGCTATCACGCCGGAAATGTCCTGCGTCTGGTAGCGGAATATTTGGAAAAACGATATCCGGATGATATGATTCTGGATGAAAATATGGAAATCACGCTTTCACTCAAGAACGGTGAGAACGGTCAGCCCATCGTGCTCGGTGAAGAGGAACTGCAGCTGTCGTACCATACAGCCGACCATTCCGAGGACTACTATAATCATGATGTGCTGACCCATTTGTACACGCGCTGCAAGTACGAGCACGACCTCAAGGTCTTTCAGCTGGCGAATTATGCGCGGCTGACCTGCATTTATATGGATGCCGTCGGCCTGCATGAGATCAACAACCACTTGGGACATGAGGCCGGAGACCACATGCTGCGCTCGATTGCGGACGGGATTCGAAAGTATTTCCCGGATGACTGCGCGTATCGTATCGGCGGTGACGAGTTTGCCGTAATGCTCGATATAAATCTGTCGCCGGACCAGCTGGAGCATCTGCTGACGCAGTTCCTGCGCGATATTTCCGGTATTCTCGAGCAGGTCACGGTCAGCTGCAGCATCGGCGCGTACCGCTTTGTTTTCCCGCAGGAGATCAAGCACCTGCTTACCGAAACCGACCGCGTGCTCTATCAGGCCAAGGAGAACGGCCGAGCGTGCTTCGTGATAGAGGATTCGACTGAAAAGTAAATTGCAAAAGCCCGTACAGCGTAAGGCAGCTGTGCGGGTTTTTGTGTCTGTTCGATGAAAAATACATGTAAATTCATGCAGCTGCACTCCGTTCTGTCAAAAACGTGCTGCAATGGGTCAAATGAAAACGACAGCATTTGTCGTTGTGGGATGCTTCGCACGAGCAGATTGTCCGCATGGACGGCCTGATCAAAAACCTGATTGAGCCGGCACGCAGTGAGGAAGATCTGCCCGCGTCCGCCGTGACCGAGATGCCGCTGAGTGAAATCATGCAGACCTGCGTACAAACCTTTATCCCGCTTGCAGAATCGAAAAACAAAGTATGAAAACCGAGGTACATGCCCTCGGTTTTCATGCATTTGCGCCGTACATGCTATTTCATGCACGCTGCCGCGCGGCAGCGTCAGCATCGTGAAAACGGACTTTCTTAACAAGCTGAAACGGAGTGCAAACGCACTCCGTTTTACTTTCGATTTTAGAAAGGCTGTGTATAACTCCAGGTGCCGATACCGAGCGGCGAGAACGCAAGGTAAACCGCTGCAACACAAATGAGAATCAGTGCGGTGGCAACCCAGCGATACTTCCACGGGGTAAGATCGACAGCGCCGATGTCCTTCTGCACCCATACCTCCGGATGCTTTGCCTTGTTTCGCTGATTGAAAATGAACATGACCAGCAGCTCAACCGGCAGCAGAACAAAGACAGCGTACAGATAATGGAGCTTGCTGTTGAGGAACAGCAGGAACGAGCCGTAGCAGACCACATGCAGCACCAGAATGACCTTTGCGCTGTATTTCGGCAGGTGCTTGAAGAAAAAGCCGCCGAATACGGCCGTCAGAACCGGCAGTGCAATCAGCATTACGAGGGAATCCAGGAAGGTTTTCAAGCCTGCCGGGAAGAAGTAGATCAGCGGACCGACGATGGTGGTCAGTACCGCGAAGATGATGCCGACATTCTTGCCGACCTTGACGAGTTTTTCCTCGGAAGCGTCCTTGTCGATGAATTCCTTGTAAATATCCATGGTAAACATGGTATCTACCGAGTTCAGCACCGAGTTGAACGAGGACAGGATCGCACCGAGCATTACGGCTGCGAAGAAGCCCATCAGCGGAGCCGGAACAACCTGCGAAACCAGCTGCGGGTACGCTTCGTCCATCATGGATACCTGATCGCCCTGCAGCTCAAACAGCGCATACGCGATAACGCCCGGCAGCGCAAGGTACATAAAACCGATAATTTTAAGAAACGCGCAGTAGAGAGCACCCTTCTGCGCTTCCTTGAGGTTCTTTGCAGCAAGTACACGCTGAATAAACGACTGGTGCGTACACCAGGACTGCAGACCGAGGAAGAACAGACCGGTAAATACGGTCGGCCACGGAACCGCAGGCGGCAGAGAATCCGCCGGAGCGATGGAGTTGAGCATGTCCGAATGGTTTTCGATCAGGAAACGCATACCGTCGATAACCGACAGGCCGTCACCGCCTGCCGTTTTGCCGAGCACGCTCAATGCGAAGAACGGGATCATGAAGCCGCCGATCAGCAGTCCGA
>ENA-ORSM01001291-ORSM01001291.1-human-gut-metagenome-genome-assembly--contig:-NODE-1291-length-20034-cov-5.025477_pt1 | contig 20034 bp, 17 predicted proteins | sample MGYA00241903_ERZ509170 | MGnify/ENA primary metagenome ERZ509170 (study PRJEB26280, sample SAMEA2338784) | human gut metagenome | biome: human gut; feature: human-associated habitat; material: faeces...
AGATCGCTGTTCGAAGACCATAGCGAATTGAGCTTGTGAGTGTCATCAAAACACCCGGCCCAGGTGTTGCCACGGTCAAAGCCGATGTAATTAAAAACAACGTGAAAAGCGAAGTATTAAGCATTTTCCGTCTTCAAGATTTTCCCAACAATCAAAGTTTTTGAACCATAACTTGAGCGATTTCCTCGCCTTGAAGTTTTGTTATGACAAACCGAGCCTTAGCTGTCTCAAAAGCCATTCCTTCTTTGAGCGGTCTTTGAAGCTTTTTGGCTAAGAAACTGCCCAACATTTCATCGGGTACCTGAACATCGTCAACCGTTTCCAAACCCAATTCCTGTCTGACCTGATAAATACTCACATCTGCATCAGCAAGCCAAGAACTCGCCGAATGCTTAACCATTTCATAGGCTTCATCGGAGTCTGGAAATTCGCCCGCTATCGCCTCCAATAAATCCAAGGGCGTCACTAAGCCAGCCAATTTTCCGTTTTGATCTTTTACCAAAACTAAACTGCCCCGGGCTTGTCTTAAAACCTTCATGCATTCTATGACAGTTTGACGCTCATCGATCCAATGAACCTTTGGCAAACTTTGCAAAAACTCTTTTGAGTTAATGGCTGCGATCGAATTGATAATGGTTTTGCCTCTGACAACGGCGAGCACTTTATCTACAGAGCCATCACACAAAGGCAACAAGTTATGCGGAACAGTCAAAATCTGCTCTTTGATCTTTTCAACTGAATCCTGAATATTGATCCAAGAAATTTCCTCACGAGGAACCATAATGGTTTTTACCGTTCGATGAGCCAACGACAAAACGCCGCTCATCATGTAGCGCTCTTCGGGAATAAAAGCAGAACTCAATTGCGGCTCCAACTCTACGGTTGACGCTTCACTTTGTCCTCCCATTAATCGGAAAATAGCACCGGCGGCCTTTCTTCTTAAAGACAATCTTGAAGCGTGACGCTGCTGATTGCGTTTGGCACATTGGTTAAAGGCTTCAATCAAAATGGCAAAACCGATACCAGAATAGATGTAGCCCTTAGGAATGTGGAAACCCAGTCCATCGGCAATCAAACTGACCCCGATCATCAAAAGAAAGCTTAAGCACAAAATCACAACAGTGGGATGCTTATTAACGAATTCCATCAAGGGCTTGGAAGCCAACAGCATCACACCGATAGCAATCACAACGGCGGCCATCATGACAAATAACTCATCGACCATACCAACCGCCGTAATCACTGAATCCAATGAAAAAACTGCATCGAGAACAACGATCTGCGCCACAACCAAACCAAATTTGGCGCTTGCCGGTGTTTCTTCCTTTATGTGCGGAGCGCCTTCTAACTTTTCGTGCAGTTCCATAACAGCTTTGTACAAAAGGAAAATACCACCGAAAAGTAGGATCAAATCACGGCCTGAAAAGATGAAAATTCCAAGTGAAAAAAGTGGTTGAGTTAAGGTGACTAACCAAGAGATGAGCGCAAGCAGCAGCAAACGCGTTACCAGAGCTAAAGAGAGCCCCAAAACTCGAGCCTTATCTCTTTGTTTGGAGGGAAGCTTATCGGCCAATATAGCGATAAACACTAAATTATCGATGCCAAGGACAATTTCAAGAATAACGAGCGTCAAAAGACCTATCCATATGGAAGGATCTAGAAGAATTTCCATTATTGTTTCCTTATATCTGCAATGGAGTTATCTAATTGATTATTTAAACAGTTCTGAGACTATAGCAAAAAGTTAAAACGACTCATTTATCAGAAACTCTTTCAAATTGATATGTCTAACCGTACTCGTAGAAAAATCAAAATCGTCATTTGTAATAATGATCTTCTCACGCGTTTGATCTAATTTGTTAAACAAGGCGAATTCTCTCCTATAGGTACTTTCTTCTGCAATGCTATAGGCCACCTGAATTAAATACTGGCGATTGTTTTTTTCAGCCAAAAAATCCACCTCTTGCCTCCCCTCTCTAAAGACAAAAAGATTGAAGCCTCTATAAAGCAATTCGTTGTATACGATATTTTCTAAATTATGAGTTATATCCCAATGCCCGTCTGTTTGACGAATAGAATTAAAGGACACATCTTCGACATACAGTTTCTGATAGTACTTCAACTCTCTTTTAGCTTTTGTAGAATACTGACGGATCGGTGAGATAACATACGCTTCTTCCAAATACGAAAGGTATTTCAGTATTGTGTTCAATGAACACTCAAAACCCTGTCCCTTTAAGAATTTTTGTACAGAATTGGCACTGAATATCCGAGCATTAGAAATCATTATGTAATTAACTAATCGACGAAAAAGAGTATCTTTCCTGATTTTGTAACGGTTCAAAATATCATTAATGACAATAGTGTCATCTAAATCGTTTAAATATCTTAATCGAGCCTGCTTCGTTGGAAATTCTACGGCTTGTGGGAATCCTCCAAAAACCAAATAATCAGAAATACTGTAATCGTGCTGTAGCTCTTTTACATATTCCTGAATCTCAAGAAAAACAAAAGGACGAACTCTGAAGGCTACGTAACGACCACTCAATTCTTTGGTGAATTCTTTAGATAACAACTTGGAATTACTTCCGGTGATAAAAAGAGAAACATTTTTCAGACGAAGAGTACGACAAGCAACATTCCACTGCTCAATCATCTGCACCTCATCTAAAAAAACATACAGTTTCTCCTTCCCCAGATACTGACTAATGTAATCAATCAGTTCATCAACAGTCGTAATTAAGGCAGAGACTGATCGATCCTCAAAATTTAGCATTAGTGTTTTCTTGCCACTCTGACGCAACTCGGTCTCAATTTGATCCATGATGACCGATTTTCCGCATCGGCGAATACCTGTGACGATCTTCACCAAGTTACTTTCATAAAACGGCCGAATTTGTTGAAGATAATGTTCTCGACTAATCATCACACGCCTCAGAGTGAAAGTTTTTTTGGGAATTTAAATATATTTCATTGCTAGTGAAAGATTTTAATAAAACCAGAAAAATCTTTCACTAGATTTATTCTCAATTTATCAGCGTCATAAACCTTATCTGGGCGAAGTAGTTCACTACTGTGGGGTAGGTTTAGAGAAATGGTCTGATTGTGCTAATAAGCAAAAAAGAAGTGGCGAGCCTTATCCTCGGCACTACATTCACTTCGCTGTGGCTGCTCCGTTCCCGGCCTGACCAGGTTCACGACGAATGGATGCGAGGGGACCCGCCGGGAGCGCAGTTTATCAAATTTCCCCTGAAATTTCAGGATTTTTTTCATTGAACTTTTTGTAGAAAAACGGCCTACGAAAAACATTCGCAGGCCGCCTTCTTTTAAAGCTCTAACGACTTAGAGCGGTTTGGGCAACTGAATTTGATCGCCCGTGCTCGTGATGTAGTCGTTATAGATTTCTTCGGCACTCGGGAAGTACCACTGGCCATTCGGGAGCTTCACCGTCGTTTCCTTAAGGCGGAAGGTCTTAGCGCCGCATGTCCAGACGTTATAGAGCTTCATATGCGTACACAAACAGCACTTCATCTCTTCAGGCTTAGGCATAGCCTTCTTTGTCATCATGTCCCACCACTGGGTCAAATACGGACACTTCCCCTCTTTAAGCATATAGCCGTACGGCTCACAGTTAGGCGGCACACGCATCTTAATGGCCGGAGACGACTTCAGCATACGCATCAAATAACCCGTAGCCGAGAGGTGATTGACTTCGATGTCATCTTCCTTGGCATTGATGTAAGCGGTCTTAACCGCATCGGGCAGGCCACATTCCTTACTGATCGTAAAACGCGTGGCTACCTGCACTCCATCGGCTCCAACCTCTTTAATCATTCTGACGGCTTCACCACCCGTGAAAATACCACCGGCAGCAAACACCGGAATATTAAGGTGATTATGGGCCAGATACGCCTTTACATCTCTGACAATATCTTCAAGCGAAAATTCTCTCCAGTCTTCACCGAAGCCCAAATGTCCGCCAGCCAGTGGACCTTCCACCACAATGTAATCAGGCAAACGATTAAGGCGACGGTTGCGGTTTAAGAAAAGATTCAAAGCGCGAACAGACGAAACAACAATACCGAGCAAAGCATCGTTGAAGCGTTTGTTCTCACTCATGAGATTGAAGCTTGACAAATGTAGGCCCGCCGAAAGCGTAATACCGTCAATACCTGCATCCAAGGCAGCGTTTAGACGAACGCCGAGTGACTCATGAGGGGCGTTATAGGTCAGTTTTTCCATGCAATTGAGAAATACCAAGCCTTTGCCCGTAGCACGGCTCATCACATCGCCCACATAACGCAAAGAGGCCTCGCGCACATCATTTAAGTCAAAATGATTGTCAGATTTATCCGGATTTTTTTGGCATCCGTAATAGCGCTTAACTTTCTTAGCCGTAAAATCAGTGCCGTAAAGACGGTCGGACAAATCCATTTGCATGGCATCGGAAATGTGAGCAATACCACCCAACTTCTCCACGGCGAGAACCATCTCAGCCGTGGAAATGTTCACACCCATGCCGCCGACCATGAGCGGAACATATTCTTTATCTTTCAGACGAATTCGCAAGTCCTTAAGACAGACATCACTTAAAGCGTTCATCAGAGACTATCCTCGTGGATAAAAATTACTATTCGAGAAGTATGACAGTCCAGTTTGTAAAAACCGTAACAGAAAAACTAGGACATTCCCCTAAGGCAATCACCCTTGACAAGCTACTCATTTTCAGTAAATTAAGTCAGATTTAAACTTTCAGGAACTTAAAAATGGCTTTATTAACGGGCAAGAAGCTGCTGATTACCGGCATCTCTTCGAATCGCTCCATCGCCTACGGTATCGCAAAAGCATGTAAGGAAGAAGGAGCCGAACTGATTCTGACCTATAACAACGAACGTTTCCGCGAGCGTCTTGAACGCTTCGCAAACGATTTCGGTGCCGCTGCTGTTATTCAATTAAACGTTGCAAGTGATGAAAGCATTGAAGCTGCGGCTGCCCGTGTCAAGGAAGTGTGGCCGGAAGGTTTTGACGGGTTTGTGCATTCCATCGCCTGGGCTCCGCGTGAAGCCATTGAAGGGTCATTCTTAGAAGGTCTTTCCCGTGAAGGCTTCATGGCGGCGATCAATATTTCCGCCTATTCTTTCGCCGCCTTGGCTAAAGCCTTCCTGCCACAACTTGAAGGCAGAAAAGCATCCCTTGTGACGCTTTCTTTCTTGGGCGCTGAAAAAGTCGTTCCCAATTACAACACGATGGGTGTTGCCAAAGCCGCTCTTGAAGCCGTCACTCGTTATATGGCCGCCGATCTCGGCCCCAAGGGTATCCGTGTTAACGCCTTATCGAGCGGTCCGATCCGTACACTGGCGGCAAGCGGCATTAAAGATTTCCAAAAGATGCTTGCCCACGCTCGCGATATCTCGCCGTTGCGTCAAACCGTAACTATTGAAGATGTAGGTCGGTCGACTGCATTCTTGCTGTCTGACTATGCTTTGGGTATTACGGCTGAAACGCTTTACGTGGACGCTGGTTTCCAAGCCATGGCCGGTCAAGTCCAGGCTCAAGAAGAAGCTTAATCACGAATCTTTCGTTCGAAGTCGCCTGAAATTTCGGGCGACTTTTTTTGTATACGAAAAAGTTCCTTGAAAACTATTACCAAAATAGACAATTTCAAATTCCCAATCGCTGAAAAATCCGTTATGCTCGTCTCATCAGACAAAGTGACATCACTTTCAGGACAGTTTCTATTTTTTATTGAATAAAGGTGAAATCATGAGCGATATCGTTCACTTGAATGACTCCAACTACGAAACCGAAACGGCACAAGGCGTTGTTGTTGTGGATTTCTGGGCTCCCTGGTGTGGTCCCTGCCGTGCGCTTGCTCCGCATTTGGAAGCCGCTGCTCAAAAGTTTGACGGCAAGCTTCGCATTGCCAAATATAACGTTGACGAAGCCAATGAATATGCTGCCAAACTCGGCATCCGCTCCATTCCGACCTTAATCGTTTACGAAGACGGCAAACCCATCCAACAGCACGTTGGCTCCATGGGTCAATCCCAGTTGGAAGATTTTTTAAATCAATTTGTTTAAAATGCCCTCCGAATCCGTTCCGGTGCTCACTGTCCGGAACGGAATCTTTTGATTAAATCCTTTTTATACCTAACGATCAGAACAGCGGTGAAAGCTTGTCTGCCTTCCCCTGCCTTTTCAATACACAATTTCAAAAATTCAAATGCATCTTTCTGAACTCAAATCGTTGCATGTCTCCAAGCTCTTGGACTGGGCTATTGACCTTGGTGTCGAAAACGCCAACCGCATGCGTAAGCAAGAACTCATGTTCTCCATTTTGAAAAAACGCGCCAAGGACGGTGAACAAATTTTCGGTGATGGAACGTTAGAAATTCTGCCCGACGGCTTCGGTTTTCTCCGCAGCCCCGAAACCTCTTACCTCGCCAGCACTGATGATATTTACATTTCTCCTTCACAAATCAGACGTTTTAACCTGCACACGGGGGACTCCATTGAAGGTGAAGTGCGTACTCCGAAAGAAGGCGAACGCTATTTCGCCCTTGTCAAAGTTGAAAAGGTAAACGGTCAGCCGCCGGAAAACTTAAAGCATCGCATGCTTTTTGAAAACCTCACGCCGCTCTTTCCGAATGAACACCTGGTGCTTGAGCGCGATATCAGAGGTGATGAAAACTTAACCGGCCGCGTCATTGACATGATCGCCCCGATCGGTAAAGGTCAACGTGCCTTGATTGTTGCTTCACCCAAGAGCGGTAAAACCGTCTTGATGCAACACATCGCCCATGCCATCACAGCGAACCATCCCGACTGCGTGCTTTTTGTTCTGCTCATTGACGAACGTCCTGAAGAAGTCACTGAAATGCAGCGTACAGTTAAGGGAGAAGTGGTCGCCAGTACTTTTGATGAACCGGCATCTCGCCACGTGCAAGTAACCGAAATGGTTATCGAAAAAGCTAAACGTTTGGCCGAAAGCAAGAAAGATGTGGTGATTTTGCTTGACTCCATCACTCGCTTGGCACGTGCTTATAACAACGTGATGCCCACCTCCGGCCGCGTGTTATCCGGCGGCGTGGACGCTAACGCCCTGCATCGGCCCAAGCGCGTTTTCGGTGCCGCCCGTAATCTTGAGGAAGGCGGCTCTCTTACGATCATCGCCACCGCCTTGGTCGATACCGGCAGCCGCATGGATGATGTGATCTATGAAGAATTCAAAGGCACCGGCAACATGGAAGTGCATTTGGAACGTCGCTTGGCCGAAAAACGTATTTACCCGGCTATCAATGTTCTGCGCTCCGGTACCCGCCGCGAAGAACTGCTTTTGAAGCCGGATGTTTTACAAAAGGTTTGGATCTTGAGAAAACTTTTGAGCGACATGGACGAAGTCGAAGCCATGGAATTCTTGCTCGAACGCTTGAAAGCAACCAAGAGCAACGCCGACTTCTTCGATTTAATGCGTCGCGGCGGTTAAGTTTTTAAAAGCTAGCAAAAACGGCTCTTCCAATCAACCGGAGAGCCGCTTTTTTTACCTCAACCCAGAAAACGTCTAATCATTGCGAAGCAAATGATTCCGCCCAAAAAAGCAAAGACCGCACCCGCATAACCGATCCATTCAATAGCCGGTATCGCGCACACCCAACCACCCACCAGCGCACCGCTGCCGATTCCAACGTTGGCAATACCCGAGTAAATTGACATGGCGATAGGAGTGGATTGCGGTTCCAGCCGAATCACAACGGCCTGAAATACCAAACCGAAAATTGTGAAAGTGATCCCCCAGAAAACACACAAAAGCATAGCTGACCAGATGTGTGCCGAAGACAATTCCATTAACGCCAGAAAAATGCCGACACCAAACGTACCGGTTGCAAAAAAGAATTTGGGATGCTGCTCATAGTAACGAGAAAAGAAAATACTGGCAATAATCCCTGCCACTCCAAACAAAGTCAACGAGAAGGTGATTTCGCTCTCAGGCATATGCGCGACCTGCGCCATGAATGGTTCAATATAACTGTACCCTGTAAAGTTAGCCGTAAAGATCAACGCTGTCAGGACGTATACTCCGATTAAAGCCGGATTTTTCAAAATACCCGGTAACTTTGCCACTGAAGAACCCTGGGTATTGGCGGGCACGCGCGGAAATATAAATAACAAAAATATGGCCACTGCCAAAGCCACTAAACCGATTGAGAAAAAGGTGGCTCGCCACCCCATGTAAAGACCGACCATGCGACCCAAAGGAAGACCGGCAATCATGGCAACGGCTGTCCCTGTTACAACAAGGCTCAACGCCGTGGCGCGTTTACCTTGAGGTGCGATGCGCACAGCTAACGGTGAAGCAATGGACCAGAAAATGGAGTGCGAAAAGGCAACGCCAGCTCTTGAAAGCATCAGCGTAATGAAACTAGGCGCCACCGCTGACAAAAAGTGGCTTACTACGAATAAACCGAGAATACCCAAAAGCAATTTCTTAAATTCTACTTTTGAGGCTAAAAGCATCAAGGGTAAAGATAAAACCGTCACAATCCAGGCGTAGACTGTGATAATCGTACCGGCCTGGGATTCTGTAATTTGGAAATCACGGGCTATATCGCTTAAAAGTCCAATCGGGATGAATTCAGACGTATTGAAGATGAAGGCCGATAAAGTAAGGCCTGCTACCGGAGCCCAGAGTTTGAGAGCACCAGCCTCTTCTTGTTGAGCCATGGCGCTTTCCTTTCTTTGAATTTAATACAGGCGCAAATTATAGAAAGATACCCAAGGAAAAAATAGACTTGTGACTTTCAGGCAAGATCAAGGTCATTCACATTTAATATTTTTGAAAGTGTACTTTCAAAAATTTTAAAAGTTGACTTTTAATTTTTTTAACTGATCTTTGAAGGGATAAAAATTTGGAATTCGTTTTTCTCTCAACAGTTTTGCAAAAATTTGATATTTATAGGAATTTATTGGATAATTCCGCTTCTCTGTCGGAACGTGGAGATGCATGCCCGCGGTAAGACCTTGGTTAACCGGGCTCGTGCGCAAGGCTCTCAGGGCGGCCGATGATTTTTTAGGAAAACTTTACAAATGAAACAAGGTATTCACCCCGAATATCGCGAAGTGGCCTTCTGCGATTTGTCCATCAACAAGACGTTCATCATCAAGTCAACCGCTCAAACCAAAGAAACGGTTGAAATCGACGGCGTGACCTATCCGCTCGTTAAGCTTGATACGTCTTCTGAAAGCCACCCCTTCTACACGGGCGCTCAAACGCGCATCGTTGAAGCCGGCCGCGTGGAAAAATTCCGCGCCAAGTACGCTAACCTCGGCAAGAAGGCTGCGAAGTAATTTTCTCTTTGAAAGTTTCTCGCAAACAGAGGCAGTCTGTCATATATGGACTGCCTCTTTTCGTTACAATAGCTAAGTCAAATTCATTAGCCTATTCACATGTTTGAAGAACGTCCCTCCCCGATTGTTGCCTCGGCTGCTTCGGCTCGGAAGTTGCCTCGTATGGCACTTCTGGCCCTTTTGGTTGTATTCATTATTCCGGGCTTGCTGTCACGCGACTTTTGGAGTTCATATGAGCTGACCAGTTTTGCGCTTGTGCACTCGATGCTGCAAAGCGATGCGGTCGGTTGGCTTTTGCCGCAATTGGGAGAGAACGCCTATGTGACCGATGGCCCTCTGTCTTTATGGGTATCAGCTCTTTTTGCCAAAATTTTCGGACCGCTTTTCTCCGAAGCCAGCGCAAGCCGCTTAAGTGTTCTGGTTTGGTTTGCCATTGCAACTTCAAGCATTTGGTATGGGACTTGGTACCTTGCCCGTCGCTCAGAAGCTCAGCCTGTTGTTTTAGCGTTCGGCGGTGAAGCCTCGCCTATTGATTACGGTCGGGTTGTCGCCGATGCGGCATTGCTTATGTTTGTCGCAACCTTCGGTCTTTTTGTTCCGATTCGGCAACTTTACGTTGAAACGGCGCTTTTAGCCATCGTTGCGGCTTTTTTCTTTTCCTTGGCATGGACTTTGCGAAGAGATGTTTTAGCCCCGCTTCTAACCGGTGTAACGGTCGGCGCCGCTGTTCTTGCCTCTAATTTATTTACCGGCATCTGTCTTTTGATCATTGCGCTTTTCATTCACGCACGGGTGCATGCCTATGAAACGCCTTTTATCAATCGAGCCACACTCATTATTGTGGCGGCCTGCGCAACCTTTTTCATCTGGCCTATTTTGGCCGTCGCCGTCGCCATTGAAACGGTTGACGCTTGGTTTGATATCTGGTGGCAAACGCAATTGAGCTTTTTCGGTCTTATTGCAAGCTCCGAAGTTCACTGGATGCTGGAAAACTTTATTTGGTTTCTTTGGCCGTTGTGGCCTTTCGCCCTTTTGGGCCTCTATGCCTTCAGAAAGCAATTGGACCGCACACACATCAAAATGCCGCTCTGGATTTTCATCGGATTTTTGGTGTTTTCTGCCGCCGGTCACCTGTCCGGTGAACGCTTCCTGATGCTTTTGACCGTTCCGCTTTGCATCCTGGCCGCTTTCGGTCTCTTGTCAGCCAAACGATCTCGTGAAAATATCCTCGATTGGTTCTCGGCAACCGTCTTCACGTTGGCTCTGATCACCATATGGCTTTATTTCTTTGCCTGGCAAACCGGGTGGCCACCCAAGATGTCTAAGTCCATTGTGAATTTGGCGCCGGGACTTATCCCCTCGCTTCACGGATTGCTTTTTGTACTCTGCTTTGTCACGCTTTTAGGATGGCTTGCTCTTGTTTTGTGGCGCATGAATCACTCACAAGTGGTGGCTTGGAAGGGGCCGTGGCTTGCCGCCGCCGGCATCACCGCTCTTAGCATCACCACGGTTTATTTATTTGAACCGGTCATTGACCGTGCTCGCAGCTACGAACCACTTGTCCATGAAGTCACAACAGACTTATCGGCTCACGCTAAAAACCGTGATTGTCTGAGCATTCAGGAAGTCGATCCTGTCAAAGAGATCCTCTTTACTTACTACGGACTGACTTTTAAAGATGACAACACCTGTCGTTTCGTTTTCACGACCGACAAGGCTTTTAAAGACAGTTCTCAAGAAGAATCCTCCGTTCTCGGTCGCTACAGTCGTCCGCGAGACCGTGAACGCTTTGTGTTATACAAAAAAGGTGAATAATGAGTCATCCGCTTCCGCAACGTCTGACCCCACCTGATATTTCCGGTCGTGCCATTGCTAAACTGGCCGGCCCCATTTTCGTTGCCAATATCGCCATTGTGGGCGGCGGCACCATCGACACGATCATGGCCGGCCATTTAGGCGCAGACCACTTGGCTGCCATTGCTTTGGGGCTTGCTTCCATGATTATGGTTTTCATGGGGCTTGTCGGTATTCTTCAAGGCATGAGTCCGTTGGCAGGACACCATTTCGGGGCACGCAAATTCGAGAAAATTGGTTTTGAACTCTCTCAGTGTCTTTGGCTTGCTTTCTTCCTTTGCTTTATTGGCATGCCGCTTTTAGGCTACACGGACATTTGGACCAATCTGGCTCAAGCCCAAGGCCCAGTAAAGACCATGGCCTCTCAGTATCTTTTGATCAGCATGCTGGGGTTGCCCGCGGCTATGGGCGGACGCGCTTTTATCGCATTGAATGCCGCTGTCTCCCGTCCCAAGGTGACGATGTACGTTTCTTTGGCCATGCTGGTGCTCAAAGCGCCTTTAAATGCGGTATTCATGTATGGCTGGCTGGGATTTGACGCATTGGGCGGCGCCGGCGCTGCCGTCTCTTCTACGATTCTGACCTGGCTTTCGTTCTTCGTTTATATCTACGTTTGGAAGAAAGATTCTTTCTACCAGCTCATGCGCTGCAAACGCTTCTACGGTCCGGATCCTCGAGCCATGTGGGCGCAACTGAAAATCGGTATTCCGATTGGACTGTCGACCTTCTTTGAAGTGAGCTCGTTTACGTTGATGGCCATTTTCATTTCGCGCTTTGGAGCCGTCACGGTTTCAGCGCACCAGATTGTCGCCAACATCACAAGTCTGTGCTATATGCTTGCGCTTGCAATCGGGATTTCCTGCACGGTCTTGGTCTCCCAGTGCTTGGGGGCTGGTTGGCCCAGCGTCGCTGAAAAGGCAACAAAAAAATGTCTGACTATTGCCGTATCGGTCGCCTCCATTGTCGCTTTGTCTCTCTTTTTTGGCAGAAGCTTTTTGCTCTCACTTTACACAAGCGACGAAACCGTTATTCGCATCGGTTTTTCGCTTATTCTCTTTGGCATCCTTTATCACGTCTTTGATGCCATGCAATGCGTGAGCTCCTTTGCATTAAGAGGTTATCGAGTCACGTTCTGGCCGATGGTCATTTATGGCGTATTGCTTTGGGGCGTAGGACTTTTCGGCGGCTACTACATGGCCTTCATTGGCGAACCATTCAGCACGCCGCTTGCCGCGTACGGCTTCTGGGGCATGACAGCCCTTGGGCTCTTCTTGGCCGGAGTTGCACTTGCCGTAACTGCGCTTTATGTTGCCCGAACCCGTACTAAGGAAGAAGAAGCGGTCGCCAAGAAAGCCGCTGAAATGGCTTCTTAATCAAAAAGGAGAGACAGACACTCAAAAGACTTTGCCTCTCCTTTGAATATTCAAAGAAAAATTCCCTGATTTTTAGACTATTCGTCAAAAAGGCAAAAGATCCATACTTTTGTTAAATTCAAAACAATTTGAAAATTTTCTTCCCTGAACCATCTTCTGTTCCCTATCATGTTTTCTAAGAGCAATGGCTAAAGGAGAAGTAGATGAGTGTTCAACAAAATTTAATCGCCGGCGTCTGTGTGGCCATCGGTATCGCCTCTGTTGGCATTTCTCTGAAGGCCGGTATTGACCATTTTGTCGATCGAGATCGTGTCGTCACCGTCAAAGGACTGGCTGAAAGAAACGTTCAAGCCGATTACGTCATCTGGCCTGTCACCTTCCGCGTCACCGGCAACGATTTGAGTGTGCTCTATGAAAAAGCGCAAACACAAAGCGAAGAAATCCGAAACTTTTTAATCAGCCAGGGCATAAAAGCTCAAGATATCTCTCAGGGCACTCCTTCTGTCCAGGATCTGCACGCCGACTTTTACGGCAATAACCTGCCGCCCGAACGGTATCGTATGGAAATGGCCGTTTCTGTGGCAACCACCGATGTTGATACGGTTTTAAAAGCCATGGTCAACCAAAGCGAATTGATTCAAAAAGGGGTTCTTTTTACGCAGAATTACCGTACGCAATTTTCCTTTAACGGTCTGAACTCTATCAAACCAGAGATGGTTGAAGAAGCCACTAAAAACGCCCGATCCACCGCTCAAAAATTTGCTGAAGACAGCGATAGTGAATTAGGAAAAATCCGGCGCGCCTCTCAGGGACAATTCTCAATTTATGACCGAGACAGCAACACGCCCTACATTAAACGCGTTCGGGTGGTTACAACCGTTGAATACTATCTGAAGGACTGATGTCTAAAGCTTGCCGCCTTTACAGGCGGCAAACTTTTAGTTTGAACTCAAGAATTCTTTAATGTGCTCGGTTGCCAAACCATTAGCGTCTTCTTCAAACGGATCAATGGTCACCAGTTGCGGCATCGAACGCATCCATGTCATCTGGCGCTTGGCTAATTGGCGAGTGGCTGCGATTCCAGCCAAAACGAATCGATCGTAATCAATCTCTCCGAGCAGATAGTCGATAGCCTGACGATAGCCGACAGCTCGCATGGAGGGACTTTGCCGATCGAAACGCTCATCGGCCATTAGGCGCTTGACTTCATCAAGAAAGCCCGCTTGGATCATCATTAAAAAGCGCTTTTCAATGCGCTCGTGCAAAAGTTTCCGATTCTTAGGTAAGAGCCCCAGCGTCAGGAAAGTGTGATCTGATCCTTTATTTTGCTGGCTTTGATAAAAAGAAATCGGCTTACCTGTTTGTCGATACACTTCAAGAGCCCGACTGATACGTTGAGAATCCGTCGGATGAAGCCTGTGAGCGGTCTGCGGATCCACTTCAGACAGTTTCTCGTGCATGGCCGGCCAGCCCAATTGCCGCGCTTGCCGTTCAATTTCTTCACGCACATTCAAATCACTGGAAGGCATTTGATTTAAGCCATCTTTCAGTGCTTTGGCATAAAGCATCGTACCGCCCACGATTAAAGGCAAACGGCCACGAGCTGAAATCTCTTCGATCAATCTTTCACAATCTTTAAAAAAATCGGCCGCGCTGTAACTATCAAAGGGATCGCGAATATCAATTAAATGGTGAGGAACGCCTTCTTTTTCCTCTTCGGTGGGTTTGGCTGTTCCAATATTCATCCCTCGATACACTAGGGCCGAGTCTATGGAAATGATCTCCGCATTAAATGTATGGGCAAGCTTCACCCCTAAAGCTGTTTTCCCGCTTGCTGTCGGTCCCAACAATAAGACAGCCTTGGCCATTATTTGCCCCGCATAAAAAGCTTATCTAAGTCAGACATGGACATCTGCACCCAAGTCGGTCTGCCGTGATTGCACTGATCAATACGCTCGGTCTGCTCCATTTGACGCAAAAGCGCATTCATCTCATCGATACTTAAATAACGATGTGCCCGAACTGCGCCATGGCAGGCCATGGTGGCCAAAATCTCGTTGCGTTTTTCTTCTACCAAATTGCTCGCCCCGAACTTTTTAATGTCAGCCAACAACTCTGTAATCAGCGCTTCTCCAGTTTTCTCAATATCTGCAGCCAAAACAGCGGGAACAGCGCGCAATCGCAGATGTGTAGGAGAGGCAATTTCCAACTCTATACCAAGATTTAAAAGCAATGACTGATTGTCTTCAAAGGTTGCCATTTCTTCAGCATCAGCTTGAAACACAAGCGGAATTAAAAGTTGCTGAACAGCAAGCGTTTGAGCGTCCATCTGTGCTTTTAATTTTTCATAAACGATTCTCTCATGCGCTGCGTGCATATCCACAAGCACCATACCGTGATCGTTTTCGGCCACAATGAATACGCCGCCAACCTGCCCTAAAGCTCTTCCCAAGGGATAAGTCAGTTGCTCCTGATCATGCGCCTGAGTAAACGCCGTACCCGAGCGGATAGCTTGAACAGTGTCCGGAATAACACGCCCTCGAGACGGTTCTGCTTTAGTCTGATAAAAGTCTAAGTACCGATTCAATTGCGACGGTTCATAAGCCGGTGCGGCTTGGGAACGCAACTCAAATGCGCGGACATGAGTTGAGCCCGTCCCCTCCGATATCGGTTTTTGCACCGTTTGAGTGTGCGGTTGAGATTGATCTGAAGCGCCTGCATCACTTTCCATTGCCGATAAGGCGGGAGCTAAAGCGTTTTGAACCGCGTGCATCACAAACTGGTGAACCCACTGAGAATCCCTAAAGCGCAATTCACTTTTTGTCGGATGAACATTAACGTCCACCTTCACGGGATCGATGTCTACAAACAAACAGTACATCGGCTGCAGCTGATTGTGCAGCACATCAGCATAGGCGCTCTTGACCGCATGGGCTAAGAGCTTGTCGCGAACAAAACGACCGTTGACATAGCAATATTGAGCATCGGTTCGGGAACGGCCGGCCGTTGGCAATCCTACCCATCCATAAACACGCACAGAAGCCGTTTCCGCATAGACTTCCCGTTGCGCACGAGCAAACTCATCGGGCAATATCCGGTTGACGCGCGATCGGCTTTCTTCAATGGGTAAGACCAAAACCGGCTTACCGTTATTGACAAGACGAAATTCAATCGTCGGGTGGGCGATAGCGATTCGCTCCAAAGCCATTTTGCAATGCGCCGCTTCCGTTGCCTCTGACTTTAAAAATTTTCGTCTGGCAGGCGTTTTAAAAAACAAATCCTCCACTTCCACCTTGGTGCCTTGAGTGCCGGCCGCAACGTCCACCTCTCCTTCATGAATGCTGTATGCACAGGATTGATCCTGTGTTCTGGACGTTAATGTCAGCGCGCTCACCGAGGCAATCGAAGCCAACGCTTCACCGCGAAACCCCAGACTTAAAACGTGTTCCAGTTCGTTTAGATCTCGAATTTTGCTGGTTGCATGTCGCTTTAGGGCCAAAGGCAACTCTTCCTTGGCAATTCCCCGACCATTGTCTGTCACCGTCAACCGCTTTATCCCTCCCGACTCCAGTCTTACCTCAATGCGGGTGGCATCCGCGTCAATGGCATTTTCGACAAGCTCCTTGAGAACGGAGGCCGGGCGTTCAATCACTTCACCGGCGGCTATTTGACTGACCAATTGATCCGAGAGCTCTTTAATCGCTCTTTTTGGGGAATGTTCTGTGTTATTCAGTACTTGCATAATGACGGGATTGTAGCATTGGATTTTATGCTGGGTTTTGTGTGTTCGAAATTCGCTCTTTCAAGCTGACATACGGCCTAACAAATTCGTACGTTCCAACCTCTTTAAAACTGGTCTAAAAATGAGTAAACTCTCCAACGTTAAATTAATAAAAATAACCTTATTTTGATTGGCTCCCCCGTTTATGGACTGGTCTTTATTCATTGATTTGTTTACCAACGCCGATCGCTTTTTAATTACGATCGCCAACGATTACGGCATTCTGATTTATATCATCATGTTCATGATCTTTTTCCTGGAAACAGGGATTGTGGTCATGGCCTTTTTACCGGGTGATTCACTTTTGTTTGTTGCCGGCGCCGTGACAGCAACGGGGGCAATTGATCCCTGGTGGCTTACGGGGGTTGTCACACTTGGAGCTATTCTCGGCAATACGTCCAACTTCTATATCGGTTCTTGGCTTGGACATAAAATCTATGATGGCTCGATCAGCTGGATTGACCAAGAAGCCCTTAACAAAACACATCAGTTCTATTTACTCCACGGCGGGAAAACTATCTTTCTCGCCCGTTTTGTACCCATCGTCAGAACATTTGCTCCGTTAATTGCCGGAGCCGCTTCCATGCCGGTTTGGCGCTTTGAGTTTTATTCCATCACGGGTGCTTTTGCATGGGTTTACGGTTTAGTTTGGGCCGGTCACTTATTTGGCAACATGCCTTTTATTCGTGACCACCTGACAACGATTTTGCTTTGCGGTATCGGGTTTGCTTTAATTCCGACTGCCATCATCGCCGTTTCAAAGTTCTTAAAGAAAAAGAAAGGCGAGCAAAAAGCGATTCAATAATCATTTAACAATGGGCGCAAAATCTCACGGTTCTGCGCCCATTGACTCATAAGGAGAAAGACATGCGACAGTGGGAACACTTTATCGCGATTATCAAAAAGGAAGTTCAACCCGCTTTAGGCTGCACGGAACCAACTTCCATCGCCTATGCCGCAGCCCATGCAGCCAGACTTTTAGGGAAAAAGCCTGAACGTCTTTCTGTCGCAGTCAGTGACAATCTCTACAAAAATGCCATGGGTGTTTTTGTACCGGGAACCGGTCAAATTGGTCTTCCCATCGCCGCTGCTGTCGGTGCTTTAGGCGGCAATCCTGATGCTGGCCTTGAAGTATTGGCAACCGTTACACCCGCTCATGTGAAAGAAGCCATGACAATGATTGAAAACGGTTGCGTCAGCATTGAAAGAGCCGATAGCCCTGATGCCGTCTACTGCAGCGCCACTGCGTATGCCGGAAGTGACTCCGCGCAAGTAACCGTACAAGGTGACCACACAGGCATTGTTGAAGAACGCAAAAATGGCGAAGTTGTTTTCAAAAAAGAACCCGCTATTACTACCAACGCGGAAGGTCAAAGTGCAGTGGGTGAAGAAGAAATCAACTTAAAGGCGATCTACGATTTTGCCCTCAACGCCCCCTTTGAAGATATTGCCTTTATTCTTCAGGCACGCGATATCAATATGGCTTTGGCCGCCGAAGGCTTGGCAAACGAATATGGTCTTGAACTCGGCCGAACCATCAATGAGCAAATCAAGGCCGGTATTTTGAGTTCTGACCTGATCAACAATATGGCCGCCTGTACAGCTGCGGCCTCTGATGCTCGAATGGGCGGCGCAACCCTGCCTGCCATGAGTAACTATGGTAGCGGCAATCAAGGTATCACGGCAACCATTCCTGTTGTCAAAATGGCCGAGTACGTTAAAGCGGATGATGAAAAATTGGCTCGGGCTCTGATTCTCTCGCACCTTGGAGCTATTTACATTAAATCGCACTACCCATCACTGTCAGCGTTCTGCGGCAACACTGCAACTTCTTCGGCCGTAGCGATGGCTCTCGTTTACCTTAATTCGGGTACATTTGAGCAATGCTGCATGGCCATCAACAACGTGATCAGTGACACTTCCGGCATGGTTTGCGACGGTGCCAAGTCCACCTGCGCCATGAAGGTTCATACGGCAGCACAAACCGCTTATAAATGCTGTTTTTTGGCCTTAGCTGGCCATGGAGTTGAAGGTCAGGGAATTGTCTCAGCTGATGTAGAACAAACGATTGATAACCTCGGCGCGATGATCACTAAAGGTATGCAGCAGACCGACGAAAAAATCATCGAAATTATGCGTAAAAACTAACCTCTTTCAAGGAATCCAAGGAACTCCTTGGATTCCTTTTCCCCTACCCTTTGCGACTAATAACAGGCTTACGGAACTATTTCTAACTTAAATTTCTCACTTAACTCTGTACCGCAGTAACAGAAAGCTTGAGCAAGTTTTGAATTTGATGGTATGTGTTTTTATTCGACTAAACACTTTTGATCAATAAATTACAGAGCATTTTGTCTATATATACAAAAATCCCGAGACTCCCCCAAAATAGAACCCTCGGGATTTAAGTTAAACAGAAAGTACTTATTGAGCTCGTTTTTCTAAAATCTCAATTGCAGGCAGAACCTTCCCTTCCAAGAATTCAAGGAACGCACCTCCACCTGTTGAGATATAAGAAATACGGTTGGAAATACCGAATTTACCAACTGCGGCTACCGTGTCACCACCACCTGCAATAGAGAAAGCGCCGTTTTCTGTCGCCTTGGCAATAGCTTCAGCCATCACTTCAGTACCGTGAGAATAGGGTTCCATCTCAAATACGCCCACCGGACCGTTCCAAACAATCGTGCCAGCCTTTTGCAAGATGTCAGCTAAAGCTTGAGCCGTTTCCGGTCCCACGTCCAAAATCATTTCATCGTCTTGTACATCCTCAATGCGGCAAGTACGATGTTCCGCCGTCTCAGAAAATTCCTTAGCAACCACAACATCCGTCGGCAAAGGAAGCGTCGCGCCCTTCTCTTCCAAGGTCTTTAAAATCTTCTTGCATTCGTCAAGCAAATCCGCTTCAGCCAAAGACTTGCCAACCTTGTAGCCGGCAGCCATCAAGAATGTATTGGCGATGCCGCCGCCCACAATCAGCTGATCCACTTTTTGAGCAAGGTTATTCAAAATGGTCAACTTCGTTGACACTTTGGAACCGCCGACAATGGCAACCAACGGATGTTTAGCTTCTTCAACGGCCTTGGTCAAGGCATCAATTTCGGCTGCCATCAATGGACCGGCGCAGACGACGTCGGCATACTGAGCCACACCATAGGTTGAAGCTTGAGCACGATGAGCCGTGCCGAAAGCATCGTTTACGAAAACGTCGCAAAGCGCACCGTACTTCTTAGAGAGCTCTTCCGTGCATTTCTTTTCGCCCACGTTGCAACGGCCCCGCCTTTCGGACCCGTCCGGCGTTCCGTTCTTTTTTGCCGCAATGTCGCAATGTTTTAAATATCTATTTTCAAAGGTTTAAAATCGTGCTATACTGTTTTCTAAAATGCCATATTTTGTCGAAAACATCCAACAGCGAGGGATTTATCATGTCCGAAGAACTGAAGTTGAATGAAAATGTCGGCGCACCGCAACCCGATGCACTTGCACAAATCGCATCGGTAGACCCCAGCCCGGCCGTAGGCGGTATGCACCCCTTTACTCCGGCCATGCTCAGCCGTCTCAAGAAGCAGCGTCAGCTGCTGAGCGAGCTGGAGCACGCCCTGAAAAATCACGAGTTCTGCTTCTTTCTGCAGCCCAAGTGCAACAGCATGACCCGCGCCATCGTGGGCATGGAAGCACTGG
>ENA-ORSM01001303-ORSM01001303.1-human-gut-metagenome-genome-assembly--contig:-NODE-1303-length-19925-cov-7.282637_pt1 | contig 19925 bp, 17 predicted proteins | sample MGYA00241903_ERZ509170 | MGnify/ENA primary metagenome ERZ509170 (study PRJEB26280, sample SAMEA2338784) | human gut metagenome | biome: human gut; feature: human-associated habitat; material: faeces...
TGGGGCGGCTGTGTTTTCACACAGCCGCCCCAAGGCGTATCATCGGAGACGATAATAGGTGCATGTCACCCGGACGTATTCACCCACGTACCTATAAAGCAGGTCAATAGTGTCTCACGACTTCCCAACCAGCAAACACGAAACGCGCATTGAGGATGTTCCGCCGAAACGGAACCGCGATTTCGCGGATCTGCTCCATGCGCTGTTCGCCGTGCTTGTCGGCGCGGCCGTCATCCTGTTCTCCATCTACTTGCATGGCACCACCTCCGGAGTGGAGTCCGACGTGCGTTCCGCGGGCCACGTGGTCAGTTGGCTCATGGATGTGCCGACATCGCTGTTGCAGCAGATCGCCATAGTTTTCATTACCGTCAGCGTGCTTATCCAGCTGCTCATCGCCAAGGAATGGCTGCAAAGTGTGGTTTCCGCCATCGCCCTTATTCTCGGTTTCGCTGCGATATGGGGTATTTCCGCTCTTATCAGCGGCTCGGGCAATGGCACCCTCATCATGTCCATGATGTCCAACGGCACTTCCGTGGGAACCGGACTGCTTCCCGATTTTTATGCGGCGATGGCCTCATTCCTTACCGTCGCCGGACCGCGTCGCACCCGTTCCGGTACCAAATGGGGCTGGAACATCCTCTACACGGTCGCAGTGCTGTTCGTGGTGCTGTCATGGAATTCGCTTTCCGGCGTGCTGGTCTCCTTTGCCGCGGGACGTGCCTTGGGCATGCTGATTCGTTTCATGCTCGGCACACAGACCAACGGGGCTTGGGGCAACCAGGTGGCGCAGGCGCTCCGTTCCATCGGCATCGACGTGGCGTCGCTCTCCCGCAGGCTCGCGACCTACACCGATTCCGGCATGCTGAAGACCACATTGGACGATGATCTGACCGAGAACTCACGCATCTACGACGCCATCGACGTCGACGGCCACCAATACACGGTATCCGTTCTCGATAACCAAGTGCATATGGCAGGCTATCTCAACCAGCTATGGCAATGGGTCAGGCTGACCGGGGTCTCCATGCGCCGTGACCGTTCCTCCTTCGACGCCATCCACCACCATTACGCGATGATTCTCGGCCTGCAGAACGCCGGATTGACAATGCCGGGAGTCTACGGAGTCGCAGACAGCAGCGAATCGTCCATTCTGGTGTTTCACCGCGACCACATGCCCTTGGAATGCAATCCGAACACCATGTCCGACCATGACATGGAATTGTTCATGACCTATCTGTCCGAAGCGCACCGGCACGGCTTCACCCATCGTCGAATCACTCCCGAAACGTTGTCGCGCATGGAAAACGGACAGCCGGTGATCGCAGGATGGCAGAATGGCGACTATGGCAGCGCGCCGCCAAACTATGCGCTGGACAAAGTACAGCTGCTGGTTCTGCTCGGAGCGTTGAACGGCATCGACCGTGCGATCGCATGCGCCCGCAGGACGTGGGGCGACGAGCAACTGATCGATCTGGCGCCATTCATCCAGAAGGCGGCGGTTCCGGCGGCGACACGCGCCCTGTCCACCTGCGACAAGCACATGCTCAACACGCTGCGTTCCCGTATCGCGGCTTTGGCTCCGCAGGAGGTCGCGGATTCCATGGAAACGGTCACGCTGTCGCGGTTCAGTTTCCGTTCCTTCATCGCGATCGCGCTGCTGGTCGTCGCCGTGTATGTGGTGTTCACCCAGATTCAACCGGCCGAAATGATCAAGGCGGTCAAAGAGGCCAACATCGCCATGGCTCTGGTATGCGTGCTGTTCGGACTGCTGGCTTGGTTCGGATCGGCCATGACCCTTGGCTGTTTCATGGATGCCGATAAACGCAATCCGATCGGCTTGTACTGTTCCCAAATGGCTTCGGGCTTCACCGCGGTCTCCATGCCCGCCGGCGTCGGCCCGGCCTTTGTCAACCTGCAGTTCCTGCGCAAGAGCGGCTACCGCAATACCGCGGCCACCGCCATCATGAGCGCCGTATGGGCGGTGCAGGGCGGCACCACCATCATTCTGCTGCTGCTGATCGGCATCTTCACCGGACGCAACACACTGTCCGGCATGATTCCCACTAACACGCTGATTTTGGTGATCACCATCGTCGCATTGGTGATTTCCGCGGCCATGGCCATTCCCCCGGTGCGGCACATCGTCACGGAGAAGTACCTGCCCATCGTCAAGTCCTACGCACGTAGTCTCATCAACGTGCTGTCCCATCCGAAAGAACTGGCCTTCGGCATTCTCGGTGCGCTGATACTCAACATCTCGACCGGATTGGGATTCTGGATTGCATTGATGGCTTTCGGATGCCACACCAATCCGGTGGAGACCACATTCATCTTCCTGCTGGCGAATACGCTCGGTTCCGCAGTGCCGACGCCAGGCGGCCTTGGCGCGGTCGAAGCCGCGTTGTCCGTGGCCTTCACCGCCGTGGGCATCCCCTCCACCATCGCCGTCTCCGCTACTCTCGTCTACCGAATCGCCTTCTATTGGCTGAGAATTCCAATGGGAGCCGTGGCTATGAAATGGCTGGACAGGCATAATTTGATCTAGCCCAACCCCCCTTTAGGGTTTTTCTCCCCCCTATGCTGAATCAAAAGGGCCAAAACCCTTGGAAAATGGCATTTTTGGCACATGCGTGCGCTATTATTGCAATGAACGTGGATGTTCATAAGCGGAATATCCCCTGACTCAAGAAGGATGCTTTATGGCATACAACAAGTCTGATCTCGTCTCGAAGATCGCCCAGAAGTCCAACCTGACCAAGGCTCAGGCTGAGGCTGCGGTGAACGCTTTCCAGGACGTGTTCGTCGAGGCAATGCAGTCCGGCGAAGGCCTGAAGCTGACCGGCCTGTTCTCCGCCGAGCGCGTCAAGCGCGCAGCCCGCACCGGCCGCAACCCGCGCACCGGCGAAACCATCGAGATTCCGGCAACCTACGGCGTTCGCATCTCTGCCGGCTCCCTGCTGAAGAAGGCCGTCACCAAGTAAGTCGACCACGCAGACCTATATGAGAGGTTTCAACCACGGATGGTTGGAACCTCTCTTTTTTTCTTTTTATAACAGGCAAAGGCAATGTCATCCCACACTATGCGCTATGATATTAGACAATATGACTAGATAAAGGGGGATGTCATGGTCGACCAACGCAGACAGATCATCGACGAAATCCACAAACTCAACATCCTGCTCATCCACACTAAGCTCAAAACGACACGTGCCCAGACCATGGCACGCGCCACCACACACGTGCGGAACGTCGACGCGGCAAGACGGGGAATGGTTCCACGGCCCAAGCCGTCCAAACCCATCGAAGCCGACGTTCATATGCTCGACTGCCTGAACGACGAGGAACTTTCCACTCTCGGCGAACTGCTGCAGCGTATCATCGACAACACCGATACCAAACTTCTGGATGAGGAGATTTCCGAACGCCGCAAGGCGATCCACGAATTCCTCATGCTGAACCATACGGATGAGGAGGTGCGGGAATGAGCGTCGGGCAGGAACATGATTCCGGTGCGGACGATCCGGATCTCATCCGTCTCAACAAGCGTTCGCTATTCACCCCCAGCGCGTCAGTGGCTGTGGAGCAGCATTCAGCCGTGCCGCACGTGTCGCGAAGCACCTACGGTACGGCGAAGGTCGAAGGCAGACTCACCTCCCCCAATGCCAGGGTTCCGGAAATCATCACGCAGCGTTGCGGCGGCATCACCGTCAAAGGTCATACGCTCAAATCGTTCGCCTATACCACCGATGCGGTGATTATCCGCAACACGAACGCGAACGCCATCCTCGCGGTGTACCCTTTCACCGGCGAACCGGTGATCACGCAGGCGCTGCTCACCGTGGCGCAGATGCCGCTGTTCGTCGGCGTGGGTGGAGGCACCACCACCGGTCCGCGTGTGGCAGAGCTGGCCATGGTGGCGGAGATGCAGGGCGCGGCCGGCGTGGTCATCAACGCTCCGGCACCGGCGGAAACCATCGAAACGACCATGTCGATGGTGGACATCCCTGTCATCGCCACGGTCACGGAGGATGATGAAATCACCGAATGCAAGATTCTTGCCGGTGCGGCCATCATCAATGTGGCAGCCGGTGCAAGAACCGCGCAAGTCGTGGCAAGCATCCGCGCGCATCATCCGGAAATCCCGATTCTGGCTTCGGGCGGAGGTCGTGAAGACCGTATTCTCGCCACCATTGATGCGGGCGCCGACGCGATCACATGGACGCCGCCAAGCGCGCAACAACTGCAGTCGCAGATGATGGCCAAATACCGTGGAGAAGTCTGAGCGGCAGTTACAATCCGACCAACCAATATCAAAAGCCTGCGGTGGAGACGAGTCTTCCATCGCAGGCTTTTGGCTACTGCAAAGCCTCTAGTATCGTGAGGAACCGGTCGGACGGTTGTGCGTCGAACGGATCAAGCAACGTCACGTCCATCCTGTTCAGCGAGGTCAGCGATAGTCGCGTCCAATCACAGGAATATTGCGCGTTGTGCGATCGTGCCGACTGGATGAACCGTCCACGCAGTGCGGCGCGGGTATCGTGGGGAGGAACATCGATGGCCTCATGTGCTTGTGACTCGTTGACCAACGTGCGCATGGCTCCGCGACGGCACAGCGAGGCGTACAGCGCGCCGTTGGCCACGTCATGGTAGTCCATGTCCAACTGTTCCAACTTGCTGACGGAGAGTCGCCCCCCCGCACGGTTGCGGAGCATGTCGAACAGCCGTCGTTTGGCAAGCCAATCGACCTTGTCGGCGAACGTTTCGCTAACCCCCGAGCGGAACGCCTCTATGACACGCCTCCATCGGCGAATCACCTCATGCACGTCCGTGCGCGGCAACGAGGAGCACACTTCGGGATGTTGTCCAACGAATCGTTCGACGATTTCAAGATAACGTTCCTGAATCGCTACGGCACCGCCTTCCATGACAGTGCCGTCTGCCATGTCGAAGGACGCTTCGACGCCCGTCAGGTCACGGCTTACCTTATGGTTGGCCGCACTGGCGTCAGCAAAGGAGAATCGGGCGAACCCGGAATCCTTGCCTTCGCGCCCGGCCTGTTCGATGACGCACAACACCAGATGCGTGGTGGCGAGCTTCATCATCGTGGCCCACTGGGACCGGTTCGAATCGCCGATGATCACATGCAGCCGTCTGAACGCGTCAGGATCGGCATGCGGTTCGTCGCGCGTGTTGACCATCGGACGCGAGCGCGTGGTGGCCGATGAGACCGCCTCATCGAGGAAGTCGGCACGCTGCGTGATCTGGAAGCCCTGCTCCCCCATACGTCCTGCGCCGGTGAACAGCTGCCGGGTGATCAGGAACGGCAGCAGCTCCTGTTCGATCGTCTTCAACGGCACGAACCGTCGCACCAGGTAATTCTCATGGCAGCCGAAGGAATGCCCGGCGGAATCCACATTGTTTTTGAACACATGGACCGTGGAGCCGGCTCCCTGGATGGAGCGCAGACGACATTGGGCGTCCAGGGCAAGATCCCTCATCACCAATTCGCCGGCCGCATCCAATGCCAGCGCGTCCATCGGATCCCGGGCTTCCGCCGTGGCGTACTCGGGGTGCGAGCCGACATCAAGGTAGAGTCTTGAACCGTTTTCAATATATGTGTTGGTGGATCTCGCTTCGGCCACAATCGGCTGGAACATCATCATCGCCGTCTGTCCGGCGTCGCATGGGCGGTCCGAACCGGTCACGCTCACACCGTATTCGGTTTCGATGCCGAAAATACGGGCGAAGGATTGGATTTCGTCCTTGGTATGGGCGTCAAGCGGCGCTGTGGAATGGTTGCCGCTGTCACGCAGCTGCGGCATCACTCGCCGCCTTTTTGGACGAAGCTGCCCACATATTCCTCGGCGTTGGATTCGAGGACCGATTCGATGTCGTCCAGCACCGCGTCAAGCGCATCGACCGTGTCATCGATCTGGGTGCCAGCCTGCGCAATGGTCTCATCCTCGTCATGTTTTTGTTCGGCGGATTGCATCTGCTCAAATTTCTGGGGCATGGCCCTTCCTTTCTCCGAAAGCGTCCTTGCGGGTTCTCCTGCGAATAGCATACTGCCCCACACCTTAACCCAGGTGTGGGGCAGTCAATCAGTCTTATGCCAAATACTGGCGCAGATCATCGGCAATCAGACCGTTGGTGGCGAGTACGTCGTTTTCCTGACGCCAGTGGACAAGATCGCCATTCCACCGGCTCAGATGCCCCTGCGCTTCCCAGACCACGACGGCTCCGGCGGAAACCGCGGGAACGTCCCACTTGTGCAGATGCGCTTCGAAATACGCGTCATATGTACCGTCCGCCACCTTGCACAAATCCAAGGAGGAGGGGCCGACGCGCTTGATGTCGGCCGGACGGCCGGCGATACGCGACACCACTTCAAGCGCACGCTTGGATTCCTCCGGCACATGGGACATGCCAAAACTCACCACCGCATAGTCAAGGGACGGGGTGGTGGACGGCATGATCTTCTCGCGTTTGTCTCCAAGCGGCGTCTTGCGGATGCGGATGGCTCCGGATCCGCGCACCGCCAGGTAGGTCAGACCAAGCGCCGGAGCATGCACCACCGAAAGGATCGGCTGCGCGGAACATTGGTCGTTGAACTCGAACAGTGAGACGGTGATGGTCCATTCCGGCATGCTGCGCACGAAATTGATCGCGCCGTCGATGCCGCCAACGCACCAATACCGTTCCCCCGGATGGCATTCTTCCGGACGGAACTGCCAGAAACCATCGAACACATCCACATACGTGATGCGGTTGCTGATGAATTGCGCCAACCGCTTATCGATGTCGGAGGTGAAGCTCAGATGATTGTCCGTCATTTCAAAACTTTTCAGATCACGCGGATTCATTTGATCGTTCAACGCGTGCTTGCCTGCATCTTGCAGGATACGGGCCACTTCGAGGGCCACTTGCCTCAATTCCATGTAGTATGCCTTTTCGTTTCCTCATAACCGGCCTGGACGCACCCTCTCCCTCAAGCGTCCTGCCGTGTGGTTCATCGAATATGGGTATGGCCTCTGCCATCACCTACGGCAATGGTACCCGCACAACATGAGATTCAACGCAGGGATTCCACGATTCCGCTCGCAGTGTGGACACGCTCGAACGCTTCGGAACACAAGGATTCCGTGAATTTCAACGGATTGGACATGTCCAACGAGACCATCGAATTCTCCACGTTTTCATCACCGGACGACTCGCCGCGCACCGTAAGGTGGGACCACGACGCCGCAATGACCTGTTCGGGGAAACGTCGTACGATCTCCGCGCGCAGCCATGCGCGTGTGTCGGCCGGCGCTTGGCCGACCGCCTCGGCAAGCTGCTTATCCGTCACCAGTCGTTCGGTCTGTCCGGCAAGCCGGGTGAAAATCGAATCGGCCGGATCGAGCGCGGCCCATTTCAGATCGACCGCGGCCAGGCGCCGATCGGTCCAATCCGAACCGGTCTTGCGGCGTAGCTTCTCCAGCAACTGCCATTTGAGCAGCCATTCGAGACGTGACGCCTGTTCCCGCATCGTCAGTCGTCCGTCATCGTCGGCATGGCGTACTGTGGCGACGTCGGCGAGAGCCTGCCCCCACATCGCCATGATGTTGCGGGTGGAGCGGTCGGGCCATGCCGGCTCTCCGGATGTGTCGGTGCCGTATACCGTTGCCGCGGCCGCATATACCAGTCCACGCAAAGTGACCTGCATCTGCCATGCGGTGGTGGTTCCACCTGTTTCCAATGGTAGTGGGGCGGCCAGGGTCAGGTCGTGCGATACCGTGTGCATGGCTTCCACCGGGTCGGCGAGCGTAAGCGGTTCCAGCGCCTCGTTCAAGTCGATTTCGGCCATGTCGGCGTGTTCGAGCAGCCACAGCAGCATGCTGGTGGTGCCGAGTTTCAAGGCCTGTGGCACGTCCATGCGGTTGGCGTCGCCGACGATCACGTGCAGTCTGCGGTATTCGTCGGTGCTGTGCGATTCGTCTCTGGTGTTGATGATTGGCCGGTCGAATGTGGTCTGCAAACCGACTTTCATATGGAAGTAGTCGGCACGTTGGCTTAGCTGGTAGCCGGCGTTTTCGCTATGTTCGCCGATGCCGACGCGGCCGGAGCCGATGAAGATCTGTCGGGAGACGAAGTGCGTGGTCATGAGGCGTGTCACCAGGTCGAACGGTACCGACCGCAGCATCATGTAGTTTTCGTGCGTGCCCCAGCTGGCTCCTTTGCCGTCGACGTTGTTGCGGTGCAGCACGATTTTCCGTCCCGTCGTCTCGCTTGCCTTGGCTGCGGCGGCGCGCATGATGAGATCGCCGGCACGGTCGTATCGCACCGCTTCGAAGGGGTCGGTTGTTTCCGGCGCGGAGTATTCGGGATGCGCGTGGTCGACGTAGATACGACCCCCGTTAGGGGCGATCACGTTGGTGATGTTGAGCTGTGGGGCGTCGGTGAGCAGGTCCGGGTGGGCCGCCGCACGTTCCAGTCTGGTGCCGCGCGCGTCGTTGACGGGGTCTTCCTGCCGGTAGTCCCAGCGGATATGGCTGCGTGACGCATCCGAGGCGGCGCCGACCACGTCGAATGAGAGCTGCACCGGATTGTAGCGGCCTTGTCCTGGCGCGGAGACCGCGTATTCCGTTTCCGTGCCCATGACCCTGCGAACGCTCATCGCGCCGTTCCTTTCCGTATTTAGATTGCGTTCCATACCATACCGTCCAGCATTCATACGCCGGCCGGCATTCATGCCACCGGTCTGATGCCGGTCACCCGTCCGGGTTCAAGCCCGTTGATGCGGCTCCACTGTTCCGGATCCGCATCCAGCAGCGCGTCCCGGGTCTCACCGTATTCTTCGTCCACGGCTTTGGCCAGCAGATTGATGCCGATCGCCGCAGCCTGTCCGGTGGTGATGGACAGTTTCACCGCATAGGTTTTGGCACGGTCCACGATGTTCTTGAGCACCGCGCCGGACACCACGTCGGCGAGGTACACCGGACGCCACTGGCCATGGTCGTCGCAGATGTCGCAAAGGTGCCGATGCTCGTCCTGCGCGTAGATGTCGTTGACCAGCACGCCGATCAACGCCTTCGCATCCACGTTCGGAGACAACGGCAGCTTGTCTGTCAGATAGTGGCGGACGATCTGGGTCGCCTGCTGGATGCCCGGACGGTCCACGCGGATCTTCACGTCGAGGCGTCCGGGGCGCAACACCGCCGGATCGATCATGTCGATGCGGTTGGAGGCTCCGATCACCATGACGTTGTCCAGCGATTCCACACCGTCCAGCTCGGTCAGGAACTGCGGCACGATGGTGGTCTCCACGTCGGACGAAACGCCCGTGCCGCGGGTGCGCAGCAGCGAATCCATCTCGTCGATGAACACGATGACCGGTTTGCCGTCGGCCGCTCGTTCGCGGGCGCGTTTGAAGATCATGCGGATCAGACGTTCCGATTCGCCCACGAATTTGTTAAGCAGCTCCGGTCCTTTGACCGACAGGAACACGCCACTTCCCGCGTCGGTGCCTTCGGCGAGCGCGTTCGCCACGGCTTTGGCGATCAGTGTCTTGCCGTTGCCTGGAGGACCGTACAGCAGCACGCCTTTCGGCGGTTTCAGGTCGTAGCGTTCGAACAGTTCGCGATGCTGGAACGGCATCTGCACGGCGTCGCGGATACGTTCTATCTGCTCGTCCAGTCCGCCGATGTCGGCGAAGGTGACGTCCGGCACTTCTTCCAGAACCAAATCGTCGTCGTTTTCGGGGGGAACCAACGAAAGCGCGAACCGCAGAGATGCGTCGACGTTCACGCGATCGCCCGCGCTGATGGCCTGTTTGGCAAGCGTTCCCGAGCATCGGACCAACGTCACGTTGCCGCCGCCATCCGCGACCAGCAGGCGGCCGTCATCGCACACCTGCCGTACCGAGCGCACCGCGCCCAGCGTGTCGGTGTCGAGCTGTGAGACCACCACCATGTTCTCGTTGAGCAGCACGGTACGTCCCGGTTCGAGCCTGGAAGCTTGCAGATTCGCCGCGATCGGCACGATCATGCGTCTCGCGCCGGCAACCACTTCGGCGCTGGCATGCTGCACGCCCTGCCCGTCCGTTTTGGCTGAATGCACGCGGACCATGGTGGCGAAAGTCATGGGAGGCCCCGCCAGCTGGTTCAATTGGGCCTTGGTTTTCGTCATTTCCTGCGTGGCGCGGCTCAACGCCTTGACCAGCGCATGGTTCTTGGCCATGAGCTGGTCGTTGGCCTGCTGCAGCGACGCGAGCGTCGCTTCGTCATGATCGTTCATGTCGACCTCGCTTTCCAACACGTTCAACCCTCAAGAATACCCATTGTCCTAATGATTTCCGACAATCGGAACCATGCTTGAACAAGAAACGCCGAACATCGCATCCATGGCATCCCTGCCCACGCTGTCCGCTCCCGGACTGCTGGTGATGGATGTGGATTCCACGTTGATCGACGAAGAGGTCATCGACGAGCTCGGCGTGGCCGCGGGAGTCGGCAAGCAGATAGCGTCCGTCACCGCTCGAGCCATGAACGGCGAGCTTGATTTCCGCGAGGCGCTGCGCGCACGCGTGGCGTTATTGAAGGGTCTGCCGACCACGATTTTCGATGAGGTCTACCATCGCGTGCATTTCACGCATGGCGCGCTTGAACTGATTGACACGCTTCACGCGCATGATTGGAAGGTCGGCGTGGTCTCCGGTGGTTTTCACGAGGTTGTGGACCGTCTCGCGGCCGATGCGCATCTCGATTATTGGATTGCGAACCGTTTGGAGGCTGCCGATGGCAGGCTGACGGGACACGTGCTGGGCGATATCGTCACGAAGGATACGAAGCTGGAATCGTTGCGCGCGTGGGCCGCGCGGATGGGCATCGATATGGCGCAGACCGTTGCGGTTGGCGACGGCGCGAACGATCTGCCGATGATTCATGCGGCCGGTCTTGGCGTGGCGTTCTGCGCCAAACCGAAAGTGCAGGAGGATGCTCCGCACCGGCTCAATGAACGTGATCTGGCGAAAATCCTCGATTATCTCAAATAACTTTTCCGCACCTACGAGCGACCGGTGGGCGGCATGCGTTGTAAGACCGTAAAGACTTGGCCTGAGCGGCCCGGAGCGTGTCGTCAATGCATGCCGCCCGCCGGTCGCGGACGCCGCAGCTACTCACATACTTACAGTAGAAACAAAAATCTTACTCACAGAAGGCGTTATCGAGGTGGGCGCCACGGGCCCAGTCGGCGGCGCGCATGGCTTTCTTGCCTTGCGCTTTAACTTCCAGCAGCTCGAGCGGCTCGGTGGAGGTGCCGACCCACACGTTCTTCTTGCCGGCCACGATATGGCCGGGTTCAAGCGATGCCGGTGCGTTCGGATTGGACATGTCGGCCGGCTGCGCGCGCAATACGTGCAGGGTCGCCGGTTCGGCGTCCGCATGGGCATGCAGTTCGCACCAGGCTCCCGGATTCGGCGTGCATGCGCGAATCTGGCGGTCGGCGGCGAATACCGGCACGTCGAAGCGGATATGCGCGTCCTCCACGGTGATCTTCTGCGCGACCTCATACGCTCCGGCAGGCTGTTCCACCGGAGCGATCTGATCGTTGGCCATGGCCTGCAACGATGCCGCAAGCAGGCGTGATCCATCTTCAGCAAGACGGCTCAGAAGCTCGCCGGCGGTTTCGTGCGCGCCGATTTCCACGGTGGATTGCGCCAGAATCGGACCGGCATCCATGGCGCGCACAATGCGGAAAACCGTGGCACCAGTCACCTTTTCGCCGGCCCAGATGGAACGTTGCACCGGAGCGGCGCCACGCCATTGGGGCAGCAGGGAGAAATGCAGGTTGTACCAGCCCATCGGCAGCGCGTCGAGCACGTCCTGTTTCAGGATCTTGCCGTACGCCACCACAGCGGCGGCCTGTGCGCCGGTGGCCGCAAGCTCGGACACGAACGTTTCCTCGCTCGGATCGGATTCGATGACCGGCAGACCGAGTTCGAGCGCGGCCTGCTTGACTGGATTCGCCACCAGTTTGCGACCTCGTCCGGTTGGCGCGTCCGGCCTGGTGAGCACGGCCACCACTTCGAAATGCTCGGTATCCTGGGCCAATAGTTTCAACGACGGCACCGCCACATCCGGCGTACCTGCGAACAGCACTTTCAACATGAGACGAATCTCCTCACCTTCATATCCATCAATGCATGCGACCGTATGCGTCGATCCCGCATAGCGACCGCAAGCACAACCGTCTGTCTAATCTGCGTATGTCGTTATTTTTCATGTACCGCGGGAATCGCCACGCCCGCGTCGATCAGCAGGGTGCGCAACGCGCGGGCATCCTTGAACCGTACGCCGCGAATGCCGGCTTCGTTCGCGCCGACGATGTTCATCGCCTTGTCATCCACGAACAGCGCGCCGGAAGCGTCGATGCCGAACTGTTTTAGAGCGTAATCGTAAATATCGCGGTGCGGTTTGCGCAGTCCCACGTAACCGGACACCACGCGGTCCTCAAGACTGCGCAGAATATCGAAATTATCAAGCGCAATCGGGAACGAGTCCTTCTGCCAGTTGCTCAAGCCCCATACGTGGACGCCGGCTGCTTTCAGATCGTTGATGAGCACGCGCGCGCCTGGCACCACGCCGGTCAGCGAATCGACGAAATTGTCCAGATAGTACCGCATCATATCGGCCCACTGGTCTCCGTGGCGTTCACGCATCAGAGCCACGCCATCGTCATTGGACATGCCGGCGTCCAGTTCGTTGTTGATGTCGTAGAAGCCGGAAACGTCATTGTCGAGGAACTGTTCCACCAGTCCGTCCGAGTACCGTGGGGTCATCACCGCCGCCGGATCCCAATAGATAAGCACGTTGCCGAAATCGAAGATCACGTCGGTGATCTGCCGGCCGGCGTTCGCAGCGGCGTTGCCGTCGGCCATAAGCACGTCATATTCCATTTGCGGCTCTCCCGGCCAGCCTTTCATGCGTTTCTCCATTCCTAACGTCAACGTCATCAGTCGTTCCAGTGTTTCACGTTGAGGGGACGTCCGTCAGATGCGTTCCTTCGGATCCATCTGGAATCGCAGTTCCCCAGGTTCGCGTGAAGCCACGTGGCGGGCGCTTGCCGAACGCAGCCGCAACGCCAATTCGGCACGTCTGCCCTGTGGGACGCGCACGACTGCTTTGACCCTGTCCGCGGTGCCTTCCAATTCACGTGAATCGATGGTGCGTGGCTGCGGAATCGGCACCGGCCCCAAGACGGACGGCATCGTACCGGCGATCGTGTCGATGGTGGCCATGTCGCCGCCGGCCAACGCGCCGATTCGTTTCAACATCGTCCCAACCGCATCTCGTCGGCCCCACACGCAGGCCGCGGCGAATACCGGCGGCAGCGCGGTCTGGGCGCGGTCCTCCACTTCGACTTGGGCAAGCATCGGCGAATTCCACAGCATCAACGATCGTGCGAGCACGGGATCTGTTTCCCCGATCAGCAGCGCCTGTCCTCCACGGGTCCGCGGCGCGCACAGCGACACCGCGCGCATCCATCCGGTCAACGTGTCCACATCGGCGTCGATGCCGGACGCATACAAACTGGTCCACGCGTCGAGGATGGCCACGGCACGGTATTCGCATTGTGCCGGACTCTCCCCGCGCACACGCGGCTCCGCGCCGGGCGTGGCGATGACCAGTTGCGGAGCGAATCCGATATCGGACACGACGCCTCTTGGCTGGCTTGGCGTGGACAGCACCATCGGCACGCCACGGAACAGTCTGGCCAGTTCCATCGCGGTTCCGGCGGCGCCGACCCTGACCACGCGCATGCGCTCGTTATGGCATGTCGGGCATGACCATTGCACGGTGGCGGCGCCGCACCAGCGGCATCGAATCGTTCCGTCCGCCAACCGTTCCAATGGTCCCGTGCAACGCGCGCATCGTACTTGGCGGTGGCATTTCGAACAGCTTAACGCTTCGGTGATGCCGTCCTGCGGTATGGACAGCAGCACCGGACCGGTTTCCAAAGCTTTGGACAGTATCCGGACCGCGGTGTGTGGCACGCGTGCGCCGATGGTCGGATCGGCGAGTCGTGCCAGCTCGTCGCGATTGAGCCAGCGAATCCATGGAGACGCTTCCTTGGTCACGGCCGGCAACGCGTGTATGGGCGTGCTGAAGCCGCTCACCTGCGTGTCTCCGACGTGCGCCGCGTCGGTTTCCCATTGGCTTTGCGCGCTGCGCGCATTGGCCATCGCGACGAACACGCCGTTATGCGATTTCGCGCGGAGCCGAAGCACACCGCGCGCGTTGGCGTACGGCATCATGCCGTCGGCGTCCTGGTAGCACACGTCATCAAGGATGAGGAACAGCGCGTTGCCTTCCACCGGCGCGTACATGGCGGCGCGCGTGCCCAGCACGCAACGCACTTGTCCGCAGCTGATCGCGAGATATGCCCGGTAACGGTCGGCTGGCGCCATCTGCGCGTTGAGCACCGCGAAATCGCCGTCATAGACGCCGTTCGCGGCCCCAGTCGGAGCGAATGGTTTCAAGCCGACCGACCGTAGGGTCTCAGTCATGTCGGCGATCTCCCGCATGGTCGGCAGCACCAGCACCGCCGGCTTGTTCTGAGCGAGCGCCGCGGCCACCATCCATGCCGCGCAGCGCCGCCAATGGTCGGCACCGGGTAGCAGGTCGAAGACGAACGATTGGAAACGTCTGCCTTGCAGCGCGTCATGCAGCAGATTGATGTTGCCGTATTGACGTTGCAACTGGCCGTATATCTCCTGGTCGACGGCGGCGAGCCGTTGTTTGCCCGCCGCGGTTCCTGCGGCATCGCGATTGCCGACGCGCAGCTGGCTTTCGACTTTTGCCACGCGCGGCGGCACTGCCAGGCGGAGGATATTGGCGCGCGTGCCGCCGAACGCGTCCGCGATGCGCGTCATATCGTCGCGCATGGATTCGGGAACGAGCACACGGTCGGTGACCACACGTTCGATGTAACGTATCGATGATTCGGGTGTGGCGCTGGTATCGGCGCGTTTCCATATGATGCCGTTGACCCGCTGCCCGCCGAAGCGGACGCGCACCATCACGCCGGGTTGGGCGGCCGCAGAGTATTTTTCCTCGACGAAATAGTCGAAGGTCTGTCCCAGATGCGTGGCCTGGATGTCCAGCACCACTTGGGCTATGGGATGTTCGGCGGCTGGCGTTTTGACGGCGGGCGCGCGTTTGCGCCGCTTGCGCGGGGCAAGCCCGTCAAGCGCCAGCTGCTCGGCATCCTCATTGGTCATAATGCAAGGGTAACGCATGCGCCGACGCCTGTTTCATCGTAGGACGTCGGCCGCGTTTTCAAGCCTTGATGGCCTCCTTGAGTTCGTCGACCATGTTGGTGGCTTCCCAAGTGAAGTCGGCATCCTCGCGACCGAAATGGCCGTAGGCCGCGGTCTTGGAGTAGATCGGACGCTTCAGGTCAAGCTCGTCGATGATGGCGGCGGGACGCAGGTCGAACACCTTGCGCACCGCCTGCTGGATCTGCTCGCGGGTCACACCGATCTCGGTGCCGTAGGTCTCCACGTTGATGGACACCGGATCGGCCACGCCGATGGCGTAGGCGACCTGCACCTCGACCTTGTGGGCAAGGCCGGCGGCCACGATGTTCTTGGCCACCCAGCGTGCCGCATAGGCCGCGGAACGATCCACCTTGCTCGGATCCTTGCCGGAGAACGCGCCGCCGCCATGGTGGGCAGCGCCGCCGTAGGTGTCGACGATGATCTTGCGGCCCGTGAGACCGCAGTCACCCTGCGGACCGCCCACCACGAAGCGACCCGTCGGGTTGATGAGGAACTTGGTGCCGACGAGCCATTCGGCCGGAATCACCGGACGGATGATTTCTTCGACGATGGCTTCCGTGAATTCGGGCTTCATCTTCTTGCCGTCGGACATTTCCGGGGCGTGCTGCGAGGAGATCACGATCGTGTCGCAGCCGACGGGCTTGCCGTCGACGTAGCGCAGCGTGACCTGGCTCTTGGCGTCGGGACGCAGGAAGGGAAGCGTGCCGTTGCGGCGCACGATGCTCTGGCGCTCCATCAGACGATGGGCGTAGTAGATCGGGGCGGGCATGAGGGTCGGCGTTTCGTCGCAGGCGAAGCCGAACATGAGGCCCTGGTCGCCGGCGCCGAGGTTGAGTTCGTCGTCCATGGCCTTGTCGACGCCCTGGGCGATGTCCTGGGACTGCTTGTCGTAGCCGACGAGAACGGAGCAACCCTTGTGGTCGATGCCGTATTCGGTGTTGTCGTAACCGATGCGCTTGAGAACGTCGCGGGCGAGGTCGATGTAGTCGACGGTGGCGCCGGTGGTGATTTCACCGGCCATCACGACGAGACCGGTCGTGCAAAGGGTTTCCGCGGCGACGCGGCTCATGGGGTCCTGCGCAAGGCAGGCGTCAAGGACGGCGTCAGAGATCTGGTCGGCCACTTTGTCGGGATGACCTTCACTGACGGATTCGGAAGTAAACAGATATTCGCTGGCCATTCTTCACACTCCAATGGATTGGGGACAGCGCCTAGCGCAATGAAGCATGAAGTACGTTGCGGCAGACGCTTTAGCGGTATTTCTTCAGATTCGCCCCGCAAGTTGTCTTGTTAACTCGGCGAATTTCCGCATCATACGCTTCTCGAAGGGGAAATGCCAACAAAGTTGTTCGTTTGCGTGAAAACCCGCCGTCGGAGGAGAGGATTCCGAAGTGGCGGGGGTAAAATACTCTGTTTGGACGATACTTACGCTAAGAGCATGCAACGTTTTTTCGCCTTGCTGGCCCGTTTGCCCCTGGGGTTCCTGCAGTCGCTCGGAACCCTTTTCGGCAGCCTGACCTTTCGCCTTTCGCGGGAAACCCGCGAGCAGGCCGAAGCGAACCTGCGGCAGGCCGGGCTCTTTGACGAGAGGCTCTACCGCAGCGTCGGCCGCAATGCCGGCCGACAGGCCATGGAGAGCCTTTGGGTGTGGTATCGCAAGCCCGAAGAGGTCATGACGCAGGTCCGGGTCGATCCCGAGTGCGAGCGCCTCATCCGCACGGCGGTCGAGAGCGGCCGTCCGATCGTCTTCATGACGCCTCACGTCGGATGCTTTGAAGTCCTGCCCGTGTGGTTTGCCCACACCTTCTACCGAGAGTCGGGGCGAAACATTTCCATTCTCTATCGGCCGCCGAAGTTCGACGTCCTGCGCCGTCTCGTCGGGGAGGCACGACAGGCGCCGGGGATCGTCGCCTGTCCCACGACGCTTGCAGGCGTCAAGGAAGTGATCCGCAACCTTCGCGCGGGCCACACCTTCGGGGCGCTTCCCGATCAGGTGCCGTCGCACGGGGAGGGGGTTTGGGCGCCGTTTTTCGGCAAGCCCGCCTACACGATGACCCTGCCCGTGCGGGTGGCGCGGCAGTTCGACGCGATCCGCATTTTTGCTTGGGGCGTGCGCGAGCCGCACGGCTGGCACATCCACGGCAAGGAATGGAGCGAACCGCTCACGGGCGACCTGGAGAAGGACGCCGCCGCGATGAACCGTCAGATCGAGGAAATCGTTCTGAGCGCGCCCTCGCAGTATGCATGGAGCTACAAACGCTACAAGGCGCCGAGGGCGGCCCGAAAGAAATTAGAGGGAGTGACGAAAAAGTGAACGAATGGATGGCCCGCGGCTGGATTTGGCTCGTCAAGAAGCTTCGCTTTCTGTCGGTCGGACAGCGCGAGCGGATTGCGCGCATCGTCGGATGGGTGCTGTGGTGGGGCATTCCGAAGCGCCGCCGCGTGACGCTTGCAAATCTGCGCGCATGTTTTCCCGAACTCTCCGACGCCGAGCGGGAACGTCTGGCGCGGCGCGTGTACGTGCGCCTCGGGCGCGCGGCGCTCGACCACAGCGTGCTGTGGGAGGCGAGCGCCGAGGAAATCCGCAGGTTCGTGCGCATCGAAGGAGTGGAGCACATCCTCAACGAGGAGAACCGTCCGCTCATCGTGGTGGCCCCGCATTTCGCCGGTCTCGACGCGGCGGGGATCGCGCTCAACACCTACGTGCGGGGCGTGTCGCTCTACCAGAAGCAGAGCAATCCCGCCTGGGACAAGGCGACGCTCGAGGGGCGTCTTCGCTTCTCCAACCCCGTCCTCATTCCGAAAAGCAAGGCGAGCGATCTGCGTCCCGTGATCCGCGAAATGAAGAAGGGGCTTCCCTTTTACTATCTTCCTGACATGGATCACGGGAAAAAGCATTCCATTTTCGTACCGTTTTTCGGCGTTTCCGCCGCGACGCTTCCCATGGTGAGCCGGCTCGCCCGGGTCACGAAGGCGAAGGTCGTCTGGTGCATTGCCACGATGACGGACGAAGGGTATTTCGTGCGCGTGAGCGAACCGTGGAAGGATTTTCCGACGGCCGATTTCGAGGCGGACACGGCGCGCGTGAACCGGGAACTCGAAGCGTGGATCCGACAGCATCCGGACCAGTATTTGTGGGTGCACCGTCGCTTCAAGACCCGTCCCGAAGGGGAGCCTTCGCTCTACTGACAGGAGTGTGAAGTGAACGGACACTTCGTGAAAATGCAGGGAGCCGGCAACGACTTCATTTTGATCGACAATCGTCGGGGGATCTGGCCGCTTGACGCCCTTCATCTGCGTCGCTGGTGCGACCGGAGACTCGGCGTCGGTGCGGATCAACTGCTCGTTCTCGAAGAGACCCGGCGCCCGGACGCGGACTTTCGCTACCGCATCTTCAACGCCGACGGCGGGGAGGTGGAACAGTGCGGAAACGGCGCCCGCTGCATGACGAGGTGGGTGCTCGAACGCATCTTCCCCGGGGAGTGCGTACGCTTTGAAACGATGCGCGCCGTGATTCGGGGATCGATTGGAAAGGACGGTCTCGTTTCCGTGGAAATGGGAATGCCGATTCTCGAGGCGGACGATCTTCCGTTTCGAACGGATGGATTGTCGTATTGCGGCGGGGCGTGGCGTGGGTTCGGACTTTCCGGAACCGACGAACTCTGCGTCCTGGCCGTCGGAAATCCGCACGCCGTGCGTTTCGGCCCCATGCCCGAGGACGAAGTCTTCCGCGCGGATCTCGCGCGCGGGTTCGTCGACGCCGTCACCGACGTGCTCGCGGCAAAGTTGATCCGCGCCATGAAGCAGACGAAATTGAAGCGCGTCGTCGTGGCGGGCGGGGTTTCCGCGAACCGTCAATTGCGCGAGCGCCTCATTTCGGAAGTGAAGAAGCGCCGCGGCGAAATCTTCTTCCCGCCCATGCGCCTTTGCACCGACAACGGCGCCATGATCGCGGCGGCCGGGCTCGCGCGCTTCGAGCGCATGACGCCCGAAGCCCTCGAGGGCCTGCGCGGGAAAGGCTCCTTCGGCGTCAAACCCCGTTGGCAGCTCACCGATACGGAGCGCCTCTGACGAAACGGCCGAACTTCGCAAAGATGTTCGGCCGTTTCTTTCAGAACATGAATGGTTTCTGGCTCGAGTGCAAGAGATTGCACAGCGCACGCACCCAGCCTCAGATCAAAGTGGAGTCACTGTAGCTATACGCCGACAAGACACCCTACTTTCCGTTTTTACTGGTCCAGCGGATGGATTTCGAGTTTCGGCAGGGCCTTCACGATCTTCATCGTTTCGAGACTGACGGTGATGACCTTCAGGAACAGGTCGAGCGGATACCGTTCGTTGCCAATTTCAGCCGCATAGTCGTTGAAGTCGTTCACGATGCCTGAAGGCTTGTCGATGCTGACACAGGCTCGTTCCACCACCCAGTCGAGCGCGGACTTCTTGTTGACGACATATTCCTGCGCTTCAAGCGGAATGTTCTTCACGGTGATCCAATCGTTGTAGATCAGTGTGGTCTTGTCCTTGGCGGCGTTGCCAGTCTTCCCCTTGATCTGGGAGTGTGTAATTTTTCGTGTCCAGGGCAAGTTTATCGGTGGGGCGGAGCAAT
>ENA-ORSM01001316-ORSM01001316.1-human-gut-metagenome-genome-assembly--contig:-NODE-1316-length-19830-cov-3.554791_pt1 | contig 19830 bp, 30 predicted proteins | sample MGYA00241903_ERZ509170 | MGnify/ENA primary metagenome ERZ509170 (study PRJEB26280, sample SAMEA2338784) | human gut metagenome | biome: human gut; feature: human-associated habitat; material: faeces...
TATAGCACAAAAATATAGTTTCTCCTAAAACTGCTAATTGATAGTTTACAGATACAAATTCAGGGAAAAACGCTATCTTTGTAGCCCTAACAGAAAAAGAATAGTTGTTCAACAATATGAAATGGCAGTTGTGCATATAGCTACGCCGGGCGAATAGCGCCCTCGATTAACGCTATTCAGCAATAGACAGGCTTATCGTTTAAGTTTGTCTATTACTGCCTTGTCATTATCCCTAATTGTAAATCTACAAGATTGTTGTGCTGTCCAAGCGGCATGGCTTATTGTATCATATTGGTTTGAACAAATGGATTATACCTATAAGAAAATTTGGCTCATTTCCGGATGCATCCACAGCACGGATCTGCATGCGGACCGTCCCTTTCGTCAGCCTGAGCGTCTGCTCCTGCGTCAGCTTTGCCTTCACTTCCGTTTCGGAGATCTCAAGCGCACCGCTTGTCGTGTCCGCGTTGATTTCATTTCCGGAAAAGTCCTCCAGCGTCACGACCACATACTGGGCCGGGCGCAAATCTGTGTCGGTCTCAATGATCAAAACCGGACTGGTTCCCCGATACATGCGCCGCTCACCTCCCCATCTCACATCAAATTGCTTCCAGAACATGTTCTGTGTTCGTGATATCCGGGCTCACACCCGCTACAACCTGGTCCAGCTCCTCCTTGGTTGCAAACTGCCCTTCCACTTCAGCAGTCAGTGTTTCATTGATGTAATCCTTGATTGCCTTGCCGCCCTCGTCAAACTTGTCCTTGAGGTCCTGGGCGGAAAGCCCTCCCACATCGTTCGGTTCATCGTCCAAAGCGGCGATGATCGCCATATCTTTGGTAAACTTGGTCAACGCCATACTCAGGGCTCCTCTCTCGGCACTTCGCCGGATTCATTGATTTTCCGCTGCAGCGCTCCATATCCGGCTCCGCCTCGCAGCGGGGGAGATGGGGCATCGGCAGTGGCGGGCGTCTGGGCACCATCCCCGCCCGCGGCAGGAATCCCCATAGCCGCCATCTGCATCTGCCGGTCCCGCTCCAGCGTGGCAATCAGGGTCTCCCGGTCCGTGATTTGTCCGGCGGGGAGCCGCTTCAGATATTCCACCGTGTCGATCTTACCCTGCATGAGCAGGTTGTCCAGGGTCTGCATGGCCGCAATCTCGGACCAGTAGGAGGCTGCGCCGGCATCCAGATCCACCGTGCAGGGAATCCGCTTCAAGAGTGAGAAGTCAAAGGAAATGACGACTTTTTGCGTGTCGTAGGGGTTTCGCACCTCCACATACCGCTCGCCGTAATATTCGCCCATGTACTCCATGTAGATCCGGCCCAGCTCCTCGATGGATTGAAGCAGGTTCTGCTTGGTCAGCTCCATGGGGGTTGCTGCGGCACGCTGCAGGGCGATGATGGCCGAGGTGTTGTCCGGCCGGGTATCGCCCAGGGCAACGTCCGACGCGCCCAGGAATTTTTGTGTGTAGGAAATGGCCAGGTCAATGAACTGGGAGATCTGCGGGGAGATCGTGGCAGGGTCCACGATCTTTGCCACGCCCTCCACGTTGCCGTTGACCGCAATGGCCGCTCCCACCCGGTTGGACCATTTTGCGACCTTGGTCTTGTCGAAAATTACCTTGGGGTAGGCCAGGGTCATCAGGGAGATCATGGACATGGCAAAGAGCTTGTTGACGAAAATCTGATTGGGGATCAGGCCCGTAATCATGGCCTGGCCATGGTAACAGTCCTGCACATAGTCCCAATTCATCCAGGTGATGGGGTACAGCTTGATGCCCAAGTCCCATTCCGACCGGATCTCCGCCTGCCGGGTACATTCATACCCATGAATCGTCCCGGTCTGATCGTCACGCCACAGCCGCAGCAGCACCGTTACCTTGTCGCCGCCCAGGGTGTCCATGTGGTTGTCTCCGCTCTCCTTTTCGTCGGGGACGATCATGGACACATCGTCATCAGAAGCGCCGTAGGCTCTTGCCCGCTTTCTGGCCTCCCGAACCAGCATCCGGCGCTCCAACAGAATATAGGGCTGGCTTTGCACATCCCGGCTGTTGGGGTTGCCGAACAGGACCTGCGTGTTCATCAGGACCTCCGTACAAATGGCGCCCTTGCTGGGCTGTCCGGTCTCTACATCCGGGTCCCAATAGGTGTAGGTGCATCCGTCGCCGTCCACTGCCGCATTGCGTGTGAACTCCCGGATCACGGAACCCATCCGGTTATATTCAAAAATTCCGGAGAACTGATCGTTGATGATATCGGAAACGGTCTCCATCACGATGGCCGGATACTTCCCGGAAGAAGGGAGAGGCTTTGCGTGCAGCTTGAGGTTATCCGTGGAGACGTTGGCCACGGAAAACAGCACCACGCGCTTGAGGAAGTTGAATACCGGGGTGGGCAGCCCGTTGGAGATCACGCCCTCCCACTGCTTTCCGATGAAAAAGTTTTCGTTGGTCTTGACGCACTCGTACAGGTCAATGCCGTCATTGAACCTGAGACCCGCGTCGTATTCTTCCGCAACACAGTTGGGCTCAGCTTGAAATCCTCTCATACTTCGCGGCTTCCCTCCTTACTTGACATTCCCTGCATACCGCAGTTGGATATCGGCCTCCAGCACCGTTGCGGTCGCACTGGCGCTGGCGCTCTTGAAAATCAGTTTGTAAAACGTGGCCTTCTTGACCTTGATCTTCAGCCGCTTGACCTGCGGCTTGTTGTTGGTCCGGAAGCTCCAGTGGTTGAAATCGGCGTTGGAGAAGGTGCAAAACGACATGGACACCGTTTTGACCGGGTAATCGCTGCGCCGGTTGGACATCACCGTCACATCAATCCGGGCATTGCTCTCCGGCTCAATGGCGACAAACAGCATGGGGGAGTATTTGAGCTGCCAGTCCCTCCCAAAGTCCATGGAACCGGTTTCCGCATATGCGTCAATCTCCTGCCCATCATCGTTCCGGTATTCCCGGGACACCCGCATCAAGCGGCCGTCCTCGGTAAAGCCAAACGCCTCCCCCTCGATCTCCAGCATCTGCACAAACGGCATATTGGTGTAGATGTACCAGCTGTCGTTGGAATAGTTGAGGATGACAGCCTTCCCGCCATATAACAGCCAGTACTCATGCTCCTGCTTGCGGTTGAACGCGTGGGTTTTTGTGAAATCAAACGCGCTCAGCGCCACGGCAATCCGGTCCGAAATGCGGTTTGCGTTCCGCTCACTGTCCGTGATATATCCGGATGAAGATGTGGACTTCCATTGGTAAATGCTGTCCCCATCCAATGTCAGAGGGTTATTTTCCAAAAGCAGCACCTGGCCCGGGGCGTCGTTTCCAAACTGCCGGTTGACCGGGAGCACATAAAATGCCGAAGTGACGGACCCGTCGTCCAGGTTGATGGTGCCGTACTGCACAGACCAAGCACTTCCACGCTTAAAGACCAGCAGCCGCGCATAGTGCCGGACCAGAGCGGTAATGGGGGTATTGCTGTCGCCTACCTCCGCTTCGTACAGATCCGGGAAATACTCCGCCGTGGGCTGCCCGGTGTCACCGTCAATGCCGCTGTAAATCGTCTTGTTGGTCCCGTCCCCATAGAGGAACACCCGGGTGTCCGTGGATCCGTTATAGAGTTCCGAAAACCGCATGGCGGTGACTTCCGCCCGGGCGCCCTCGCCCTTTCGGTATGTGACCGTCACCGTGTTGGTGCCCTTTGTGGGGGCGCTTTCAAAGGTCAGCGTGCCTGCAGCGGTGTCCGCCGTATAGGTGATATCGGTGCCCTCCACCGCCGTCACCTCGTCGATCTGCGTCTCCGGCAGATAAAAGACTGTCACCTCCCCGTCCGGGGAGTACCGCACCCGGCGGAGTCCGTTGAGCCGGTTGACATTTTCCAGCAAGGTCCCTTCCCCGCCGGGAGTCGTGGCTGTCAGTATCAGCGGGATGTAGCCGGTGACGTCCGCAAAGGACGTTTCCGCACCGCCGTCCCAGCTCTTGTACTCATGGCCATTGAGCAGATAGACCTTCTCGTCAAATCCGAAGAAGGAGGTTTTGTCCTGTGTGGCCGTCCCGATGGCCCGGGCGGACCAGAGCGTTTTGTCAATATCAAACACGACGCCGCCAAACGCGGCGATCAGGTGGCTTCCGCCTCCCACCAGACCTTCCCAGGCGCCGCAGAACACCGGGGTGTCCGTTGACGGGGTGTTGGACTGCGCCCAAAGGTCCCACGCCTCACGCAGCAAAAACAGCGTCTTGGTACCGGGCCGGATTTGCAGGTGCTTGTCCCGTGTGATCTTGAAGTTCCGCATATCCGCCAGCTCTCCGGTCTTGATTTTGGTGTCGCCGTCGTCGTTCTGGTTGATTCCCAAAAACGCGCGGATGCTCATAATCGAAATATTGCTGCTGGCAAGGATCTGCGCCACTGTCAATCACCTCCGTAAGTCAAATAGCTCCTATCCACATCGCCGCCGGTCATCTGGTCATCATAGTCCATGACCGGCTCATCGTCGTAATCGTCTTTCACAAAAACCCGCTCCGCGCCCAGAGTCCGCGTCACGCAGAAATAGCGCAGCGCATCGCAGATATGGGTGATCTCGTGGGGCTCCACAGCACAGTCGGACGGATTCTTTTCGCTGTGCTGGATGGCAGATAGATTGCGCCACAGCCCGCGGCACTCCTCAGAAACCAGAAGGCCCGGGCGGTCGGTGTCATCGCGCAGTGGCTTAAGCATTTCCTTGACGGCCATCCAGCCCTGCACGCGGTTGTTGCTGGCCTTCAAAATGCCGACGCCGTTTTCCGCGAACAGCTCCGCCATGCTTTTTCCGCTGTCCTTTTGCCGGTTCCACATATCCGGCGGGGCAATCGTACATTCGATGCGCTCATAGTCCGGGGTCAGTGCCAGCATCAGCGCTGCAGCCTCCGACACGATCAAACCGGACTGCTGCACTTCCCGGTACACATGGCACCGGCCGTCAAAGTCCACCGCCACCCAAATGCAGGCGAACATATCCAAGCCATAGTCAAAGGCGCGGTACTTTTTCCATTCCGCCGGGACCCGCACAAAGGGCTTGATGGAGTGGGTCTCCTTGGTAAACTCCGGGAAGAAGTTTCCGCCCATGGCATTCCAGTCGCCGTACCGCCATGCTCTCCGCACATCCTCCGGCAGAAGGTCCAGCATCTGTTTGTACTCCGGAGATGCCTCAATCAGCTGGGGGTTGTCATCCACAGTCGCGGGGATGAAGGTGTAATCAGACTCTTTTTCGCCGTCCCGGTACTCCCGGTCCACAAACAGCCGCTTGACCCACAGATGCCCGATTCCACCGGGGTTGCAGGTCAGATACATCCGGCGGGGGATCTTGGTGCTGCCGCGCAGGCATGCGCCCAGGGTGCGGAACTGGCCTTCCGTGAATTGGGTTGCCTCATCCACAAAGATCCAGTCATATTCCTGGCCCTGGTATTCCACATCGTCCCGGTCCCCGTAGTGGCCGAACTTGATGGTGGAGCCGTTGACGAAAAAGAACATGTGCATGGTGGCGTTGTAGCTGGCCAGCTCCGCCGGGATCATCTTCCGCATGGGCAGGATCACCGTCTGCTCCAATTCCGGGTACTCCCGGCGCACAAACAGGATCTTGATTCCGGGATAGGTCAGGGCACCGCCCAGGGCTTTCACGCGGGAGACGTGCGTCTTGCCGCCGCCGCGGGCGCCGCCATATCCAACGTACCGGCTGCGGGCCTGGCAGAACAGTTTTTGCTTGGGGTTCAGCTGCCCAAGATCCACGTTCACATTTCCGCCGCTGTTTTTCATTTTTGCGTATGCCATGCCATCACCTTTCCCGGGATAAAGGGAAAGGGCCCCGCGCAGGGGCCCTTATTCTGAAAATCAGCCGCCGTTGTTCTTGCACACACCGATGCCGGCCTTCTTGGCGTCCAGGACAAAGGCATCATAGTAGATGCGTCCCTGCACCACGGGGCCGGAGAAGCCCTGGACCTTTTCCAGCACATCATACTGCTGCAGCTTCACGGGATCTGCGGTGCAGTTGCGGTACTTGATCATGAAGTGGACACCAGAGGGCATCCAGCTGGTGGGCACGGGCTTGACGATGCAGCCGTCCACCTCGCCAACTTCTCCCTTGGACAGGGCCTTCTTGCCCAGTGCCTCCACGCTGATGAAGTCAGGGTTGAGCTTGAGCAGCTTGTACATGGAGGTGGGGATGAACAGGGTGCGGCCCTCAGCGGGGACCAGGGCGTCCGTCAGCATGGCGTTGAGGTCCAGAATGGCCTCCACGATGGTGGACTTGGTGGGCGTGGCGGACACTTCATGGGTGCTGCCCGCCTTGGTTGCCCATGCGTTGAGGCGGTACTTGTCCATGGTGGGGTTGACCACCTCATCAATCTCCCGGCGCAGGGCGCGGCCGGCAGACTTGGCAATTGCCTGGTCGCTCATGTCACCGGCGTCGATGGCGAAGGTGAAGCTCTTGTCCTGGGTCATGGTCATTTCCTGGACGGTGTCGCCCAGGTTCGCCACGGCACCAAACCGGTTGCTGGCGGCCTCCCGCTGGAAGTCGTTCAGGGCCGCGGTGTCCACGCTGTACACCTTGACGGTCTTGGCGCCGACAAAGGAATAGTCATGGCCGCAGGCGGAATCCGTCAGGGAGCCGATCTTAAACCGCTCCGCGATCTTGTTGGAATATTTGGTCGTATAATTAACAGCCATATTGTCCTCTCTTTCGTTCATGCGACGCGGAAAGATCGGACCTTATTATCAAGAATCCCAGCCCTCCAGGAACGGGTCCCGGCTTGTGTGCTCATTGCCGGCAGACTTCATACTGCCGGAAGAACGGCTGGCGTTGCGCTGGTTCTGCTCGCTGGATGCTGCTTTGTGTTCGGCAGCCTTGCGGGCCTCCTGTGCCTGCTTGATGGAATACTTGGCGTATGCCAGAGACAGGCTCTCACCATTGCGAACAGCCGCCCACACCTCGGGGGGGATCTTGTCAGGTTCTTTTGCCGCGTCGGGGAAGTTTCGTTGAAATTCTGCGATATCGGACTTCCGGCGCTCCGCCGCATCCAATGCCGCACGTTCGGCAGCCGACTTTTCGTCAGCGCCTTTTGCCTGCTGGGCTTCCTTGGCAGCCACCGCCGCTTCCCGGTCCTCCAGGTCCACGGCACGCTTTGCCTCCGCATCGCTCATGCCGCTGGCTTTTTTGGCCTGGGTGCGGATAAATGCCACATATTCGGGAACGGTCATTCCCGCCTGTTTGGCGAACTGGCCAAACAGCTCCATCACAGGCTTCGATTCGTCGTACTTCTCCCGGATCCGGTCGTAGTCGAGCCCCTTCTGAGCCAGGGCAATCATGCCTGTCTCGTCTACGGTCTTGACCTCGTCCAGATGCTGGAGCTTCCAGGTTTTGGGCTGGGACTCCTTTTCCGGCGCCGGGGCAGGGTCCTGCTTTTCTTCCTGGTCTTTTGTCACAGGCTCTTGGCCTGGCTCATCCGCTTCCTCGCCTTGGTGCCCGTCGGCAGCATCCGGCTTATCTGCGGGCTCTTCGTGCTCTTGGGCTTCAGGCTGGTCTGCCTCTTCGCCGGGCACATCGTCCCATCCATCCAGAAACGCGTCACTGGTCTGCTCCGCGATTTCCATTCCGGTGGTGGTCTCTTCCATGGTCATCCTCTTTCCCCGCCTGGTCTGGCGGATTGTATTTTTCCGGAAGCTGGTCTGCATCCGGGAATTTACAAACAAAAAACGCCGCAGGCCTGCAGCAGGAGGAATCCTGCTGCGGCCCACGGCGTCAAGCGCTCTTGGCTCTTATTTTTGGCGCTGGGATGCCGGACGGAACGGCACCCCAGCTATCAAATTGTTGCCCGTCTGGGGCTGGCGGAGGTGGCTGGACTCGAACCAGCGAATCAGGGAGTCAAAGTCCCTTGCCTTGCCGCTTGGCTACACCCCTATCAAATGCGGCCCCGGCAGGAGGTGAGGACCAGGGCCGCCCGTGTGCTGTTGTTACTGGATGCCGTGTACCGCAGTCTGGAGCAGGAATCCCAGCAGCATCCACACCTTATTCTTGATGTGTTCCAAGCAGATCTGTGCCCCCAGCTGCTCATCATAATTCTCGGCGCTGACACAGGAGCTGGACTCCACGATCTCGAAGCCATTACGGAGTACCGCACGGACCACCGTGGTCTTGCCGCTCATGGTAATAATCTCAGTCTCCTTGATGAAGTCATCCACCATCTGCTGGCTGATACTGGGCGCATCGGTACGCAGATGCTCATTGACGGTCACCGGCAGGTAGGCCGCCTCGAACACATCCTTGGGACTCCAGCTCTCATAGCCATCCTGGTAGACAACCTTATAGCCGTCCTCACGGTTCATAACACGGGGAACCGGCCCGGACTTCAGATAGATTTTTCCGTCAATCCGGTACGCCGGTTCGGCCTGGATCAGCTTGGTTCCGATGTACTCTTTCACGTTGCACCTCTCTTCATTTTCCCGTCATGGGGAACGGCTCATCGTCCCCCAGCTCACGCCCTTCCCAGATGGTGGGATAGTGGGCAATCTTGCAGGTCTTGTTCCGGCAAAATACCGGGACGCCGTACAGCACGCTTTCAGGCTCCAGCTTCAACAGCTTTTTGCCGCAGATCGGGCAGCAATACCATCCGCTTTTCACCATCGCCGCTTCCTCAGTTCCAGAATCCGAACTCGCCGTACTCAATTCCGCCAAACGGTCCGGCGCCATAAACGTTTTCCACGGATTCGATGTCGGTCGGCAATCCCCTTTTGGCCTCTTCGATTTGTTCCAAAAATGTCTGCCAGAAGAAGTTGGAAAGCGTCGGGTTTTCCTCCGTCAGCAGCAGGCCGGCAAGGCCATACGGAAGAATTCCCGTGCAGATCCGCTCATCCAGGTCCAGCTCGTCTGTGAACTCCGTCACCTTCGGGCAGATCGGGCGCTGACCGCTTGCCCCAACCCGGTATGTGTCGCTTGCCGGGTACGCACGGTCCAAAATACTGTTCAGAAGGGAACACGTCCGCACACGGTATTCCTTCGTGTCAATCGTGTCCGTCGCACCGGTGGTCTCGTTCTGTGAATCCATCAGGCGGATCGCAATGTCGAATACGTCCTGTACTGTACTCATTGACCGCCTCCAAATCCGTCCGCACCGCGCACACTGTACTGCATGATTGCTTCAAAGCCCTCGGCCATCGCCCGGCTCTTCCGCTCTTCCTCCTCCATCGCCCGTTTCATGCCGGCTTCGGCTTCGGACTCGCGCTGACGGGATGCAATCTCACTGCGCTTTCCCACCAGAAGAACAGCCAAAATCGCGGTGAGCTCCACCACAGTTACCGCAGACAGAATCGCTGCGACTACCCCCGCCATTTTTCCGCTGCCCCCTTCCTCACTTGAAGTCGCTCTCGTCCATGTTGTCTCCCATCTTCACGTTCACAGAAATGTCCTGCTTCGCTTCGATTTTGTCCTGGTATCCACCGAACCAGCGCTGCTTGTTCAGGAAGATGGACCGGGAGACCATGCTCTTTTCCTGATACCGCGGGTCCGTTTCAATCTGCTCCTGGATCCGCAAATACGCCATCTCAACATCGTGCTGGTACTCCGGGACTCTCGTTCCGTCATACCAGGAGCGCAGGGTCAGCAAGCTGATATCCAAATGCCGGGCAAGTCCGCCTTCGCTATACAGGGTTCCCTCGGCATCGCACTTGTCGAAATATGCCGCCATGGCCCTTCGCAGCTCAGCCGCCGTCCGGAACTTCCGGTTTCCTGCCAACCTCAACACCCCCTCGCATCAATCAAATCCGTAGGCTTTTCTCTCGCACCCATTGTATCATGCACAGCGGGAAATGAATTAGCGTGTTTCGACAAGTTCTTGCGGAATGCGTATAGGATGCGTGGGAATTGACCTATACCGCTCCCGGAAAGGGGCCGGCACTTTTTCCGCTACCCCTCCCCCTTGCACATCAGAGAGAGCGGGGCAGGCGGCCCACACCAGAACCAGCGCCCCCCGCAGGCCGCGCCGGGGGGCAGATCATCGCAAGACCCGGAGCAGGTGCAAACACAGAAAGGACACAAAAGCCGCACAATTCACCTGAAAACCATAATTCTGCCGCAACCATAGATTGCGCGGCGGACTCGTTGCCCGTTCCCTTTGGCCTTGATAAGCTCCGCCCGGCTGGCAGCGGAAGCCGCTTCCCCGCCTTCGCTGACCGCTTCGGTTTAATTCCTAGTTTTTTAATAGGATTACAGTGTGCATTTTATCCCCGCTCTTCTCCCCGCTGTTCACAGAATCACACCCCATCCCAGGGCAGCAAAAAGCGACCCCAGCAAGGCCAGGATCGCCAATTGTCCTCTTTCCCTCTCATACTCTCCCTATCTCCCTAAAATAGCTGTTGTTGTGGGGGGATTATAGGGGGGAGTAATAATAGGGGGTTATAGGGGGGAAGAAGAGAGGGGGGAAGAAAGGGGGGGCATAAACCACTTTCTCAGCCGAACAACTCCCGCCGCACCACATCCTCGACCCACTCCGCCGGGGTCATGCCTGCCGCTTGTGCCGCCGCATCGACTGCCCGCACCAGCTCCGAAGAAGTGAAGCCCACACTTGCCCCCGCTGTCGTCTCGCTGTTCGCCTGCTGCTCACCGCTGCCAATCTGCTGCCGAATTGCTGTCAAAATCCAAGCATTGACCGACTGCCCAGAAACGGCCGCGGCCTGCTCCATCTGATCCGGCGTGAACCCGTCGCCGCCGTCCGTCCTGGCGCGAATCGTGTACTTTCGGTATGCCTTTGCCTCATATCTGGCCCGGCTGGGCGCGTTCTGCTTGTTCCTGGTTGCCTTGTCTACTGCCATAATATCACCACCTTACCAGGCAATTATACTATATAATCGCATAATGCGCCATTATGCAAAACGACCAAAACAGCAACAAAACGTTGTGCATCTTGCTGGCTTGACTTTTGCATAACGCGGCGTTATGATTAAGCCATCCCGAGGGGACAGCCCCACGGGAAATCAACCGGGCAGGAGGTAAAGAAAGTGAGCGATGACATGACCCAAGCTGAGCTGGTCCTGTTCCTTGAGACACTGGCCGAGAACATCGAAGCCAGGGCGACCACCGCCGCCGAAGCCGCCGAGATCATCCGCAAGAAGATCGAAGCGCTGAAATGAAAAGTCAGGCTCCCCAAAGCCTAGCAAGCACGGGAGCCTGACGCACAAGACGGGGCGAGGTAGAGACCTGCCGCCTATCTCGCCCCTATCTTACCACATGGCAGGAGCAAACGCAACCACGACGACAGGCCGCAGGGCAGGAGGTAATAACATGAAAATTTACGGCGGTAAGAGAAAGATTAGTGAAGATTACTTCGAGGTCAAGTTCACGGAATATTCTTCCGGCGGAGAACCCATCAATGAAGGAACAGAAGATTTTTCCAGTGAAAGATACAACAGACTTCCGGTCTATCAAATCTGGACATGGGACGGCATTAAAAGGAATAAGGGCGGAAAACGCTGGTTTGATTATGCGCAGTCTGTCCGAACCGACGGAAAACCGTCTGAAATTAAGGCCGCATTTAATAATGCGAGACAGTCTTTTGGTGGGTTTGTCCCGGCTGAAATCAGTTTGAGAAAGATTTAAGGCCCTGGGCGGTGTGCCTGAAACGCCGCACCCCATAACCCCAGCAACCACGACAACCAAACGCCGAAAGGAGTCTTTACCATGACGAAGTATTTTGTAAACTGCAAGAACCTGGACGAGCTGAAAAAGGTGTATAAGCATTTGGCGCAGAAGCACCATCCGGACGTAGGCGGAGACACTGCAACCATGCAGGAGATCAATGCGGAGTATGAAGCCCGTTTCGAAGTATTGAAGCGCAGCCAGAACGAGCAAGCCGCCGAGGACACCACGGGCCGAACCCACGCCACCACCGAGAGCGCCGGCGACTTTATCGCGATTATCAATGCTTTGCTTCACCTGGACGGCCTGGAGATTGAGCTTTGCGGCCGCTGGCTGTGGATCGGCGGTGAGACGAAGAAGCACAAAGAGGCATTGAAAGCCGCCGGGTGCCGCTGGTCCAGCACGAAAAAGCTGTGGAGCTGGCACTTTGCAGAGGACGGGGCCCGCTGGCATAAGGGCACCAAGACCATGGCCCAGATTCGCAGCAAGTACGGCAGCACAACATTCACCCGCGGCGCGGCTGCTGGGTCCGACGCTCTCCCCGCTTGACGGGGAGGGCCTGAAAGGGGGATTTGATATGCAGAGCCTATACATCAACGGGACTTTTGTTGGGAAAGTCAGGGGCCGGCGCAAGCGTGGCGGAGCTATTGAAGCGTGGTCGTTTCTGATGGATGGCGGCTATTTTATCACCGTAGAAATGGCGAATATCAAGCTGTTTGACTCTTGCGGAGATTTGAAAATCGTAACTTTTGGATGAGCCGAAACGCCCTTCGGGGCGTCCGCCGGAGATGGCCTACCGGCGCTGATGATGGCAGGCCAAGCAACCACGACAATCAAAACAGGAGGACACGCCATGAAAACGATTCAAATTCTCACGGAGCCCTGGGAGAACTTTACCCCGTCGGAGCTGATGTACCGATACGCCCAGCATACCCCCGGCATCCAGTTTGCCCGTGGGTATTTTGGGGAATCCCGGCTGATGATTGCCGGGCGCGTGTACCAGTATCACCACTGGATGATTACTGCAGAAGGCGGCCGCGAAACGGTAACGCTTTACCTGGAGGAGGTGCCCGCATGAGCTACCGAGAGGTCCTATTCCGCCGGTACGGCAGCCCCAGCGCAGAGGGGCGCGTAGAGATCCGGGACTATTTGCTTTTGCCGGAGAAGCTGACAGAGAACGAAATCCGCCGGTATGACGAGAGCGCCGCCCGGACGATTGCGGAATGTGAGGCGACAATTGAGGCCCTGAAGGAATACCGGCAAGCACTGGCCGCCAGATATGCACAGCTGACCACAGCCCCTTACAAGCTCCGTCTGGAGATTGAGCGCGACCCGCATTGGAGAAACCAGGGCGTAGATTACTACGTCCGGATCATCAAAGCCTATGAGGACGGCACGGAGATCAAAGAACTGAATGAGCACTACACCGGCAAACAGCGCCGGGAAGCGCTGGCGAGATTTGAAGAACTCCGGAAGCAGCGGCCAGGGATCGAGATTGTGAAAGACATTGCCCGCCGCAGCTGGGAGCGATAGGAGGCCGACATGGAGACAGCCATGATGATCATAGGCACCGCGACCGTCTGCCGGTGGATATGCAATTTCATTTTTGCCATTGATCAATAAAGAAATGCCCGGCAATTACTGCCGGGCATTATTCACACTTGAAACACACAAAACCTATAACATACTGTAATCAATATAATTTAATGCAACCTGAAGTTGCAAAACTCGGAAATCCTGCAAAATGCAACGCTGTGCGACTAATTGCCGCCAATCCATTGCGGCGCAGTGGTTTATCCGCTCTTGCGGATTGCATGAAGCTGCACTAATTCGCAACATCAGGAAATAAAATAAACACAGAAAATACACAGAAAAAGGGCGTCGGATTACTCCGCCGCCCTCTCTTTTTGCGATGCCACGAAAGCCTCCAGCCGCTCCGCGCTGATCTGTTCCCGAGTCTTTGTCATGTGTTGGTAGATTCCTGCCGTCACCTGTTCGCTGGCATGACCCAGGATGGCCGCCGCCGACTTGACATCCAACCCGGCATCGTAGCAAATGGTGGCCAGCGTGTGCCGCATCCAGTGCAGCGTGTAAGGATACCGCCTGCAAGCCCCGCGAATTGCCCCAGAATCCCCGTTAGCCTCCTCAGTGGTGTAAAGTCCCGCCCCGTCGCAGAAATCGCGCCACAGGGCGTCTATTTCGGTTTTTGTTAAATATCCGCCGTCTTTTCCGTGGAACACCAGACCGATCCGGTCCCTGGGCAACGCGTCAGCCAGGGGAGAAAGCAGAGGGATCGTCCGCATGCCGGCCGCCGTCTTTGTGTGATCCTCCAGAACCGGCCGCCCGGTGGCATAGCTGACCTTTTTGTTGATGGTGATGGTCCCGGCCTTGCGGTCAATGTCCTCCCAGCGCAGGGCCATCAGCTCACCGCGCCGGCATCCGGTGTATAAGGCCATCAGTCCCAGCATCCACCCAGGTCCGCGGTATGCCGTGACTGCTGCAATCTGCTCCGGGGACAGGCTCCCGCGCTCCGACCGGGGAAGCCCACGGGGAAGCTCGATCTCGGCCGCCGGAGATACGTCCACATCTCCCCGGATCACCGCAAAGCGGAATACCTGCAAAATCACGGTCTTTTGCAGCTTGACAGCGCCCAGGGCGAAGCCCTTTGCCTGCATATCCGTGAGAATCCGCACCAGGTCAATGGGCTTTACCTCGCGGACCCGGCGATCTCCAAGCGCATCCAGCAGGCGGCCCACCGGGGCCCGATATGCCACCCGTGTGGACTCCGACACCCTCGGCTCTTTGTCCCGCTGCCATTCCTCCAATACCTCCCGGACCGTCCGGCCCTTTTCAGCCTGCTCCTTGTATTCCAGAATTTTTCGGTCTACTTCCCGGTCTGTTTTCCCGCGGAACGCCACCCGCTTTCCGTTGATCGTGCGGATGGATTCGTGGAGTCCATCGGGCCTTACATAGTATTTCCTTTTCGCCATGTCGGCACCTCCCTATTGTGTTTTTTGCTTCGTCGTGGTATCATACAGCTGCCTCCTTTTGCTTCGTCGTGGTTGCGATTTGGTAGGCCGCCTCCGGTTCTGGTGCCATCCAGGGCCGGGGGCATTTTCATTTAATCCAGGATCCACCCACACTCCGGACACTCGCTGTATCCAAGCGCCCTGCAATATTCCACATTGTGGGCCCAAAACTCGTCCGCATTTTGAAAGACCTCACAGATATAGGAGTGGTAATAGGGCGACCCCTCCACAATCATGCCGATCCTGCTGCACAAGAAAAATCCTTCTTCCTGTACCGCATCTGCCCGCTCCTTTGCATCCTGATAGCTGGCCTCCAGCTGGCTGATCTTCCCCTTATACACGCTGATATCGCTTTCCAGCTGCTCCAGCGCAGAATTTTGCTTTTGCATGGAAACCGCCTGATATCCGTTGATGCACACGCTGCATACCAGGGCAGCGGCCAGAAGGGAAATCCCAGCTTTTACCCGTCTGCCCGGTTTCCCATCCTCCAGCTGCCGGCCCGGCATGCGGAACTGGGAGCGATCATCCTCCGCGATCTGCCGCGGCTCCTCCACGGCGGCTCCAGCAGGTTCCCCAGGCGTCTCCAGGGCAGGCTGCTCCGGCGCATTTGCGGCGGCATCATCTGCCCGCTCCGGTTCCTTTCGCCGCAGCTTCTTCCTGCAAACCCGATAAAAGAGGACGCCCCAAATAGTGGCCGCCGCCATGTTGGGAACGCCGCCGGTCCCGGATAGCAGATACAGCGCGGAGAACAGCAGGTAAACGAATATGGTGTACAACACGCAAACGTTTCTGAAAAACCGCAGTGTCACCGGGGATTTCCGGATGACGACAAACAGCACCGGCCCGGCACCATAAAACAGCGCAGTCAAAAGCAGATCCAACAAGAGCAGCGCCAGCGCTCCGGAAGGGTCCCTTTGAAATGCCTGGAATTCCATTTTCCCCCCACCTTTTGTTCCGTTGTCAATTTCGAATCCGCCCAACAAAAAACAAGTTTCTTGTTCAAAATCACACTTGATTACAAGTTTATGTGGTGTTATACTCTCTACACTCGAACAAATATTCCAAAAAGAGAGGAGCAACTGGATCATGCAAAATGTTGGGTCAGGTTCTTTTGGTGAATTGCTCTGCGGGAAATCCCGCGATGAAAATGACTTTATTTTGTTTCTTCTATTTTGTTCTGAGAGGCTAAGTAAAGGTCTGCCAGTTCAAGAAGTTTGGTCTGATTGGCTGGAGACAGCTGGTCGAATATAAGTTGTATGCGCGAGCGCTCGTTCCCAGGTGGGGCGGGCGCTTGTTCCGTTAAAAGATCCGAAATGCTGCATTCAAACAGATCCAGCATCGCACTCAGATAATTTGTTCTGGGCAAGTTCTTTCCGGCACACCAATCTGAAACCTGTGCTTTCGATACACCTAATATCGATGCAACATCACTTTGCTTCATATCTCGCTGGCTCATAAGTCTAGAAAGGTTCTTTGAGAACGTATCGCATATTTCATTGGTTTGCATCCTTTCACCTCCTTATGCTTTCTATTGTATGTCCGATTTAATCAAAAATCAAGAAAAATATTTCGGTTTAATCTTACTTTTTGATTGACAAAGCGGAACAAAAGGAATATGATGGGATAAGATTAAATCGAACAAGAAAGGAGTGAACGACATGGAGGACTACAAGGTGTCCCTGAAAGCAGCCCGTGTGAACTCCGGAATGAAGCAATCGGATGTTGCGCAAGCACTTAAAATCAGCACAAAAACCCTTTGTAATTGGGAATCCGAGCGCACATACCCGACATTAGATATGCTTGTCCGGCTTTGTGCGCTTTACAAGATCCCTTTGGGCAAAATTATTTTGCCCAAAACGTAAGATTTAATCTAACTTCGGAAAAACTCCCCCGCACAAAGAAACTGCCCGCCCCGAATGGACAGGCAGTAAACAGGTCGTCCGTCACCAGCAGCGGGAGCAGGCCGTATAGCCCTGCCGCTTGGCATCATTGAGCGAAATGGAGATACAGCTTTGACGCAGGTACTGGCATCCCAGGCGGTGGTACTTCTCCCCTGTATTGGTGATGTACACCGTTTGGGACTGCGGGCTTGTCTGCTGGGACGACGAGGAATTGCCGAGACTGGTGAGTGAGCCGCTTTGATGGCTTTCATCGGCTTTCGCCTCATCATACCCGGCTTCGTATCCTTCATGATATCCGTCCCAGTATCCATCTTCATAGGAGCTTGGACCGGCATACGCAACACCTGCATCATACCCCTCATCGTAACCTGCATTGCGGCCCTCGTCATAGCCTTCCTCCTTCCCCTGCGAAAAGGCTTCCGATACGGCCGCCTGCGTGGCTGCCTTCTGGGCGTCCATGCCTGCCTGATAGCTCAGCGATCCGGACAGGATGCAGGCCAGGATTCCCAGAAGGAGCGCATTCACGATTGTTTTTTTCATGTTTGATCCCCCGTAGCAATTTGCGCAAATTTCCACAATTCTACATTTTATCCCAATCCGCATAGCGAATCAACCGCAGCCACGAAAGGAGCATTCACCATGTCAAGAGAACACGCCTATTACCGGGAAAACCTGGAGCAAGTCCTGGAGTTTACCGGCGGGAAGCACATGCTGAACCTCAAGCAGCTCAAGGACTTCACCGGGATCAAGGACACCCGCACCGTGAAAAAGCGCTTCCCCCTGACCAACAATGCCATCAGTGCGGCAACCCTGGCATCCTGTTTGTCCGGAGGTGCAAAGAGTTGAAGATCGGAGACCGTATTCTGGTGACGGCAGACAATGGGGAGCGCAAAGGCCCACCACAGCCCGGCACCGTCGTTTACATCAACCGAGAGCACCGCTATTACACGGTCTTGCTGGACGCCGGATACCGGCAATCGTTCAAGGAAGGAACAACGGAATAAGGAGGAATCCCATTGAACTTCGAAACACACTTGGCAGCTGAGCGGGCCCGTGGAGCCGCCAGGGATCTGGAAATCACACAGAGGCTGGTATCTCGATTCCTGGCACGGGAAGAACGCCGGAAACAATCCAAGGCCCTGATGTACCTGCTGTATCCATTCACCGTGTTTTTAATGGCGGCAGTGCTGCTGCTGGCGGTCATTGTTCCGCTGACGCTCCAAGCGTCCGGTGCCGTCGATGCGCAAGACCTGCCCGAGACAGCGGAGACAGCGCCCCCGGCCCCTGCCCCCGCTGACGTGCCGGAGGACTACGAAAATGAGAAGATCGAAGCAGCCCTGTATGCTTCCGGCTATTTCCGTGAGGATGTGCCGCTGGATGGCGACACCCAGGCGCTTTTGCATGCCGCCTGCGACGAGAGCGGCGTTCCCTATGCGCTGGCCCTGGCGGTGATTGCGCAGGAGACCGGATTCCGGAATGTGACCGGAGACGACGGTGCTTCCTGCGGATATATGCAGATTCAGGAGCAGTGGCACCGGGACCGCATGGAGCGGCTGGGGGTGACGGACCTGACGGACCCGTTCGGGAACTTCCGGGTTGGCTGTGACTATCTGGCGGAGCTGATGGGCCGGTACAGCCTGGAAGAGGCCCTGACCGCCTACAACAGCGGCCGCCCCGGGAAAAGCCGGTACGCCTCCGCCGTTTTGGAAACGATGGAGGGCTACTTATGAGAAATGCCGAGCGAGTCCGGGCCTATCAAATGCGCGTCAGCGGCATGACGTGGGAGGCAATTGGCCGTGCCATGCATTACGACGGGCAAACCATCAAGCGCGATCTCATCAACTCCCTGACCGTTGACCGGAAGCTGTCTGCCATTCGCTTCCCTGCCCTGCGCAGAATCTGCGCCGACCAGTTTGACGGATCTGCAGCGCAGATGGCGCTGCGGCTTGGTATGCCGGAATCCACCTTCCGCAATCAAATGACCGGGAGGACCAGCCTTTCCATCTCCACGGTGGAAGCGGTCCGGGATGTGTTTGGGCTTTCCTATGAAGAGGCGTTCTGCCTGGAAGAGGGGGATGATTTTGTATGTCCAGATTCATTTGCGACGTATGCGGGACAGGCTTTGACCGGCCCGTCAGGCGGACATACCGGGAGGTGATCGACGGGCGATCCAGAATTGACGAGGAATTGCTTTGCCCGATTTGCCTGAATGACCATTACAGTCCGGCATCGGCGTGCATGTGCGGGGCGCCCATTCATGATGGGGAGCACCTTTGCCGCAGGTGCCGCGCAGACCTTTTGCAGCGGGTGACGGCGTTTGCCGACACGCTGACCGCGGAGGAAGAAGCGCAGTTTGATGACTGGATGGACGGAGCCAGCATTCAAGAACGAACAACATGGAGGTAATCATGGAACAATCCTTTTATCAGAGATTTCTGGCGGTGCAGGCGCAGCTCAAAGCGCCGAAGGGCCGGACCAACAAGTTCGGCGGCTATCGGTATCGGTCCTGTGAGGACATTTTGAAGGCGGCAAAACCGCTTTTGAAGGAGAACGGGATCGTGCTGACGCTCTCCGACAGCGTGACGGAGATTGCGGGCCGCTATTATGTGGTTGCTACTGCATCCGCTTTGGACGCGGAGGGCGGAGCACAGCGGATCCAGTCCACCGCATACGCCCGGGAGGCGGAGGACAAGAAGGGCATGGATGACAGCCAGATCACCGGGACCGCATCCAGCTATGCACGCAAATACGCGCTCAACGGGCTTCTTTGTCTGGATGACGTTATGGACGCAGACGCGGACCTGGACGACTCCGCCGGCAGTGAACTCCGATGCACGCGCTGCGGGCAGCCCATCCGGGCCCACCGGGCCGCTATGCCGGGCGGCGCAAATTACTCCGCCGCCGCTGTGGCGAAGATGACAAAAGCCAAGTATCACGCGCCCCTTTGCTGGGACTGCGCGATCAAAACCAGAGGGGAGAGTGGAACATAATGTTTATCAAGGGAATCACGGAATACGACAGACAGGGAAACGAGGTCCAGACCGGCATGGTGTTCGGCCGGGCAACCAAGGACGCAGATCATCGGCGCACCAACAGCGGGAAGGATATTACCACCGTATCCGTCAAGGCGTATGACCGCAAGGATGGGAGCGCTGCGTTCCTGGATATCAAGTGCTGGGGGTCCCTGGCATCTGTCGCAGACGGCGTCATAAAGGGCGATCCCGTCATGGCTGCCGGTCGCACCCCC
>ENA-ORSM01001319-ORSM01001319.1-human-gut-metagenome-genome-assembly--contig:-NODE-1319-length-19801-cov-14.945508_pt1 | contig 19801 bp, 20 predicted proteins | sample MGYA00241903_ERZ509170 | MGnify/ENA primary metagenome ERZ509170 (study PRJEB26280, sample SAMEA2338784) | human gut metagenome | biome: human gut; feature: human-associated habitat; material: faeces...
GTTGATCCGTGGAAGAAAGAGGAAAAGCCGAAAAAGAGTAAGCAGCAGCTGATCAGCCGGTTGGCTGATTATGATCGGTGGCTGAGGCATTGAAATGGAAATAGGGTGCATGCATGAGGGTGGTGCAGTGAGTTAAAAAGAATATTTCACTAGGAAGAATGAAAAATAATTTGTTCTTTTGTATATAATGATAGAAAAGACGATTATGCCGACAATGAATATTTCAAATTCAAAAACTTCAATTTCAAATATCTATTGGGAGATGTTGAAAGACCTAAGTTCCGACATTAAGTTGGAACTGATAGCCAAGTTGTCTGCTTCCTTAGTTGCCAAGGATAATACGTCCGATACTTCAAATTGGACTTCAGAATTTGTCGGGCGATGGGAAGATGATCGTACGGCAGATGAGGTTATCGAGGATATACGTGGTGCAAGGACTTCAAATAGGGAGATTGAATTATGAAACAATATCTTCTTGATACTTGTATCTGTGTATTTCTATTCCGGCAGAAGTTTGAAATAGCTGAAAAATTAGTAGGAATAGGTGCTTCACAGTGTTTTGTATCAGAAGTAACCATTGTAGAATTGAAATATGGCGCTTACAAAAGTAATCGTTTAAAAGAGAATTTGGATCTGATAGATCGTTTTATATCAAAGATAAATATTGTGCTTTTTGCAGAATCTGTAGATTTCTTTGCTCAAGAGAAGAATCGCCTCCGCTCATTAGGCACTCCTGTCGAAGATTTTGATTTGCTGATAGCTTCTGCAGCTTGTTCTAGAAATCTTATATTGGTGACGGACAATTTGAAGCATTTTAAAAATATAAAAGGGCTGATGGTTGAAAATTGGGTGGAAAGATAGTCCTTCTTTCTGCTATTGCATGTGGGTAATATGAATATTCAAGAGAATATGAGAGATAAAGGTACTAAGAAAATGACATGCGAAGATGCTTTGCGTCGGCTGGAAGAAGCAAGAAGATTAAAGCGTGAATATGTTAAGGAGCTGGAAAAGAAGATGAAGGAGGACTTTAAGAAACGTACAGGTCAGGATGCTACCTATTTTGAAGTATGGTAAATTTTAATCTTGACTATATTAATTCTTATTCTTTCATTTTCATTGTATAAGTCTAATTATTTTTATGCCCGTTGGTGTTCGGGATCTTGAAAGAAGGCTGAATTATGCAGCGATTATTGTCTGCCTTGATAATCTAGACTAACCTCTGTCATTGTATAATTTACCGAAACAGTTTTATTGTTTAGTCAGAAGCCGGAATAGTATGTGGTGTTGGCTTTTGTGACTGTTTATCGTTATATTCTTAGTCTATCATAAAAACTAAAGAATATGAAGTCAGAACCTTTTAAACCCAGTTCAGTTACATTTTTAAAGATGCTTTCTTATGTTAAAGAAGGCCTGCCTTGGAAGAAATCATAAATCTTTGATAGCCTACTACTATGCTCGAAGAGTGAAAAGCGGTGTGATGAAGGGATGTGGAATGAGGTAATATTGAAGGAACATTTGAGAACTCCTTATTATGATTAATATAGTATTAGATACTAATTATATTGTTATCAAATTCCTTTTTGGATAGTGTTACAATAAGAAAGTAAGTCTACTTACGTAGTTTATGAATTTGATTTATGTTTTAGATAGAAATTATTGATTATTTAAAAGGTATGCGTAACTAGTTTAAATTATATCCTCTAAAACTCTATTGATAAAATGAAGAAGAGTAATTTTCTTATAGGATTTGCTATATTATTTACATTTTTTGCCCCTTTCATTTTTACTTTAAATGGACCGGAGTTTTTGGACTTTACGGAAAAAGGAGAGATAGGTGATACCATTGCAGGAACTACTGCCCCTATTATAGGTTTAGTAAATGCTATTTTACTTTATTTTACCCTTCGTGAACAGTATCGGTTTAATGAGCATCAGATAGGAATAAGTAAGGAAGAACAATTTAAATCGACCTTTTTTAATTTATTGCAAGAACATAGGGATATAAAACAAAAAGTAGAGTCTTCGTTTTCATATCTGGATTGCCAAGATGTTAGAAAAAGATTTGATGATTATCATGTAAAAGGGGAAATGTTTTTTATAAATGCTTCTAATCAAATATCTTTGATCTTTAGCTCGTTGGAGCAAAAGGATTGCTATGGGTATTCACAGGAAGATGCTATTGATATAGAAGACAGTATTGAAGAAGATGTGTATAATGATGGAATAAATGGTGTAAATGTTCCTCCTATTGAAATAAAAGAATTTGAAAAAAAATGTTCAAAAAAAAGACTTTCTTTTATTTTAGGGTATGTCAATCAACAATATTGTATTACTCAATCAGGTCACTTAAAATATAATAGCGTTAATACTATTCAAAAGAAAATTGCCATAGCTTATTATTTTTTTTATAGGCATCATTGTAATGTTAGTGTGTATTTCAGACATTTATATCATATTCTTAAGTTTGTAAGGTATAGTGAAGCGCAATATTTCAGATATAGTTCAAATCATTCTCAACAGGCAGATATACATAAGAAGTATCGAGAATATGTTCAATTTGTTCAAGCACAAATGAGTACCGCAGAATTGAAGTTGTTGTTTTATAATAGTTTTCTTTTTCCAAAAATGCAAGAACTATTAATTCATTATGGTCTATTAGAGAATTTATGTATCCAAGATTTATGCATGAAAGATCATAATTGCATTCCTGCATTTCATTTAAAAAATAAGAATAAGGAAATATTGGATGTTATTGGGAATACGGAATAATCATATTATAAATTGTATTTAAATAAAAGAATTTGATATTTCTTTTTATGACAGATATTTCAGCAAATAATATCCGAATAGCGAAAAATACATTATTGCTTTATTTTCGCATGTTATTTATGATGTTGGTAAGTCTTTATACTTCACGTGTCATATTAGCTGCCTTAGGTATAGAAGATTTTGGAATTTATAATGTTGTGGGAGGTGTGATAACTATGTTCGGATTTTTTAATGGCGCAATGTCTTCTTCTACTCAACGTTATATTACATTTGCATTAGGAAAAGGAGATTTTAATCAATTACAAAAAGTTTTTCAGACTAGCGTAAATATTCATTTGTTAGTTGCCTTAGTTGTTCTGTTTTTGGGTGAAACGGTTGGGCTTTGGTTTCTTTATGAAAAGATGGTGATTCCCTCTTCTCGAATAGAAGCTGCTTTTTGGGTATATCAATTTTCAATTGTTACTATGATGGCTATGATAGTAAGCGTTCCTTATAATGCGGTGATTATAGCTCATGAAAAAATGTCAGCCTTTGCTTATATCTCAGTTCTTGAGGTATTATTGAAATTGGGTATTGTTTATTTATTGTATCTTACGGAGTCTGACAAGCTAATTGTATATGCAGCTTTGCTTTGTGCTATGCAATTGTTAATTCGTGTTGTATACGGTCGCTATTGCAGTTGTTATTTTAAAGAAACTCATTATGTATATGGGTGGGATAGTAGATTGTTTAAAGAAATGTTATGTTTTGGTGGTTGGAATTTATGGGGAGGCTTTGCAACTGTTTTTTTTTCTCAAGGAATAAATATTTTGTTGAATATGTTTTTTGGTCCTGTTGTGAATGCGGCACGTGGCATAGCAATACAAGTACAAGGAGCAGTTGTTCAGTTCTCTATAAACTTTCAAACAGCTTTGAATCCTCAAATAACCAAATCATACGCGTTGGGTGATTTTACCTATATGTATAGTTTGATATTTCGTAGTTCTAGGTTTACTTTTTTATTACTTGCAGTTATTTCTCTTCCGATACTACTTGAAACGGATATGATATTGCGTTTGTGGCTTAAAACAGTTCCTCATTATACGGTATTGTTTGTTCGGTTAATGTTATGTATTGTTATAATAGATGCTATGGCTGGTGCTTTTATGGTGGCGGCACAATCCACAGGTCGTATTAGAGTGTATCAGTCTGTTATTGGTGGTATATTGCTTTCCATCGTTCCGATTTCTTATTTGGTTCTTAAATTGGGAGCCGAACCGTCAAGTGTATTTGTTGTTCATTTATTTATTTGTGTTTTTGCCTTTATTGTTCGTTTGTTTATCATTCATTCTATGATTTCTTTTCCTTTGCGTAGTTATTTTTATCAGGTTTTATTACGTTGTTTATTTGTGTTGTTATTGGCAGTTCCTTTACCTATAGTTTTGTTGTATGTATTTCCTGCTACTTTATGGATAGGTCTTTTGGTATGTGTTGTTTCTGTGGTAACTATGCTTCTTTCTTCTTTTGTTATAGGATTAACAGGAGATGAAAAGAAATTCGTTATTATGAAAATGAAAGAGTTAGGAAAAAGGTATTTTAATAATTAAATATGATAGAGATTATAGATAAACATAGTTGTTGTGGTTGTTCTTCTTGTGTACAGAAATGTCCTAAAAAGTGTATCTCTATGTATGAAGATGATGAAGGTTTTCTTTATCCCGTAGTAGATAAAGAAAAATGTATAGATTGCGGTCTTTGCGAAATTGTATGTCCGTGCCACAATGATAGTGAAAAAAAGAGAACGAATTTACCAGATATATATGCAATAAAAAATAAAAATGAAAAAATCCGAATACAAAGTTCATCGGGAGGTGTTTTTACTCTTTTAGCAGAAGAAGTAATAAAAAAAGGAGGTGTTGTATTTGGGGCATGTTTTAGTGATGATTGGGAAGTAAAGCATCATTATACTGAAAGTGTAGAAGGGCTTGCGGCTTTTCGTGGATCAAAATATGTACAGAGCTGTATAGGAACTACTTATCAAAAAGTAGAGAGTTTTTTAAAGCAAGGAAGAAGTGTAATGTTTACAGGAACCCCTTGTCAGGTATCAGGCTTAAAACATTATTTGCGTAAAGAATATAGCAATTTATTGACAGTTGATTTTGTTTGTCATGGTGTACCTAGTCCTAAAGTTTGGCGCATATATTTGAATAAGATAGTTGCTGATTGTTATGGTGTTCACCCCAAATCGGATAGGTTTTATAAGAAATACTTACAAAAGGTGGAGTTTCGATCGAAAATAAAAGGTTGGAAGAACTTTAGATATAGAATGGTTTTATTGAAAACAAAAAGGAATGGGAAAAAGAAAATGTTTACATATTCTTCGGCTTTTAGTGAAAATGCTTATATGCAGATGTTTTTATCAGATTTAATATTACGTCCATCTTGTTATAAATGCCCTTCTAAAGCTGGGAAGTCTGGTAGTGATATGACGATTGGAGATTTTTGGGGAATAGAGAAGGTAGTCCCTCAATTTGATGACGATAAAGGAATAAGTTTATTGATAATAAATAATTCTCGATTTATACCGTTATTGAGTGAAGTGCAGTTTCATTTTGAATGTTTAAAACTTCCGTTTAATGTTATTCCTCAATATAACAAGTCTTTTTTGTATTCTGTAAAAGAACCTTTAGAGAGGGATCGTTTTTTCCTTTTGCTGTATAAAGGTGATGATTTTTTTTCTTTTGGACGGCTAGTTTGGGCGAAAAATAGGAAAGTGAGTTTGATTTCAAAAATAAATAGATTGTGTGTATGGTTAAAAAAATTGGTATCTTAACATTGCCTCCGATATATAATTACGGTAACATATTGCAGATTTATGCCTTGCAGTACGTGATTAATGATATGGGGTATGAAGCTGTTTTAATTAATAGAAATCCACAAAGGAATAGGTTATCCTATATAAAAAATAGAATAAGTGTATTTGTTGCTGATTTATTAAAATTGCGTAAGGGTTATTTTTATTCTGATAGAAATGTTAAGCTTGTTAGTTTAAAAACAAGAAAATTTATTATTGAAAATATAAAACAAACTCAATTATGTAAATCCAATAAAGAATTGTATGAAATAACAAAAGATTTTCATGCCATCATTGTTGGGAGTGACCAAGTATGGAGGGTTTCCAATGATGATGATATTTGTATATATTTTCTAGATCCTAAAATTTTTGACAGAAAAATATTGAGAATATCTTATGCTGCATCTTTTGGTGTAGACAGATGGTTGGGGAATTCTGTGCAGACCAAAAAGTGTATTAATCTCTTGAAAAATTTTGCAGGAATATCAGTTCGAGAAAAATCAGGAGTTGATATATGTAAAAAGATGTTTGGAATAGATGCTATTCAAGTTATTGATCCAACTCTTTTGTTAGATTGTTCTGTATATAAAAATATATTAAGTGGTATATCGGTAGATAAGCGTATTTCAAGAAAAGACATAATGTGTTATATTTTAGATAATTCTTCTATGAAAAAGCTTATTATAGATGAAATATCTAGAATCCTTCAATGTGAATATTATTATTTTCTTCCCAAACAAAAGTCTAGTTTGTATGATAATGTTAAGATGAAAAACTGTATGTATCCTTCTGTGGAGGAATGGATATATTCTTTTTATAGTTCACCTTTTATTATAACCGATTCATTTCATGGGTGTGTCTTCTCTATTATTTTTAATAAGTCATTCTGGGTCATAGCAAATCCACAGCGTGGACTATCTAGAATTACCTCTTTATTAACAATGTTTGGTTTGCAAGATCGTTTGATTTCTTCACCAAAAGAAATTGTGTTAGAAAAAATACGTAAGGAAATAAATTGGCATAAAGTTAATAGAATAAAAGAACAATTGCGTGAAAAAGGTAGGGAATATCTTTCTCAAAGAATAAATACAACTATATGAAAGTTTCAATATTTATACCTGTATATAATGGAGAAAAATATATTGGTAAAACATTAGATTCTATCTTAAGTCAGTCTTATACAAATTTTGAAATATTATGTGTGGATGATAGTTCTGTTGATAACAGTTGGGATGTTTTATTAGATTATCAAAAGAAGGATGATAGAGTGAAGATATATAGAAAAGAAAATGAAGGTAATGTGCCCTTTTCATGGCGGTTCATCTTGCCTAAAATTTCTGGAGAATGGACTTTGTATTTATCCCAAGATGATTTTTTAGAAAATGATTCGTTGGAAAAATTATGTAGAAGGCAGTTAGAAACAGGTGCTGATGCAGTAATTCCAAAAACGATTTATTATTATGCTACTCAAAAAAATAATCATGTGCAATTAGGGCTTAATGGAAATATTAGTCCAGTAATAAATGGTTGTCAAGCTTTCATGCTTTCTTTAGATTATTCAATACCTGGGCATGTACTATGGAACATGGATGTAATAAGGGCAAATTCTGATATTCCTACAGATACCTTTGATAGTGATGATTATATGCAACGAGTGTGGTTTTATCATTGCAAAAAAGTTGCATTTTCTGATGCTGCTTATTATTATCGACAAGATAATTCTGATGCAATAACAAAAAAAATTGGGTATTATAGGTTTGAAACATTGAGAACAAATTTACGTTTATTAGATTTGGTGTATAAATATAATATAGATAGTTATACCATAGATGCTTTCAAATACTATCTTTTTAATATAACATTAGATTATCTGGCTTTATATTATCACCATAAAAGCGAATATTCATTAGATCAAAGGATATCTATAAATCAACTTATTTATTTGTCTTATAAAGCATTACGGAAATATGAAAAACATACATGGAAAAGAATTCTTGCTTTTAATTTTTTTATATTTAAAGTTGCGGCCTTTTTTAAAACCTGTATAAAAAGATGAATGTTTATGTATTTTTGTTTTTGTTTTTATTGATAGAGAAATATTTTGGGTTAATAGATCTAAGAGGAGGTCTTTTAGTATTGATAGTTGTTGTTTTAGGATATAAACAATGGAGAATAAAAAGTCTTTTTTCCACATATATATGGATGGTTTATTTTTTCATGTTTTTAAGTGCTATTTCGTCATATGTTTATCGGGGACAAACAATTTCTCAGTCTTTTTCAGCTGAGCCAACTTTATTATATTTACTCTTTTATTTTGTTCTTAAGCGATATCATATGACGATAATACAAATTGAGAAGATAATTTATATTTCAAGTCTTTTGTTTGTTATATCATATATTATTCAGTATATGATTTATCCTATTGCTATTTTTAGTGGTGCTGCTGTTGTAAATCCAGAAATTGATGATGTTCGCTTTAGATTAATAGGACAAGGATTGGCATCTGTTGGTTTATTTATGGGGTTTAATAAATACATTATAAATAGAAATAAGAGATATTTATGTTTATTCTTAGGGGCTGTTTTTGTTATAGTATTGTTAGGCTTTAGAACTATGATGGCGTGTAGCATATTTTTTCTAATTTGGATGTATGTAAGAATTAAAGGTTTTAATTTTAAAAATTTATGTTATTTGTTTTTGGGAGGGATAGTTTTTATTTGTCTTTTGAATATACCAGTATTTTATGAAAAAATAATCTTCATGATTGAACGTAATGCTACTGATAATTTTTCTAATGATGATTATGTCCGTATAGTGAATTTTAATTATTTTATAAATGAACATTTTAACAATACTATAGAGTGGCTTTTAGGGACAGGAATTCCTAATGAGCATTCTTCTTATGGCTTTTATATGCTAAGTGAGTTGGCGTTACGACAAATAACTTATGTAGATTGGGGACTATTAGGATTATCTTGGACTGCTGGAATTGGTACTGTTGTTGTGATGATTATGTATTCTGTCCGAGCTATAACATTAAAAGTTGATAATTCATATTTTTATATAAATGTTTGGTTTATGTATATGTTAATGATATCAATAACAACAATGGAATTTTATCGGGAGGGTAATTTGGCTATACAAGCTATTTTGTTGTATTTGGTAGAGATGACTTACACAGAAAAGAAAAAGAATTATGAAAACACCACTTGTCAGTATAATTATACCAATGTATAATGTGGAAAATTGTATAGCTACATGTGTGCAGAGTGTGATAAAGCAATCTTATACGAATTTTGAGCTATTATTAATAGATGATGGATGTATTGATAGAACATGCGATATATGTCGTGAGTTTATTGAAAATGATAAGCGAATATATCTTATAAGAAAGCAAAATGGAGGAGTTAGTTCTGCAAGAAATTTAGGACTTAAAAAAGCGAATGGTAATTATGTTTGTTTTATAGATTCAGATGATTATGTATCCTCTGATTATGTAAAAAAATTAGTTCAGGACGTTGAAAAAGTATCTTCTGAAACTTTAATATTCCATAATTATAATCTTGTGGGGCAAGATTTATATGATAATATATCCCGAGTGGGTTTTTTTGGTGATAAGGAAGCTATAGAGATCTTTTTTACTTTAGAATTATATAAGTTGTCTGGGCCATATGCTAAATTGTATAATTTGGATATTATACGTAGACATAATTTGAGGTATCCAGATGATATAAGTTTAGGTGAAGATTTAATATTTACATTGTCTTATTTAAATGTTGTAGATAAAATTTATCTGCGAAATATCAGTAATTATCATATTGTTCGTCGAAATAATTCTTTGAACTTTTCATATTATCAATTTAATAATGAATACAAAATATATCAAGAAGTATCTAAATGTTGCGATTCCTTATTGAATAAAACTCGGTTGTTGAATAAGGAAGTAGAAAAATGGAAATGTGTAGAACCCTTTTTTTTGAGGGTTATTCAATGTTTTTTCCGTAATAAGGGTAATATATCTTTGAGGGAAGGAATTGCATGTTTGAAAGTTATAAAAAAGAATGATTTTCTATCGTTCTCTCTTTATTATAAGCCTTCTACTATTTCAAAATTTATAATGAAATACTTGCTTGTGAATAGATTTTTCGGATTGTATATGTTATTAGGACGATTCAGATGATAAAAATTGTATCTTTTTCCGGTGGATTGGGAAACCAATTATTTCAGTATTTGCTCGTTGTATATTTGCGGGAATGTGGGCATCAAGTGTATGGTTATTATAATAGAAAATGGTTAATTGGACATAATGGATTGGAGGTGAATAATGTATTTGATATTTATTTGCCAAAAACTAATTTCATTGTAAATGCATTAGTAAAAGTGATTCGTGTTTTAAGATGTTTAGGTTTTAAAAAGTATGTGGCAACTGATACTTATAATAATCCAATTGCAATTTTTTATGATGGTTATTGGCAAGATCAAAAGTATTTTAATATCATAGATAGTAAGTTATCTTTTAAAAAGTTTGATTTGTCAGCAGAAAACAAATCAATTTTATCGAAGATTAAATCAAATATATCTGTTGCTTTGCATATTAGGTGTGGTGACTACCTATCTTCCTCAAATGTAGAAATTTATGGTGGAGTGTGTACTAAAGAGTATTATGAAAAAGCTTTGGAATTAGTCTGTAAAATAAAGAATGTTATGTTTTTTGTTTTTTCAGATGATATTGAGTATGCTAAATTATTATTGAATTTGCCTAATGCTATTTATGTGAATGCAAATGTTGGAAATAGTAGTTTTATTGATATGTATTTGATGGCTAATTGTAAGGTGAATGTGATAGCTAATAGCACATTTAGTTATTGGGCGGCACGTTTGAATCAAGATAATATCTTAACTATTTATCCTAAGAAATGGTATAACTCGAAATACGCTGTTCCTGATATTTTTCCTTCTGAATGGGTTGGTGTATGAAAACATATAAATTGAACGATCTTAATAATCCATTAATTTCAGTATTAATGCCAGCATATAATGCTGAAAAGTATATAAAAGAGGCGATTGAAAGTATCTTAAATCAGACTTTTTCAAATTTTGAATTTATAATTATAGATGACGGTAGTATTGATGCAACCGAAGAAATTATAAAATCATTTAAAGATAGTCGTATAGTATATATTAAGAATGAAAAAAATTTAGGTTTGATAAAGACACTAAATAAAGGTATATCAATAGCTCGTGGTGAATTTATAGCACGTATGGACTCTGATGATATATCTATGCCTCAGAGATTTGAATTGCAATTAGATGTTTTTAAAAAATATAAAGGGGTTGATATTGTAAACGTAGCATTAAAAAAAATGTCAGAAGATGGAACTAAGCTTTCAAAATATCGACATAATATTTATCCAGGCTTTGAAGCTATTCATTATTTAATAAATATAGATACATTTATTGTCCATCCTGGTGTGCTTGTTAAAGCCTGTTTGTTGAAGAAATACAGATATAGAGATTGTGAAGAATGTATTTATGTTGAAGATACTGATTTGTGGATGAGAATGATTAATGATGGATGTATATGTTATACAATAAAAACTCCTTTATTATTGTATAGAAGTGCTAATTTAGCTGGAATATCTAATACTCATTCAAAGATACAAAGGCAAAGAACTATTGACTTACATTCAACTTGTTTATCTAAAAATGTACATTTTCATTTTTCACCTATTGTGCTTAGTCTTTTACATGGAGATAAAGATTTTATCACACTGAAAAATTTGTATAATACAAATAAAGAATTAATAAGATTCTGTAGATATTTAAGACTAAAGAATAATTTGTCAAAAGATGCTGTTAGGGATATAAATAGTTGGGCTTTAAGAAAAAAAATAGTTCTCATGTATTATTTTTTGCAAAATTTTCTTGTGAAAATATTTATATGGCTATCAAGGGTAAACATTTTCATAAATGATGGGATTAGAAAAAATGAAAAGACTTCTGGTGTTTAATATGTATTCAGCGATAGATAGAACATACTATAAGCAGATAAAACTGTTACGTGTAGGGTATGTGTGATTAAAAATAAGGTTTTCATGTATTTGTTCTCATAAAAACTGTAAATAGAACAATGTAAACTTTGAAAAGTACATGGAATATATTTTTACCTGATTGGTCGAAGGTAAAAAGCTGATATCTTTTTTTCAATGATTATGTTTCTCATTTTTAAAGGTAGTGAAAAGTTATTTGCCCGATAGGATAAAAATAAATTAGCTTTGTTCTCAAATTCTACTATGAATGAACTTTATTACTATTCAATAGTAATTCTTGCAGGAAGTGAAAAAAAAGAAAGATGAAAACTAAAATTATCATTGTGTCACCTTCACTTGATCCAAAACAAAATGTAAGTGGAATATCTTCTGTTACTCAATTTATAATCTCAAATAATCCGGATTGCCATTATATTCATTTTGAACTTGGTAGAAAAGATAATGAAAGTGGAGGATTATCAAGAGTAAAAGTCATAATGAAGTCTCTTATTTTATGGAACAGAATATTGAATAGTTATCCAGAGGCTCTTGTCCATTATAATTTTCCTTTATCTAAAATGTCAATATTGCGTGATCCTCTTTTCATGATGATTGCACGGTGGAAAAGAAGGAAAATGGTTATTCATTTGCATGGAGGGATTTTTTTGACCACACCCCATATTCCAAAATATTTAAAGTGTATTTTACAATCTGTTTTTTCTTTCTCTTTTCCATGTATTGTTTTAAGTTATTTGGAGAAAAAACTTGTCGTAGAGAGATTTCATTGTAAGAATGTTTATGTACTACCGAACTGTGTAGATTTGAATAATGCCAAAGATTTCCATCGGGAATATTTGGATAATAAAAACGTTTTAACTTTAGGGTATTTAGGAAGAATTGCTGAAACAAAGGGAATAGAATATTTGCTAGAAGCTTGTGTGGAATTGAAACGGCGCAATATTCCATTTGTTTTAAGGATGGCTGGAAAAGAAGAAATAGAAGGACAATATTTATCCCGGTTTCAAACAGAATTAGGCAACTCTTTTATTTATGAAGGAGTGGTTTTTGGCCAGTCCAAAAATATTTTTCTTCAGAAAATTAATGTATTTATGCTTCCATCTTTTTTCGAGGGATTACCTATGTCATTGCTTGAAAGTATGAGTTATGGTGTAGTCCCAGTTACTACTAATGTCGGTTCTATTGGGGAAATAGTGAAAGATGGGTATAATGGACTTATAATCGAAAAACAAGATACTATGTCTATAGTTGAACAATGTGTAAAGTTAGTATACAATAAAGAACTGATGAATTCATTGTCTCAAAAAGCGAGGTGTACAATATTTGATCGATTTCATATTGCTGGATATATTGATTCTTTAAATTCCATATACGCATCTTGCCTTATAGAGTAAGTATGTATTTATTATAAAATTGACTATGTTGAGACTAAAATCTTTGATGATTTTGGATAGCAGAAAGGCTATGTCATTGTTCCCCAATGGAAAGTTGTTGATCAACACCATCAACGCCCATTCCTACAACACCGCCCAGAAAGACAAGCTCTTTGCCGAAGCTTTGCAGCAGGGAGATGTGCTGATCCCCGACGGGGCAAGTATTGTCAAGGCGTGTCGTTGGCTGAATGCGAGATCCAAACCTACAGAGCGTATTGCCGGCTGGAACCTGTTCGAGTTCGAGATGAACAAGCTGAATACTATCGGAGGAAAATGTTTTTTCATGGGCAGCAGTGAAAAAGTATTGGCATTGATAAAACAGCGTGTGAAAGTGGATTATCCCAACATCGAAGTGGAAACTTATTCGCCACCCTATAAGCCGGAGTTTTCGGAAGAGGACAATCGGGCGATAGTTGAAGCTATCAACAAGGCAAATCCTGATTTGCTCTGGATAGGGATGACTGCCCCCAAGCAGGAGAAATGGGCGTACACGCATTGGCATGAATTAAAAATCCACTGCCATTGCGGAACGATAGGTGCTGTTTTCGATTTCTATGCCGGAACGGTAAAGCGTGCTCCCACCTGGTGGCAGAGACATTCTCTGGAATGGTGCTACCGGTTGTTGAAAGAACCTCGCCGGATGTGGAAACGTTACATTATCGGCAATCTGTTGTTCATGTGGAATATATGTAAGGAGTAGCTTGATGAAAAGAATCTTATTGCTTGTTTTTCTGTGTAGTGTTTCCTTATGGGCCGATGCCCAGGCATTGCTGGGGACTACCGGACTGCTTCATGCTCCCACGGCTGATATGCAGCGTGATAAAACGTTCCTGTTTGGTGGAAACTATTTGAATACTCATCCGTTATCCACCCATTTTCGTAGCAGTGAAGTGGGGTATACCTTCAATTATTACATTAATATTACTATTTTTCCTTGGCTGGAGGTGGCCTATATCTGTACATTGGTACATGCGGATCATGGCTCTACTTATTTCCCGGAACAGTCTTGGGGGAAATTCACGAATCAGGACCGGGCTTTCAGTGCGCGTCTGCGTCTTTGGAAAGAAGGGTGGTGGAAGGAGTGGACACCGCAAATCGTACTCGGCTTGGATGATCCCACTTCTCATGCCGATCATGGCGGCGGTGGACTGGTGTCTGGTAATACAAGCGGTTCCAATAACTACGCAACACGGTATTATCTGGCTGTAACCAAACATCTGGATTTTCAGAACATAGGTGAATGGGGTATTCATGCCGCATTTGTATATGGTAATGCCAAAGGTATGGAGCATTATAAACGTCCTTCATTCGGCACAAACTTCCGTTTTCAGCTACTCGGTGACCAGCCTTTGATTAAAGCTGTAAATAATCTTAACCTAATGGCCGAATATGACGCTCGCACAGTGAATATCGGGGCACACTACCAGCTTTGGAAAGACCACATCAACCTGATTGCCGAACTGAACAACGGGAAGTATTTCTCCGGTGGCATTTACTTTAAAATCCATCTGAAATGATAAAAAAGATTATCCGATTAGGATCTCCGGAATAGATTCTGTTCCTTTATAAAAAAGGAGGATTTATGGTTGGAAATATAAGTATAACAGATGTGTATATGAGTGTATTGTCTTCACTGAGTGTAGATGAAAAACCGGATTTGATTGCAAAACTGACAAATTCCATCAGAAATACGTATACAAAGGAACAGAATATTGAAACAGAAGATCCTTTTGCTTGTTACGAAGGCGATTGGGGCGGAAATATGTCGGTTGAGGAATATGCAGATGATTTACGTAAACCCTAATTTGAGGGTTTACCTTTCTTATATCCAACTGTTGCAAAGATAATAAAACAGCTATTCCGGGTGCAAAAAACCGCCATAGAGGCAGTCTCCATGCAGAGGCGCTCTATGGCGGTTTCTCGTTTCTCCACGTTTACCGGGGAAAATTCCCGTTTCCGGGAAGCCGGGAGGTTACTCTTCCATTTTGAGCTTGCCCAGTTCTTTCAGGATGTGCTCCATGGCTTCTTTGTAAACCTCCGGTTTTTCCTTTTCCAGCCATTTCATCAGTTTGAAGTAAGAATTTGGAGTCACAATCTTTCCGTCTCGAATTTTGGTGGCGGTGGACCGGCCTATCGCACCTTTGTCTTCCAAGTTGTTGGGGTTTAAATCGCTTCTTCGCACGGCATTACCGATGCAAGTGCTGACGATCTCAAATTTTTTTCATGTTACTAAAAATTAAATTATTAAATAATGATTTGTAAACAGCATAAACATAGCTACTTACAAAATGTCTCGGCAAAGATAGGAAATGTTTATTAACAATTGCTTGTTTTTGTGAGCAACGCCCTATTTATATTTTGCGTTCCTTTGCGTTATATTTATACTAACACACAAAAGAAATGGATTATACAGAGCAGTTTATCCGGCTGAATTGCAGCTTGATGTCGGATTACAAAATGATGAAGCTGAATGCCGATATGAAATGCATGGGGCTGGGGTTGTATCTTGAAACGATATTGTTTCTGCGAAAACAGCAGGAATACAAACATGATTTTAACGAACTGGATTTGCTGGCCGATCAGTGGGGAGCTACCGTGGAAAATCTGCAACATCTTATTAAGGACTTCGATTTGTTTCTCATTACAGAGGACGGGTATTTCCGATGTCTGTATCTGGACGAGGTGATGGGATATCAGAGCAAACTTTCCGAGCAACGTGCCGCTGCCGGCAGTAAGGGAGGGAGAAGCAGTAAGAAAAGTACGGTGAAAGCATCTGCAAAAGCAACTGCGTCTACAATAGGAAGGGGCAGAATCAATGAAGGGAAAAACGGTGATACGTCTTGCATGGATCGTAACGAGGAAATCTACACGAAAAGTAATGATACACCTTGCGTGGATAATAACGGGGAAGCCTACCTGAAAAGCGATGATACACCTTGCGTGGATTGTAACGGGGAAGTCTACCTGAAAAATGGTGGTGTACCTTGCATGGATCGTAACGAGGAAATCTACACGAAAAGTAATGATGCGCCCTGCGTGTATGATAACGGGGAAGCCTACCTGAAAAGCGATGATACACCCTGCATGGATAATAACGGGGAAGTCTACATGAAAAGCGGTGATGCGTTCTGCGTGGATAATAACGGGGAAGCCTACATGGAAAGTGGTGGTGTACCTTGCATGGATAATAACAAGGAAGTCTACCTGAAAAGCAGTGGTGCACCCAGTATGGATAGCAAGGAGAGAATTTATATGGAAAGCAGGAATGTAGATAGTAACAAGACTGTCTGCATGGAGAGCAGCAAGCCAATCCATTCGGATTATAATAAGGAAATCTACAAGGAAAACAGCACGGAAAGCAACGTGAAAAGTAGTGCGGAAAGTATGAAAAATACGACTGCAAAAAATACAAATGAAAATTCAGTCAAAAATGTGATTCAAAGTGTTGATAATGAGTGCTATGGAAAGAACTTGCAAGCAAGCTTTAAGCAAAGCTTTATAAGAGAAGAAAAGAATAGAGGAGAGAAGAAAAACAACAATAACAAAGAAAAAGAAATAATTGCTGTTGCTGCTGTTGATAAACTTCCCCGATTTTCCGAATTGTCCGAAACGATGCCCCGATGGGAACAATGCATCAATGAAGCTTTCATTACTCAGAGTTGGCTGGAGGCTGTGGGGATGATGTCAGGTTTGAAAGAACTCTTTTTGAACAATCTTTCTTTTATTCGTGATCTGTTCAAGAAACATGTCGTGGCACAAGGAAACACAGGAGGAATCACTTCCGTGTCCGAAGCCGAAGCTTATTTCGCCAACTACATCCGCCGAGAAAGGCCCACCCGTCTTTTTCTGGAAGAAAAGCTGAAAGAAAGAAGCCGGATGCAGAATGAATCGACATCGCTCTCGCCCTACGAAACGTACAATCCGCTGACCGGCGAACGTTCGTATTGCGGAGTTCCTCTTCCTGCCGATGCACCCCCGCGCCCCAACGGACGTGCCACCTGGGATAATCTGAAACAGAGCTGGATATGACGCGCGAAGAACATGCAGATTATGTGCGGTGGCTGAAAAGCCTGCCGCGCAGAAAGGACCATTTCCGTATGCCTTGTCCCGAATGTTCCGCAACGCGAAGCAATCCCAAAGATCCTTCGTTCAGTGTGCATATCACCCGTGAAGGGGGATGGGCGAAATGCTTTCATTGTGATTTCGCCATAGCGTGGAACGAGGACGAGATGTGGAAAAGAGAACAGAAACAACAAGACCGGGAACGGCAGAAACAGCAGAAGGATGCACCGCAGCACCGTAACACGTCGCAGCACCGTAACACGTCGCAGCACCGTAACACGTCGCAGCACCACGATGCAGCACCGCAGCACCGTAACACGTCGCAGCACCACGATGCAGCATCGCAGCACCATAACACGTCGCAGCACCACGATGCAGCACCGCAGCACCGCAACACGTCGCAGCACCACGATACAGCACCGCAGCACCGTAACACGTCGCAGCACCACGATGCAGCACCGCAGCACCGCAACACGTCGCAGCATCACGATACAGCATCGCAGCATCATAACACGTCGCAGCACCACGATGCAGCATCGCAGCACCATAACACGTCGCAACGCAAGCCGCACATCCCCCTGCAACCGCCTGTACATTACGTATGCCCGGTAATCAATAAAAACAAACAAATTATGAATGGAAAAATGATGGAATACATGGTCGGCAGACGAGGTATTCCGATGGACGTCCTGACAAGGATGAAGATAGAGGAACGCTTGGAATTCCTGCCGCAGACCGGCAAGGAAGAAGCCTGCATCTGCTTCCCTTACCTGGAGGACGGAGTAATGAAAAACATGAAATTCCGGGATGCCGCAAAGCATTTCAAGATGGTGAAAGGAGCCGAACTGATTCCTTGGAACATAGACGCCATAAAAGGGAAGGAAAAGTGCTACATCACCGAAGGCGAGATAGATGCCCTCAGCCTGATAGCCGCAGGACTGGAAGAAGTGGTGTCCGTACCCAACGGAGCCGGAGGCGCGAACCTTCAGTGGCTGGACCGCTTCGTGGAGTCGCACTTCGATGACAAGACGGAAATCATCCTGGCCATGGATACCGACAGGCGCGGAGTGGAGTTGCGCGACGAACTGGTGTGCCGCCTGGGCGTGGACCGCTGCAAGGTGGTGGCCTGGGGAGAAGGCTGCAAGGATGCCAACGAGTATCTGTTGAAGTACGATCTTCCGAGGCTCCGCCAGCAGGTGGAGCAGGCGGCGGAAATCCCGTTGGAAGGAGTCTTCTGCCCTATGGACGAATGGGATACGCTGATGGATATTTATTACAACGGAATGCCGGAAGGAGCCGATACGGGACTGGAGAATCTGGACCGGCTGATCAAGTTCGAGCGTGGTTTTGTGCTCACGGTCACAGGCGTTCCCGGCAGCGGAAAAAGCGAGTTTGTGGACGAAATTGCCATGCGCCTGCTCCTGCGCCACGATTGGAAGGTGGGCTATTTCAGCCCGGAGAATACCCCGCTGGCCTATCACTACCGCAAGCTGATACGCCGCGTGGTGGGCAAGCGTTTCGAACACAAGGGGATGCCGTTGCCGGAAGCCGGACAGGCCATCCGTTACCTGGCACAGAGTGTCTTCTCCATTATGCCGAAAGAGGACTTCTCGGTAGAGAGCGTGCTCCGCATTGCCGCCCAACTGGTGAGCCGGAAAGGAGTGAAGGTGCTGGTGGTGGACCCCTTCAACCGCTTCGAGCATCAGATTCCCGACTGGGAAACGGAAACGCAGTACATCAGCCGCATCTTCGACGAGTTCTCCAATTTTGCCGTGAAGCACAAGGTGTTGCTCATTCTGGTGGCGCACCCCACCAAGTTGCGCCGCGAACCGGGAAGCAAACGCTGGCCTGTGCCCACGCTGTATGATATCAACGGCTCGGCAGCCTTTTTCAACAAGACGGATTATGGAATGGTGGTAGACCGTAACGATGAACTGGGGCAGGTGCTGGTGCGTGTGGCCAAGGTACGTTTCGACCATCTGGGCGGACCGGGAGATGCTTTTTTCGCCTTCAGCACTTACAACGGACGCTACACGCCTACCGAGGAGAGGACCTTGGATCATAATCCGCCCGAACCGAAGTGGGAGCATACCAATTTCCTGACAGAGAAGCTGAAGCCCGAACAGCAGGGCCTGGGGTTTAATGAGGGGGAATGAAGTAGTTGAATGTTGCTGTTCCTGAATAACTTGGGGATAGGAGAAGGGAGATGTCAAAACAAAAAGGACAGCTCCGAAAAGTTACAGATAGTAATTATAACACGTAAAAGGATCGTATCAAGCTCTGTATGGAGTAATGATATGACCCTTTCTTTAGTCTTTTAGGATGCTCAAATTTCAGATTGTAAGTTCATGTTTTCAAAAACTGAGTTTTGACATTCGCCTTTTAGGGCTTGTAGTTACAGTCTGCAACTTCTCGGAGTCGTCATTTTATTTTGACATACCCCCTTTAAAAGTTGCTTACAAGTAGATCATGTTGCCGGCAGGCTTTACTGATTACTGGTCATTCCCCAATGATCACTGGTCATTCCTCATTAACCGCTAGCCATTAAAATCCTCTCCACCGTTCCCGTTTTATCTCCTCGCACTGCCGTCGCTGCCATGCGGGCATTATTTTCTCCAGCTCTTTCAGTTTCCATCCCTTCATAAAGCGTATCTCGT
>ENA-ORSM01001334-ORSM01001334.1-human-gut-metagenome-genome-assembly--contig:-NODE-1334-length-19663-cov-3.785292_pt1 | contig 19663 bp, 28 predicted proteins | sample MGYA00241903_ERZ509170 | MGnify/ENA primary metagenome ERZ509170 (study PRJEB26280, sample SAMEA2338784) | human gut metagenome | biome: human gut; feature: human-associated habitat; material: faeces...
GGCCACCAGCGACCGTGTTCAGATAGAGTGGAAAATCTGACATTTCCGCTCTATCACCCCTCATTTCTATTTTATCTTGTTTGTACCCCTTGTACACCGATGTTTTGGGATGACTATGATCACGATTGCCCCAGCATTAACAAATACTACCCGCACGGAGCAACTATCAACTTTATTCCCAAACGGGATCACGGACGCGAACTTTCGCAAGCATTCTTAAATGCTTGTTTCCATTCCGCTGAATATTTCGTAGTATACAGTCGTCATGAAAAAGTTGACGCTGCGATAACAGCAAGGGCCTTGAGCGAGTTGTTAGGTGTGAATATGAATATCGATATCATCGACGAAAATGAATACGACGATAAATGCGATGACGATATCACCTTTAAATCCATCCGCTCTGAGTTTGAAACGATGTCTCGGTATTTGGACATCTATCAGCATTGGGGGACTGGCATGTCCATTCATGACCTTAGTGAAAAATATCATGTCAATGAGGCCACTATCACGAACACAATTAAAATGTGCGAGGGCCTTTATCTAGAGCCTATCTTTGGTGACTTCATGCTGGAAGATGACTCCCACAAGCGCATTGCCGAGATGATCAAGAAGTACGTTCCGAAGTTTACCTTCTGACATACCTCCGCCACATAAATAGCGTCCTTCAAAATGAGGTGTAATAACGTGGATAAGCAAACCAAACAGAAGGTCGTAGATGCCTTCGATTTCACAGGCCATATTATCGAGAAGTACCTTTACTTCCAAAAAGATGCAAAGGCCGTTGCAGACCTGCTCAGGCAGAATACCGACATTGCATACGAATTCTGCTCTACGGAAGACTACCCTCCGGAGCATGAAGCATATATCTGTTCTTACTGCTCGGCGCAAGACATCGCAGAAGATACTGGATGCTCGAGGGTAGCCGCATATGCAATACTGGCCTACATGGATCAGCACCCCGAAGAGCAAGCTTCTGTCCTCAAAGCAATTCAAGATCTGGCTGCACTCCGTACAAATGGCATTTTGTATGGAGATGGTTGCACCAAAAAATTTGTTGGATACAAAGAACCGTTTTTCCATGCGTCGGACCGAGATACCATTGTATATGGCGTAAACGATATGGACTGCTGGGAGCTGAAAATCACTTGTAAAGAGAGTTGCTGGTCTGTTCAGAACTATCATTTTACATCAGAAAAAGATGTACTGGCATTCCTTCTACGTTTGTCCGATCAAATTCAGGTCGATAAGCCTACTCCTTGGTATAAACCTACAAACATCTTTATCACAAATGCAGCGACCAAACAACCTCAAATAAAGCTGTTTGATAGCCCGGAAGAAATCAATTCGTTCCTTGCAGAACATCGAGAAGACTCTGTTTGGATTACTGACATCAGCACGGAGTATCATGTTGAAGAACTCGACCTTCAAGGTGAATTTTACAAAGGCATTTTCATCAGCAAAGAGTCTCCTGAGCATATCATCCATTCAGAGGCTATCTTTACAGCATTGTTTGAGTCGTACTCTCTTTCCACGGACTATTTTGTTCTCTATTGTTATGGTAATAGAGAACTTGCCCATGGAATTGCTAAGGGCTTTCATGATCGGATAGCTCTTGCCTGTGACATACCATCTTATGATGAAGAGGCTGCACATATCATGTACGCAGAAATCGATAAGCAGCTTAAAATCCTGAAAGACTTTGCAAACGATATTCAGCAGCACGGCCCAAAAATCATCTGGCACGGAGATACCCCCGATGAGCATCACGAAGAACAGGATTTCTTTGTCGATAACAATAACGCGCTTTCTGTTTCCGGACTCGCAGACAACACCCTCAAACTTATGAATTATATCCTCAAAACCGTGTTGCCAGCAGAACAGACCTCTGGAGAATCAATTTCTCTGGGCGAAAAGCTATATGCCATGGAGCATAACGGCATATCCTATGGCGGCCAACTTAAAAATTACGAAGGGCTAACATCGATTGAGGCTATTCTGGAACATCCGGTAAACAGCATGTGTTTCTGCTGGGATGACAAGTGGAAGTTTATAATTTCGGATTCGGAAGGGCACACACTCGAAGAATTCTATTATTCTTCTTATGAGGAGACTCTCCAGGCGATAAATGCATGCACTGGTATTCCGGATGGCTCGGCGCCTGTAGAATGGCTTACACCATCGCATGTCTGTCTTACTCAGGCGGATGCAAAGCCTATTCAGGTGAAGTGGATGAGAACCATTAAGGAACTGAATAAGTTCTTAGATGCTCATCCTGGCAACTCTGTTTACGAAGTTACTCTATGTGGTTACTACGAAGACTTCCAGTGCATTGAGAATTACAATGTACATGGCACGGTTCATAACTGCATCCTTTATTACGACGATACAGTCGCAGAGATATTTTTAAAGGCTTGCTTCCATTCGGCGGAATATTTTATTATATATGGTCGCCAAGACAAACTTGCTGCAGCAGAGACAACAAAGTGCTTATCCGCTCTGTTAGGCATACATATGGATATTGACATTTGCGATGACGATGAAATAGACGAGGACGAAAATACTTTTGAGTCCGTTCGTACTGAGTTTCAAACGATGTCTCGTTATTTGGATATCTATCAGCAGTGGGGAGCAGGCGTACCTATCACGGAGCTTATAGAGAAGTATCAGACCGATGAAGAAAACATTGCTAATGCCATCACGGCCTGTGAAGATCGTTACCTGAAGCCTATCTTAGGTGACTTTATGTTGGAGGAAGGCTCCAGCAAGCGCATTGCCGAGATGATCAAGAAGTACGTTCCGAAGTTTACCTTCTGACATACCTCTGCCCCATAAATAGCTGAAATGCAATCCATTATTGACCAGCATAGTCACTTGGAAGAAACTAAGTTCCCAGCAGCTCTCATCCGAGTTGGAGTTGCACGCCGCCAAAACGAAAGCAAGAGAACAGGCAGCTGGAGGCTCGTATTGCCGAACTCAAGCAGAAGTTGCTCTCTGTTCAATCTCGATAATGTAACACCCGGTCCATCTGTGTAACCGCGAAACTTTCTCTGCTTGTATTGCAAACACATAGAGAATATGGTATTATATATTATATAAAGTCTCTTTTTTCTCCGTTTGGGAGAATGTTCGTCTTGCCTCAGCTTCTTGCTGTGGTATTGTATCCCTCTTTGCTTATAACACCTCTATTAGTTATCTAGTAGAGGTGTTTTTTTATATACATATTTGAGTGCTATGCACAGAAAGGAGTTTGCCCATACAAACACACCAAAATCCATTTGGAAAGGACCGATCCAATTTTCACACATCATCAGGCTTATACAAGCCAACTACTAACCAATTCTCGCTACTTTATATAGTAGGGAGAATTTTTTATTCGAAAGGAGACCCGATATGTACTACATTCTCGCCAAGGAGATTGTACAGAAATGTATCGAACAGGGCATCTTGCAAAAGGTGAACGGAGGTATTCCTATTTATGAGAAAGCATCCGACAGTGATCCCGAACGATATCCGGAAGGATGGGTATTATACCCGGAAGAAGACGTCATCTACATGATAATGCACGATGAAGCGGGCCAGTCTGCACTTCAGGAGGCCTTGCTTGAAAAGGGCATTTCCACGGAAGATAGAAAACGCTATTGGGATACAATGCTTCAGTATCGTCCCATGTAATCAGGAGGTATCAATTATGTTATACATGCTGTTGGCAGCCAATAATTTTACCAGCGATATCGATATTATCGCTCATTCGACAGATGTTGCTCCCGTTAAGGAGGCCCTGGCGAAGACTTTTTTGGCTAAAGCAAAGGAAGTCGGTATTGCGAAAGCGGAAGAGTGGGCCAACCACCCAGTAGACTGGCTGCTCGCTGGGCAGGAAAGCTACAGCGCAGACTCAGAAGCCAGCATTACGGACAACGGCGCCAGCGTCATGCAGGGCGGCGACCTGTTTTACTGGCAAATTTCCTCTATCAGCTAACAACCTCGTTTCAAACCCACTATATAAAAAGGAGTTTTTATCATGACCTATCAGGAACTCAAAAAAATCTTTATCGCGCACGAAGCAAACAAGCCGAGCGGGCATTTGACGGCCTTCATCACATTCACCGAGGATAGCTTCCGCGAACCCTATTCTAAGACCGATCGCACTTATGTTATCAGTTCGGATAACAAGGCGTTCCATCCGAATATGTCCGGTTACTCCGTCATCGGCAACTGCCTTGATGGTACCGATATGGGCGTTCGCCTGGAAGCGTACATGAAGGAAGAGAAGGGCGGCCCCATGGGATGGGAAGTAGAGGATTGCTCCATTCAGGAGTATGTCCTGAGCTGCACCGTTGACCGTGACATTCAGGCTCCGCAGTTCTTCCTTACCGAGGAAGAAGCGGAGAACACGATGCTGCTCCAGTTTCTCCGTGTAATGGATAAGGCCGATGCTGCCATTTACACCTCCGCTTCGGAAAAAGAGCTTTTAGGCGTTTCCGGACTCCGCAAGATGATTGCAGAAGCAGATAGGGAAGGCAAGGACCTTACCCTCACCGAAGCAGGCTGCTCGCTGCGGCCGGCACATGCGTATATCAATGCTACTGCGGATCGCAATAACTGGAATTGGCGAATTACACCTGTCCATGTTGCAAACTCTGTAGAATTACGATAACATCTGTCCGTCCATCACTAAAAAATACGAAAGGTTGATTCAAATGAGCAAAATATTAACTACCGAACTGGCGAAACAGCTGATCTCTGAAGCACCTTCCTGGGAACAGGGACACTCCACCTCTTTTTTGTTCAGGGAATGTGAACTCTCGTTCTGCAAAGCAGGCGATAATTCCTACGAGTTGACAAAGAAGATTGCATACCCGGATGTAACTGTCAAATATCAGTATTCCACCCCAGAAGATGCGCTCATTCATATGGCAAATCGCTTCAGCGAGGAAACTCGTCGTTTCACCTCTATTGAAGATGTATTACGCAGCGGATTACTACGGTGTAACACCCAGCTCAATTATATTTGGCACGATGAAGAGTACGGTGAAATCCAAGAGTATCACTATATTGCCAACGGCCAGTTTACAATACAGCAGTGGAGTGAGCTCATGGATGCAACAGAAGATGGCGCTTTCATCCCTGACGATGTCGGTTTGGAACCCAGCGATGGATGGCATGAGCTCCGCTCTTTCCAGAACACAACGGAAGCACCAGCTGCTGACGCAAAAACGCCGGAAGAACTGATTGCGGCTTTTCGTAAGGCCCGAGAAGGCTGGCGTGAAAATATCAGCGGCTACATTCCGAAGGATGAGCGTCCCTATGTCATGGAAATTACAGAGACGTTATTCCACTCGGTTTTGGTCTGGGCCAAGGACAAAGATACTGCTTGCGCAAAAGCGGATGACCTTTGTAGCAATGGAACCATTCATCTCGATGATTCCAACTCCATCGACTGTACATGCAGCTGTTCTGGCATTGCAACACCTAAGGATGTTGAAAAGATGGAACTGTATGGCAGCCAGGCATAAGTCAACAAAAATTTTTGGGGGGATGTTATTACAGCATCTCCCCTAAACATTCAAAAGAAAGAAGGTCCAATTATGGAGAAAACCATCGTTTTTGTCGATATCGATGGCACCGTAGCACAGTGGCTGCCAACCACAACTCCCGAAGAACTCGTTGAGCCGGGGTATTTTCAGAACCTTCCGCCATATATGCAGATGGTTGAGAATGTGCGCTATCTCATCCGACACGGGGTACAGGTATATAGTCTTAGTGCATACATGCAGACTAAGGGCGATCCGGTTGCAGAGAAGAATCTCTGGCTGGACAAGTACATTCCAGAAATTCCAAATGCACACCGTCTGTTTTGCCCATGCGATGCCTCCAAGTGGGATACCGTCTGCAAAACCGTAGATCCAACAGATAAAACATTCGTTCTGTTGGACGATTACTCGTCGAACCTGCATCAGTGGGAAGAAGATAGCAGTGGGGCCGGCGTTGCCATCAAAGTTATGAATGGCATTAACGGAACTAAGGGTTCGTGGACAGGGGCAAGATTTTATAATGCCGGCTCTCCAAAAGAACTCTTAGCCGCAATTATCTGCCACACCTACCCGCTGTAATATTCTTATTTTCCGCATTACGATGAATATCAATATTGCAATAGCACAATAACAATGTTACTATTATTCACATAAGAAACATCGTGAAGGAGGACACCATTATGAAAGACTTTGGTTTTCCTGAATTTCTAATAATCCCGCCTGAGCTCGTAAGCACTCCGCCTACCATGGCAATGATAGTGTACTCGTTTATGCACTGTACTGCTTTTTCTGACGGAGATGTTGAATTCACGCGCAACCAAGAGCCGCTGCAAGTGGTCAAACGCTCTAATTTTCCCAACTCGATCACAGAGTTTATTAACTTCTACCAAAGAATCGGCGCAGATGGATTCCACGCTCGCTGCATTTCGGAAGAAATGTCTCCGAGCCTGAAGCAGATGGGGCCACATCCATATGCCCTCATCTCTGCCTCGTACAACTTTATGTCCACGATGATGTGCGGCAATGAAGCAAAGGCTTATTTCCATCCTTCCTTGGATGCAAATAAGCAGAACTACAAGCGCATCTACAAAGAGACATTGGATGGTTTCATCTCTTTGCTCGATAAAAAGGAACTGCCGCCGATTAAAATTAAAAAGTGAATGTAAAGAGAAAAAAACATAATAATTGCATTGCTTGAGATATTATGCTATTATTATATTGTAATTGTCTCTCATTCCCTCTAAGCGAGGAAGTCCCTTATCAATCCATTGGATTGACTGTTTAATTATTTGCTCAAAACACCTATCGAATTTTTCGGTAGGTGTTTTTTTATATATAAATATGTGAATGACCAACTTGGTCATTCAGGAAAGGAGGACACACCGATGGATTTCCATCAAACTCGAGGCGGGCAACAGTTCCTATACGGAACAATGCCGAAACTCGTAAAAGAGATTGCACGGCTTGCTGATGCAGTCGAAAACCTCAACAAATTGCTTGAAGAAAGCAACAAAGAAACAAATCGCTAACAAAGGAGTGCAAGCACATGAATACCAAAATCGAATACTTTCACAAGGATGAATTCAATAAGAAGAAGACTTCCTACGAGGCCATTCTCGAGGGGCCTATGACTGACGAGCAGGAAGCTGAAATTCTGAATTGCATCGATGAGGAAGGAACCTTTATCCCGTCTTCTTTTGGCCTCAGTGGCGACTTCGATTGCGACTGGAGCGGCTACAGCACCTCCAATCTGCCTGCGACGAACTCTATGACTGTCGAAGATTTCGTCCGTAGAGTCCGCGAGCATGTCGATGCATGGAAGCGGGAATTCGTTCCACCCAAGGAAGGACTCAAACCCTACGCAGTAACGATCAAAGAGGTATACTGCAAGACCGTTATTATCTGGGCAGAAGAGGCAGAAGGGGCAGAAGAACAGGCTCATGAGCGCTGTAGCAGCGATGAGATCGAATTTGAGCCAGATGATTTTGTCGACCGGGAAACCAGCTGTGACGGCATCGCACAGGCAGATGACCTCAAGCGTTATGAAGTTTATGGTGGCTGAGTACCAACCATACGATCGTTTCAATCAGGAGTGATTTTATATGAACAACTACACGATAGTCGAACATCCGTACACCCCCCAAGGAAATCAGATCTTCCATGAAGGCGGATGGTCTCATCAGCGGAGTCGTTAAAGTAGAACTCCGTGACATTATAAACAACGATTTCGAGGGTTTCCTGGATATCCTCTCAGAAAACCTCATCGGCAATCCATGCTTGATGGGCATCGACTACAAAATTGTCGGTTATGAAGATGATTCTCTTCTTCATATTAAAGTGACAGGTATGGTTGAATTAGAAGATTGATTTAAGGAGTGATACAAATGAAAGACTTTATCAAACTCACGAAAGACATGGTTAACCTGTGGATTACAGAGGCTCGTACCTGGGAAGTAAACAAGGAACACAAGTTTCAGTTTGAAGACTGGTACTTGAGTTTTAAAAGAGCCGAAGACACTTATGCACCGTATATGTATGAGATTTCCGGCGTCAATCGGCAGACCGATTCGACAATGACTCGCCGTTATCGCACCCCAGAGGCGGCTTTGCTCCATGTGATGAACCATTTCAACGAAAATGCAGCGTTATCGAACCCCTTCAGCTCCATTGCTAAGGCGCTGGATATGTGCACATGGTTCAAATCAAAGTACACGCAGCTCGTCTTTGATACTGCGGAGGATAGATTCCGCTATACAATCAATGGCGAATTGACAGAGGAGCAGAAGACTCAAATCGTATCCTGCATGGAGGAAGGCAAATGGTTTATTCCGGATGCAGTCGGCATCGACGACGGTGAATGGGGCGAATGGAATGAGTTCAACTCGTTCACGACCACTACATTGGCCCCATCCAAATGCGCGAACGCTTTGACACCAGAAGAGCTTGTCGCTGCGTTCCAGAAAATGCACGATGGGTGGAGAGCAGCGGCCAAGTTTGATATTCCTAAGGGCAAGCGTCCATATCTCGTTGAGATTGCGGAAACCCATTATAAAACAGTAATGGTCGTATCCGAAAATCGTACGAGTGCGGAAGACGCCGCTTATACTCTGCTCGATTCCAAAGATATCACATTCGAGGCAGAGCAGTATTCCAACAAAGACGTCAAATGCACCGGCATTGCTACTGCCGATGACATGACCAAATTGGAATTGTACGGTACCGAAAAATAATCATCCAAAGGAGGGAAGGGGCGTCAATAGACGCCCCACCAAAATGAAACTAGCAGGATTGTGTCTGGGATGCCAATACTGTGAATCCGTAGAAAAACACCATTCGTTACAGGTGGTATGTCGTCACCCTTCTTCCAAGCGGGCCACAACCCGAATTCTGGAGAAAAGTGTACGAGATACCTTTGTAACTGGCGAGTCGGATGAGATTTCAAACTCAATCAGGGAAGAAAAAATGTTTCAAAAACTCATGAAACGTTCTGCTCCGAGCTGGTGCGGCGGGTATAAAAAATCCGCGCTGGATATTCACTCTCGTAGTGAGTTAATCCGCCAGTTTGAGTTTGCAAGATCTCTTAAGGACATCATTCGAGCTATTGACTTGATTGCGCAGCTCCCCGAAAATTCCGCAGACTATGCTTACTCGGAACAAGAGACTCTGCATATCGAGTTTTTAGCAGATCCCGATGGTTTGAAGATCATGCTTGACGGCCGTACGCTTGATGGTGATGTTGTCCCGGAAAGTTCTTCGGTATTCGCCTATGATGACGAAGAAGCTCTAAGGATGGCTATCATCAAAGTGCAAACCGCTTTCAAGCGCATGCTAAGGAGGCAATCATAATGGCTTACATCTGTACCCGAGAAGAACCCTGCAAGAGCTGCCCGCATTATCGCTTCGATGACGATTACGACGGATATGCATGCTTTGCACAGGTAGATATCGAAAATACTGCTAATGAGGAGGCTAACTAATATGTCTGAATATAAACACCTGATTTGGAGCAACACTGATTTGAACTACGAGGATTGGCGTGCTGACCTGGAAGCGGAATATCCCGAGCTTTCAGAAGACGAACGCATAGAGCGCATGTACGAGCTGAACGCAGTCCAGTTGGATGATGAGCGAACAAATCTCAATATCCAGCTGGATATGCCCATCCTGATCATTGCCGATCTCGGCCTGTGGAATGGCCGGCATAGCGCATATCGGGAAATTGCGAGCGGGAATATCAAGGACTGCTTGTCTTCCAATACGGACTATTCCACATGGTATGTTGACCGCCTGGGCGATCTGCGTTGTGACGCTGACCACCATGATGGATCCAATCACTATCTTTATCGCGTGTATAAAGATGGTGTCAGCGAAACCCAGATGGATAATCTCAAAGATAAGATCTATCGCGGTGTAGCTACCCGTACCGATATTACTCGTATTACCCGGCGTCTCGGGGATGATATCGGCCGAGTGTATGGTTGGACTTTTCCACAGCGGAAATCCACCAAGAAACAAGCATAAGGGGTGTTTAAAACGCTTAAGAAAAAACGTTGTGTCGCTTGCGGTGAACTGTATACACCTGTACGAGACTCGCAGAAGTTTTGTGAAGATTGCAGAAAACGCAATCTTACCGCAGACTCATTTGCTCGTGCTGAGGCGTTAAATCGCTACCATGTCGGTGACATGCCCAACCGTCGCATAGAAAAATGCACTTGCAATGTATGTGGCAGAAAATTCACTGCATACGGCAAAGCATTTTATTGCAGCGCGGCATGTCATCAGAAGTCTATCTCGATACGAGCCACTTGCCCCGTTTGTGGTGCGCGATTGATTGACAAAGGCGTTACCACAGGGAAGGGGTGTTGCAGCGACGAATGCCGTCAGAAGCATCGTATCCAAACGGCCATTCAAAATGGGCGATATATCTCCTGTGCATACTGCGGCAAGAAATTTATCCGTCATAGTATGACAAATAAGTTTTGTTCGCAAGAATGTTATCGTGCTGCTTTGCAGGCGAGTAAGAAATAAAGTGCTTACGCAAACAAACCCACAACATTAGCGCAGACAGAAATGTCTGCGCTTTTTCTTTATGCTTTGACGTTACGCGCTTGTTGTGCGCGTACAGAGAGCGAATACTATTCTCAGAACTACCAAAATAGAAATCACAGGAGATTTTCTGTAATCCTTGCAAAATGCAGTCTTTTATGCTATCATAATATTGCAATGTGTCTCTTTTCTACTTTTAAAGTAGTAGTCTGCCTTTCAACTCAATAGAGTTGTTTGTTCCACTATAATAATCAAAGCACCTATCGTACAACCGGTAGGTGCTTTTTTATATATAATTCTATGAATGTCCAACCTGGTCATTCAAAATCAAAAGGAGGTGCAACTTTAGTTACACTACACACCCATATATTAAGAAAGAAGGATCTCTTATGAAAAAGTTATTTATGGTAGATGACGATTTTCTGGTCTATATCCAGACCAACGGCTCAGCCACCATCGAGTATGTGCTGCTCTCAATCGAGGATAATCGCATCATCGCCAGCGGCGTATTCGAAGTTCCGGTAATCGAAGAACAGTACCAGCAGCTGCCTATCTCGCTAAATGCGGTCATGGCTGCAATCAATGAATGCGGCCTTATCGGGTTTGCTATCGCCGAAGTGCCGATGAATATGCTCGAAAAACCCCAATTCGGGAAATTATGGCTTATCGCAAAAGAAGAAGCTGTAGAGCCAGTTATTCGTATTGTCGATGAGACATACAAAGACAAGTTCCTGTTGAAAGATGGTGCAAATGTATCTCTTGACACCCTGAAGGACACGATGACTGGCCACTGCCAGTACATAGATCCGTATCATTTCAGGTTCTGTGACGATGTATATCACATCTGTCAGTTTGGAGAGATGTGCAAGAGAATTGCAGCAACAGTGCGACCCGAAGCGATTATCACAGACGATTGCGCTGCCTGGAAAATTGAGCGTAAGGGTTATATCGCTATCCAGCGAACAGAGGGTGCATCTTATGATTACACCCTCTATAACTCGGACTACACAGATTTCGATGGCGGCATTCTTGATGAGCCGGAATGGAACATGTGTGAGGCCCGTGACGCTATCCTTAAGGATTTCGATTGGGACGGCCGTCTGATGACGCTCATCGACTACGATGAACTGATGGAACACGTTTAATCAGTTCCAAACCCCAATAAAAGAAACGGAGGTGAGGGGATGCTGTAAATGCATCCCCAGATATATGAGCAAAAAGGACAAGAAGAACCCTCACAGGATGCCTGTGTCGGCGAAGGCAGTTGACACACAGGCGATTTTAGCGGAAGCCACATCCACCATGGTGCTGCACTGTTGGTATTGTTTTATGGGGGCTTTAATTGATTTTCCTGAAACGACCAAAGAAAGCCTGCTGCAGTTATGGAACGATGCCAATAACTATTCAGAAATCGCCTGTCAGCCTGAGAACGAGAACCGCCTTAATGCAGATCTCACGCATCTCGAAAATCTGGTAGGCCTGAAACGTGTTGACATTCCCAATCCGGATAACATTCGCAACGCAGGTGATCTGAAACGCTTCAAGAAGAAGGTTCGCGAAAAGTCCCTCTACGCTGGTTTCTCCCTGATGGCGCAGCCACTGGTTAAAGCCAACTATAGCGTGGACTTTCTGCGTCGTCTCTTTGAAAAGGCGTATGGCATCAACGATTTTATTGACCGTCACGAAATGACGGTCGATGAGATTAACGATGCTCTGCGAGATGAGTTTGGTGTGGAACTGTACTCAGATAACGGTGTGGCTCACATTGCCGAACTTTGCGAACCCAATGCAAAATCAAGCTGATGCGTACACCGGTTGGTTGTATATCACATTATTATATAAACATAAAACAAGAGTTTCATTGAGAAGAACGGAGGAAATTTACATGAGTAAAAAATATTATCCGATTGAAGATGCAGTAAATAATGTCTCACAAAAATTCAAACTTGGGTTGAAAGATGCGAATGAAATGGACGAAGAGGAATTTAACAATGTAGAGGAATACATATTGAAATATGTAAAATTTGTAAGTCATCCAGATTATGCACAGTTAATCCCACAATCGTTAGAAACAGGAGAATATATTTTGTAAGGATGAAACTTTGTATCATCGCAAACTGGGAAGATGCAGTTGCAAAATATAAGAAGTCCTGATGTATCCAACTCGCACAGATGTTAGAATTGCAAACGATTTCAGCCAAGATCGATATTCGAACGTGAGGAATAAGCAAACAAGTGTTTCTTTGGAAGAATGGAGAAAATACAATGAAGCGTGATTTAGTAGATGAATTATATAAAACGGCGTATAAACGATATAGAGAAAAATATCCAAACAAAAATTTTGTATCTATACCAAACTTTTTAGATTCACTTTGGTATAGAATTGAAGGTGAACTTAATAGAAATGGATATAATGCTGCAAAGAAATATGTCGAAGAAGCAGAGTTAATTGTATTAAAGTAGGTGAAAAATATGTCTGCGTTAGATTGGATGGTCATCCATGAATGTGACGATGAAGAAAAACCTATGCAGTGGGCAGCTGAAATTCATCATCCTGAATACGGCAAATGGTGTTGGATCAGCAACACCGGTGATCACTTTATCGTAGAAGTGGAGAACTGCGGAGGCTTTTTAGAGCTAGCTAAATGCAAATCGCTGATTAGTGCCAAGCGCTGGGTAGCAATAAACTTAATAAAACGATGAACAGAGCGGTGCTAAGATCAAAATGACAAACAAAAGTTTGGAAGGAGTGAGTCTTGTGGAAATCCGCTTGGATGATGGAGTATTTACTATCGGTGAGTATTCCATTGCAGGCATCGACAGGGGTTGGGATCAGTCACCGGTTATTACGACCCGGAAGAAGATAAGCGTGACAACGAAAAGGACGAATACACCGGTTGGTGATTGGTTCGATGAGCATCACAGCAAAGGCGTCGCATATCTTCTAGGGTTTGCAGACTAAATAGTTGAGAGGAGAAAACATTATGACCCTGATGAAAAAACTCGAAGCAGCAGGTTATCCGCGAGAGGAAATGTACCATTACGAATCCGATCTCTACGTGTTTCTCACTCCGCTGACCAAGCGAGTGATTGACGAATGGTTCAAGGAAAATGGACTTACACGAAGCCTGTTCGTCAGCACATTCAGAGATCAGATTACCGGCAGGCCAATGTATGACGTTGCTTTCCAGTACACGCCAGCGTTTGATCAAAGAATTTGATATTCAAGGATGTCAAAATGAATATGTGATAAAAGAATTATCCGACATGGTTAGGGAGCCGGATTTCGATAAGACGATGGAGCATTTTCAGAATGTGTCTGACATGAACGCATATTTTGAAAAGCTGTTAGCTATCGTCAATCCCTCAGTGTATGAGGAAATCAGCAAAGAAAACGGCAGTATAGACTGATAAAATGAGAATTTATCGGTAAGAACGGAGGTAAATAAAATGATCAATGAATTTAAAAAATATGATAAAGAACATACAAGATTGGTTACAATCAGTGTTTCAGATTTTAATGAGCTTATAAAAGAAACAAATATCTCTATTGAGACAAAAAGGGATTACGATTTAAAATCTCTTGAATCTATCAATGATATGAATAAAAAAATTGGCGAGCCAGAGATAAACTTAAATGAGTATAGAAATATGTATTATGGAGTTAGTATATCAATCGTGAATAACCGAAACGATAATATTCCAGCTACTATAACAATTGCTAAGTTCTTAGATTTAAAGCATATTGATATACGGTGGAATGCATTTGACGGAAATAAAGTAGATTTAGAATATAAAATCTAATGAAACGATGATCTGGAGGTATTACGATGTACGGAAAAGCGATTGTCGTGCTTACGAATGGCGCGACTCGCATTTTTGAATCCATCAACGAAGCCGATATTGCCGATTATCTTTACGGAATCGTTGGAGATGAAGTCGAGGAAAGCAATGGAGTCCCGACCTATATTGAAGCATCGTCGTGGTGTCCGATGGCTTCTATCGGTGATGTATTCGAGAGTGCAAAATTTTCGATTACAATCACAGACTAATGAAAGTGATTTAGCCCCGTACCAAAAGGATTTTTTTCAAGAAAGAAGGAAAACGAAAATGATCAAAGCATATAATATCCGCTGGGATACTGACGGTGATAAGAAGCTGCTGGAGGCTCTGCCTACCGAGGTTCTCATCAATGATGAGGATTTACGGCATTATATCGATCCGGATGCGGATTGCGATGCAAAGATGGATGCCGTATCGGATTACCTGACCGATACCTATGGCTATTGCCACAAGGGATTCGACACTTGCATTCTTCCTAGTGAAGAAGAGCTGAATGTGCTCGATATCATTGAGTCCGCGTTGGCCCTGCAAGGATATGACGTTATGGATGCCAACGGCAATACCTATATTGTTCGTTCTGCAAAAGATGATCTCGATTTTGAGATCCAGGTTCAGGCCATTGCAAATTAAAAAAAGCAGATGATCTGGGCAGAGGGAGAACATAAATCGAATATCTAAAATCATTAAAAAAAGAAAGGCCTAGCTGAATAGCTAGGCCTTCTTTTTTATGAGCAAGAATATACAAAGTCACTCTTTCTGGAATAGGTCAAGTGCCTCTCCAAAATCATCTACAGGTGGGACTGTATCAGGGAACAGGATGCGAACAGCCTTTACACTAGCAGCATTCTGAATAAACTGCCATTTGACGATATAGCCGTTTTCCTTTAATGTATCAAGGATGACCTCCATATTGCTCCTTATGCGATTTTTCTCTGTGTAGCTAATTTTATCAGTTCCGGGATAAACAGCATGATACGCTTCCTTAATATCAACCGTCAGCGGGGCGGGCGTCACATACTCCTTGTCTGCTGGATATAAGTAGTTTGCCAGCTTGCGCTGTACGAAGCTGATCAGTGAGATATTTCGCTCAGTTTTTTGCAACTTCGGGACAAAGAGCATCTCGTAAGGTGTCTTAATTAAAGCATTGGTTCTGCGACAATAGTCGTAAAAGTAACTACTCTTAAAGCGATATGCAACACATAGCGCACCAGACATCTTCATAATCATTTTGTCTGCCGCAATCATAGGGGATTCCAAAGTTATTGTTTTTTCCACTTCGCCATCTGGTCCTACAATCGGCATTTCAATTCTCACCGGGCTGTACAACATGGAAGACATCAAATCATCCACTAGTTTTTTTTGTGTCTTGGTAACACGCATACCACGAGGGCCACCGGTCATGGTTCGAAAGATCATTGCCGATGTTGCACAAGTATTGCCTGCATTCATAAGTGAAAAAACAGCTTCCAAACAAGAACGATGCGCACTGTCAAAACGTTGAGTTACCTTTGCTTCTTCTAACAAAGTACCAGCGATGTTGAGTTTTGGAACCTCTTTTGAATGTTCTTCAATATACTTTTCCAAATCCTCAGGTGTTTGCGAGGCTACAGGCATCTTGTTTTGCAAAAGCACATCGTCAAAAACATCTGCGGGAAAGCCTGTCACACACAAGTTCTTTACATCCTGTGGCGTAACAGAGTCCATATCATCGCTGTACTCTTGCATGGTATTCATTACATCTTTATCATCTTCATCATAAATACGTTTTGCCATTGGTTCATTTTCCTCCTCTAAGTGTTCTCAAGAATCCAAGAGCACCTATATTATAATAAACGCTATGTTTGTCACCGCCGACCGTAATAGAAACATTATCCGCATGCAATAATGTTCCGCTTATAATGCATGTCTTTCCTAAGTCTGTCTCGACTGGCTGTGAAAGGTTAACAATCGTCAAGCAAAGTGCTTTCATTTGATCCGCTGTTTCTTGATATTGTTCTTTTGTTACCGGTTCTTTATTCGTTTTTCCATTTAAGATGCGGTAAAGCATAGCCGGTGTTGCAACTCGCCCCCAATGTTTAACGCATTCATATACCGCCTCGATGAAGGGGATATTTGACGTTTCCTTCTGCTGATCCTTCAATGTCTCGATCAAATTCTCGAAGCCAATATCCCTTTTCACATCAGCAGTATATGTAGGGCAAATTTTAAAATATTTTTTTATAGACTCTTTCTCGTCATCATCTAAAATATTTTCTACAGCCGCATTGTCTTCCTTCGATGCTTTTTCCTCTTTAGATTGGCTCAATGTAGAAGCTTTAGACATCGGATTTGCATACCCCGCAACTTTCATGTCGTCACTTTCAACATGCGTATAACGCTGTGTTGTCGTCAGGGAAGCATGACCTAAGATTTCTGAAATAACACGTAAATCCACACCGTTTTTGAGCATAAGTGTTGCCGATGTGTGCCGGAGCTTATGTGGACTAACCAATGTAACGCCTGCTTTTTGACAGGCGTTCTTCAGCATCAGCTGCACTGCATCTACACTCATACGATTGTGCTTACGGGACAGGAAAAGGGCGTTCTCACTTTTCTTATCCGGTTTGTATTTTGCCTCTCGAGTCTGCTTATACATCTGGATTGCGTCTACACAGTTCTGAGTGAGAAACACTTGCCGCTGCTTATTACCTTTACCGTGAATAGTCAGCACTGCTTCACTATTCGAAATCTTGAGATCATTTAAGTTAATCCCTACGATTTCGGAAACACGTAGACCATCCAGTAACGATAACAGGACAATGGCAAAATTTCGTTCTTTATCCGGACCGGTAATGGCTTTCAACAGTGAGAAGCATTCATTTTCCGTTAAGTAGACCGGCAGCGTTTTCCCCAATGTAGGCTGAATAACTCCTGTCGTAGGATCATTAGAGATAAGTTCCTTGTGTACGCAGAGATATTCAAAGAAGCTGCGGATACAAGAGATTTTTCTTCGTGTCGCAGAAGGGGAGAGTCCTGTCGATTCTTTCGCCGTTCCTGCGTGGCTGACGCGATGCATGCGCAGATATTCCACATAATCAATAATATCCTGTCGTGTGATATTCTCCACAAATGCCAAATCAATATCCGAAATGGGAATTTCCTCAAAGCTCATATCTGACGGAACAAGGTCGCGCTGCTGCATCATAAATCGAAAGAACACTTTCAGGTCCAAAGCGTACTCGGAAATCGTATTTTCAGAGCGATTCTCATTCATCAGGCAGAATTGCAGGAATCCTTCAGCTATTGGGGGCAAATCTTTTGTAAAGCTCATGTTTCACCTGATTTCTATATTTCCTTCAGTTCCTGAAGATGTGCTTAGTCTACCATGACTCGGTAGGAATGTCAATAACTCGGCAAAACATTATTTTCAAAGCGTTTATTCCAAACCTCTATTTTCGTATTCCGAACGGACAGGGAAGAGGTATAAGCCTGTATTACAAATGATTTGCATAATAAAAAAGCTGGTCAAAAAACCAGCTTTTTTTATTTATTTATTAGAATTATTTTTTTCTTATAATGAATTTGCTTGATGAACGGCTGTACATATGTTTCATCCGAAGCAAGTTCAAATCCGAGTGCTTTCGCACGAGCGACTGCCTCCGCAGATGGTGTTTTGCCGATACCAACTTTACGTGTAAAGCCTTGGATTGCTTTTGCTTTCGTCTCGTAGTTGTCGTTATCGAAATCGCGTTTATGGTCGGCTTCAGATTCTTGACCATCAGTCCTTCTTAATTTACCACCGCGCAAGAAAGACTCTGCAGAAATAGGAATATGCTGCTTGCCTCGCTCAAAAAAAACTTCAAAATGTTCCGGAAGCGAAGCCGAAAGGGAAGACCCATCGCGAGTAACGGCCGCCGCATACAACGTGAGTATCAGCTTTTCAAACTCAAAGGAAGGGCCTTTATCTGTAGCTTCTCTGAGAACAGTATAGAAGAAGCCATCTTTAGTATCGTAGTAACCGCTGGTCTCGAACACGTCCGAATATGCCTTATACAGAACAACCATATGGTCTCCGTGTAAATTTTCACGAAGCAGCACATGTTGAATAAAACGTCCATCATTCTGGATATTCTCGTCACCGTAATGCAGGTCATACACCATACCGTTTGCAGGCAGTGTTCTGGCCCTGCGCATAAGAACAGCTTTCAACTCTTCAACATCCACGGATGATGTTTTCAGTGTTGGAAAGCCCTGCAATCCGCGTCCAACATTTTTCTTCGGATCCGGAAGAATATCAAAGGTAAACTCGTTGGTAAACATCGCAAGCATAGCTATTTGATGAGTTTGGGCTCGATCCTCTTGAGTAATTCGATCTATATCCTCCATGCATTCGACATCATTTAATCCATGGGCTTTGAAATAACGAGATACATGGGAATTGAAAGAAGCCATATCAAACGGATGAGTTTTTAGGTAATCCTCCAAATCGCGGATGGGAACATCGCACATTGGATGAGAGTCTGGCTTCATCAGCAATGTGCCGTCAAAAGCCTGGCCAACAACTACATTTCGCAAATCGAACTTATTGGGTCTCAGAAACTCAAGCGTTTCCATGAGCAATGCCTGATATGCGTTTACAATACGACCTTGTATGCTCTTGTCATCGTTGATCTCCACTCGATAGCGAGATAAAAAGGAGAGAAACTCAAAGAAGGTAGGGTAGAGGTCGTTTGCCTTCACATACTTTGCGATCGAATTAAAGGAAGCATAGATGCCATTCACGAACTCCTGCGGCTTTACAGCTGCATACTCTATCTGTGCTTCATATTTACGAGTAAACTCTTCGGATCTAAGATCCTGCGCAATGAAATAGAGGTTCGAGGATAAATCGCGGAACGACATTCCATCAATGAACTCAAGGACAGCAATAGCTGTACCATTAGCTCGCATCATAAGTGTTGCCTGAGAGAATGGTTTTGTCTTTGCTTTCTTTTGGACCTGCCGGGAATATTGCGCCATCAGATTGCCTTGTCTTATCTCGTTCATCGTCTTGACTCCTATTATGTTTGTAAAAAAAAGATAAAATGATTATAATACCGCCAAAAAACAATAGAAAGTTGCTATAATTGCAACTTTAATATTTTTGGTTTATTATGCGATGCAATCAGGAGAATAACATTTTAATCTATTTCCTAAAAATAATTTTATTTTAACTTATTCGCTAATAGTTAGTGCTGATTTATCTATGGATAAAATAATATTTT
>ENA-ORSM01001336-ORSM01001336.1-human-gut-metagenome-genome-assembly--contig:-NODE-1336-length-19641-cov-3.289084_pt1 | contig 19641 bp, 18 predicted proteins | sample MGYA00241903_ERZ509170 | MGnify/ENA primary metagenome ERZ509170 (study PRJEB26280, sample SAMEA2338784) | human gut metagenome | biome: human gut; feature: human-associated habitat; material: faeces...
AGCAGGTTCAGACGGAAGTATGATCTTGTTATCCGGATATCATATTTCCTTGATGAATATCCTTATGATATCTGTTCCTTGTACCTTATTGGGGGTATTGGCGGGAGCGATCTATTCTTTAAGGGTTGGTAAAGAATTGGATCAAGATCCGGAATACTTAAAGCGGGTAGCGAACCATGAGTTCAGCACGAAGCATTACGAGGCGAAAGGCGTTGAAAACCAAATGAAAGCGGCCTTATCGGTCTCTATATTTGTTCTCGCTACGATAGCGATCGTTATTTTTGGTTCTATGGAGTCCCTACGTCCGGTCTTTACCGTCGGCACGGAAAAGGTCTCGATGCAGATGTCACATATTATTGAGGTATTAATGTTGACAGCCTCCGCTTTCATCTTATTATTTACAAAAACAGATGGTATCAAGGCCGCACAGGGTTCCGTTTTTTCCGCAGGCATGCAAGCGGTGGTAGCGATCTTCGGTATCGCTTGGATGGGAGATACATTTATCGCCGGCAATATGACTGAATTAAAGGGATCTATCGAGCATATAGTTACACAGATGCCTTGGTTATTCGGATTGGCCCTTTTCGTAATGTCCATTTTATTATTTAGCCAAGCGGCTACCATTCGTGCGTTATTGCCGCTAGGGATCGCATTGGGAATCTCACCCTATATGTTGATCGCTTTATTCCCCGCCGTAAACGGTTATTTCTTCATCCCAAACTACCCGACAGTCGTAGCCGCCATCAACTTCGATCGTACAGGCACGACCCGCATCGGTAAATACATCTTGAACCATTCTTTCATGATGCCGGGATTGATAGCGACCGGGGTTTCTGTAGGATTGGGGTTACTATTCATTCAATTCATATAATAAGAAAGCAAAAATAGAGACGCAGCATACACGCTACGTCTCTACACCCCACACCATATATCATATTATATTACTTCAACAATTTTTCCTGAATCAACTGCTTTAACTCCAGTTTTCCCATCGTGCCGATCATCATCTCACGGGGGCCGTCTAGCGGGCAAAACATCAAAGTGGGAATCGTTCGGATATTAAAGGCTGTCTCGAGTGCCTCCTCTTGATCTACATCCACCTTATAAATATAAATCTTCCCATCAAATTCTTTGGCAAACTCATCCAATATAGGGCTTAAGCGTTTGCAATAACCGCACCAAGGAGCGTGAAAATCTATGAGGCAAGGACGACTTCCTATATATTTCCAATCTTTGGGATTCGCCTCAAAATCACCGACATTGGCGATAAAACCATCTTTCGTTAAATCGATCACTACCATACTTCTCTATATTTTGATTTATAATATAACAAAGATAAGTATGAATAGGTTGCGGTATTTTTTATACTTTCGCGGCATCGTTTTAACAACAGACAGAATGCTCACACTTGATAAAATTTATCAGGCATCATATGCCTTGAAGACAGTCATCAGACGCACTGATTTAATCAGCGCTCCCAATATCAATCCGGAATCCCATATTTTTCTAAAACCAGAGAACTTACAAGTAACCGGATCGTTTAAAGTGCGCGGCGCTTGTTTCAAGATCGCTCAGCTTACGGAAGAAGAGAAATCGCATGGCGTAGTGGCTTGCTCGGCGGGGAACCATGCCCAAGGTGTGGCATTAGCGGCTACCGCTCATGGTATCAAGTCCTTAATCTGCTTGCCCGATAACGCTCCTATCTCTAAAGTCGAGGCTACTAAATCTTATGGGGCAGATGTATGCCTTGTCGAAGGTGTTTATGACGATGCCTATAACAAGGCTTTACAATTGAAGGATGAGAAAGGGTATACATTTATCCATCCGTTTGATGATGAGGATGTGATCGCCGGACAAGGGACCATCGGTTTGGAGTTATTAGAACAACTCCCGGAAGTAGAGGCTGTAATCATTCCGATCGGAGGGGGTGGGCTGATCTCCGGAGTCGCCTATGCCATCAAGAACTTGAACCCGGATATCAGAGTTTACGGAGTGCAAGCCAAAGGAGCGCCCAGCATGTTAAACTCTATCGAGCATGGGAAAATCGAACGCCTCGAAGGTGTCCGTACCATAGCCGACGGTATCGCCGTAAAAGAACCGGGAATACATACTTTCGATCTTTGCCAGCAATATGTGGACGAGATCGTATCCGTGACAGACGATGAGATTTCCACCGCTATCCTCGCATTGATCGAGCAACATAAATTAATCGCCGAAGGGGCGGGTGCCGTAGCCGTGGCCGCCGCCCTGTTTAATAAAGTACCCATCAAAGGGAAAAAAGTAATCTGTTTGATTTCCGGCGGAAATATCGACGTGAATATCCTTTCCCGGGTAATCGGACGTGGTTTGCAGAAATCCGGCCGCTCTTGTTCCATGACGATCGAATTGGTAGACAAACCCGGACAACTACAGCACGTATCTGAAATCATTGCCTCTACCGGCGCTAACGTAGTATCCGTATATCACGAGCGTGTCAGCCATACGGCTGATATCAATGGCTGTTATCTGCGGTTGGAGATGGAAACAAGGAATCAACAGCAGATTAATGAGATCCGGCAATTACTCACCGTTTCGGGATATAAGATAGTGGAAGGATAAACAATTCGCCCCTAAGCATACAATTGATTGGCAAACCATTACTGTGCCACTACTTTCCATAGGCGTGGCACAGCCGTGCCATCCTAGTGGCACACTTGTGCCATCCTTATGGCATAGCTGTGCCATCACGGTGGCACAAGCGTGCCCTAAGAATGGCACAAGCTAAATATTAATATATTGTCTTAATGTATTCACATACTCCTCCATCGCCAAGCGTCCTTTGTCTGTGATCCGGCAAACCGTTCGGGGCTTCTTCCCGGCAAACCCCTTCTCGATCTCGATATAACCAGCTTCATTAAGTTTGTCCAATTGGACGCTGAGATTTCCTGCGGTAGCGCTCGTCTTCTCCTTGATATAGACAAACTCCGCCTCCTCCACCGATAGTAAAATGGACATCACCGCTAGCCGGAGTTGGGAATGCAATAAAGGATCTAATTCTTTAAACATTGTTTTTTAGCTTTATTATTAAGAATATGCCCGGGAATAATCATCATTACCACAAATGAAAGGCCAAAATACAAATACCATAAAACTGTGACAGGATCATGATTTATCAAACTCATCAGCATGTGGATAACTAAAACGAAAGCAACCACCGGAGAGTAAATCATCCATTTCTCCCGCAAGATAATACCATTTATAGATACCCCTAATCCACAATATAATAACGATAAAGGAAGCATCAATATAAAATTGACGGATTGCCCATAAAGCGCACAAAATACCGCGATCAAGACGAACGTCAGTCCAAACATACAGCCAAACACTTGCCATACCTTGGAGATCGTCTTGTCCGTATAAGTCACCACGGCCGGCTCACAACCTCTTTGCTTATATGAAATAACTGGTCCGACAGCAAACATGAGCATCCATCCCCAAGACCAAATATAATTTTGAGTACACAATATCAAGGAGGATATCACGACCGATAAGAGGACGGTAAAATATCCCCAATAAAGTAACACATTGCCACTCCCTACTTTCATGTTTCGCTTACTGGAGTTAATCATCTGAGTGATAATATCCAGACTTTCTTTTTCTGATAATTTTCTATCTTCCATAATTGTATTTATTTTATGTTATTTTTCATTCAGGCGACTCCGTTCGGAACCGGAACCTATCTCAATCTTACTCTTCCTTACTTTCTTTCCGCTATTGAAATTCCATGTCAACGCAACCTTAAAGACCCTTCCAGTAAGTCCGTTTTCATAACGGGATGATGTTCGATAAACATCCAACGTACTGGCGTACTCATTGGCTTGGTTAAAGATATTATCGACTGAAACTGCCAACAATAGCTTATCATTCAAAAGTTTCTTCCTCGCCATTACTCCAACCGTATGCCGGGGGGCGACCTCGCTATTACCGGAATATAGCTGGCTCGTTCCACTATACCGGGCCTCCACCGTAAAACCTGCCGGCAACGTAAAGGTAGCGATCACATTGGCAAACCCTAAATAATGAGACAAGAAAGAAGACAATTCCGTCATCCGGATATCCTGCCGTACGCCTATGAAATTCCCTGTCAAGTTACACCAAGTAAAGGGTTGATACGGCAAGCTGACCGCTACAAACCAATGGTTTTCCCGATCGTGATTTTCATACGTGATATAGGATACATCGGGATTCGCCACATCTTGTTTACAGAACTCCCGGATCAAGTCGTGGTGCAAGTTTCCTCCTACAGTCACCGTATAACGATAATTATAAACCAACGTTACACTGAAACGATTGATATAAGTAGGACGCAGATAGGGATTCCCGATCTGGTAGCTATAGTCCGAACTCTGTATACGATTCGGATTCAAGGTATAGAACGGAGGACGTTCGATATTACGAGCATATTGCCCGACCAGCATCCATCTCTTGATGGGATCGAACGCATAGGTCACGTTCAAGTTCGGAAAAAGATCCAGATAATCCCGACTAAAATCCTCACTTCTATCCGACGTCTTGGAATATTCCGCACGTACCCCCGCAGCAAACGACCAGTTCTTGATCTCCGCAGAGAAAGAGGCGTAAGCTCCTACTATATTTTCATTATATCTCAAGGTATATCCATATTCCTCATTTGGAATCCAGCTACCACTAGAGGTTACCCCCTCATACAAGGAATGATCATCCATCAATGTATAGGCATATTTGGTCCCGATTTTCAAAGACATTTTTTCACGCAAATTCTTTTGGAAAGAAATATCGGTTGTCGCCATATCATAATCCGCCGCCGCATGACTCCGGTAAACCGTGTCATAGCTCCAACTAGACTGTTCATAACAGATCGTATGGAAATTATCCCCGGTTGATCGCTTACTTACGTAATCGGCTATGACCTTAAATACCGAGCCTCGATCATCCATTTCGCGTAAGTAATTGACCGTAGCGGAAAACGTGTTATAATCATCCTTCTGTCGATAATTCCCCGTACTCTTCATAGGATAAGAGTTCTTTACTAAATCCGTTTGACTCCAAGATGTTCCATCCGAAGCTTGATTGATATATTCGATCTCAGCTCCGACACTATTCAGCGAATCGATCTCGAAAATAGCCCCGACACGTCCATTCCCATATTTGGAATCCGTATCATACAAAGATTGAGACACAAACTTATTCCCCACCGTTCCGTATTCCCTGTTGGAGTTCATCTCTCCTTTATCCCGGGGAGTAAAAGTACCCGATACCGCTCCATTCAAGCTCCATTTCCCGACACGTGCATTTACGGACGCCGATGGAATATACCCTTGTAAAGATGGAGACAATGACGTACCTAAAGATACATATCCTTGCATACCGTTATCCGGACGTCGCCGCAATGAGATCTTGATCACTCCACCCTTAGTTGAGGCCTCATACTCAACTCCCGCGATCGGTATTACCTCAATCCTTTTTATATCCTCCGATTTCAAAGACCGCAAATAAGCCAGTAGTTCCTCTCCCGTTAAACGAATCTCACGATCATCCACAAACACCTTCGTTCCTTGCGCCCCGTTTATCGAGATAGTTTCATCCGAGAGCCAGACACCCGGTGCCTGTGACAATAATTCCGTACCATCCTTTCCGGCAGATGGCATGACCGACATGATAAAGCGGTCCGCCTTCCGCTCGATATTCTTCGCTTGAACAACGACTTCCCTCAGAACATGGTTCGATAGATCTAGAATCAAGGAATCCCGCCGTTTTATCGGCAAGATCAGCTCTTTCCGTAAAGGCTCGTATCCGAGGCATTGAACAACAAGCCTATACTTCCCAGCCTCCGCCTCCATGCTAAAATCGCCATCACTATTGGCCACGGCACCCCCTACCTGTTTTTCTCCCGATAAAAGCACAGCGGTCGCATATTCCACGGCATTTCCCTCCGCATCGGAAACATGGGCTTTATAAACCGTTTGTCCCGAGATCTTTTGGGCACTACCCCCGCCTATCGCCAAAATCCAGAGCCATAGTAGTAAAAACCGTACCATGGCTCTATTGATTTACCGGATAATACAGTTTTAATTTGAAAGTCGCTTCCTCATCCTTCACCTCGCAACTTTTCAACACATATCCTTCCGCAGGCCCTTTTCCTTCCAGCATATCCATTTGCCAATTCTCGTTCTCGTCATGGAATACGGACAGATCAAACTTTTCCCAATCCACGTTTTCCAGCCGGATCGTAACCTTTCCTTTCTCAGACTTCGCCATGCCATAAACAGGCTTGGTATCTTTTCCTGACTGAGCCATAACTAGGATATTCCCATGGTTACCACGTATATTTCCAATCTCTACAATAATAGTACGTGCCTCTATGCAACCACATACCAACATGAATAAAGATAATATGAATAAAACTCGTCTCATTTTAGTATCCTCCTCTTAATTATTATCACTGTTACTGCAAACAAGTTTATTTTATAAACCATCCATGGATAAAAAAATGCAAAAGAGCTGCGCATCACTCTTTGCACATCGCAAATATAGACAAGTTTATTTTATAAACCAAATAATATTATAAAATATTCCAATAAAAATTTGACTCTGCAAAATACAGCCAAAATCCCCCACTAACCCTCCTAGAAAACACGTACATGCTTTCAAAACAACCATTTTAAGTTTGAAACAAAGCAACTTTTTCGCTATATTGCGCACATTTAGAATATATATGAACAGGACCAACATACAAATAACTAAAGATATGAACGAACGAATAATTGCTATACAAGCAGATATTACGACATTGGATGTAGACGCCATCGTAAATGCCGCGAACAATAGCTTATTGGGAGGTGGCGGCGTAGACGGTGCCATCCATTGGGCCGCCGGTCCGGAACTCCTTGACGAATGCCGGACTTTACAAGGATGCCCGACCGGAGAGGCGAAGATAACGAAAGGTTATCGATTGAAAGCCCGTCATGTCATACACACCGTCGGTCCCATCTACCGAAACGGACAACACGGAGAGCCGGAGCTACTGGAAAATTGTTATCGAAACTCCTTGCGATTGGCGAAAGAGAACAGACTGAGAACAATCGCTTTCCCATCAATAAGCACCGGCGTATATGGCTATCCTATCGAGGAGGCGGCACGGATAGCGATCCGCACGATCGATACCTTCCTAAAAGAGAATCCGGAAATCCAGCAAGTCACGATGTGCTGTTTCTCCGGATACGACAAATCGGTTTATACGAAAGCGCTGGAACAAATTACAACTCACGAGCCGTAATGTGGAAACACCCTTGCTTGCGTTCGTGCTTGATATAGCAACGATCCGCCCTGCGCAAATCACGAAGCACGGAGGCAAGCACCATTTTCAAGCGGTCCTTATCAATATTTAAGGTATCTTTCTCATCTATCTTAGTATAGCGTACCCATGATACATCGAACGTAGTTCCGTATTGGTGGGCAGAGTTGAGAGAAGAGTTCGTATTCCTTTTTCTCAATTTCTTGACATCGGCAACCGTACGGGTTACACTGGTTACCTTTATTTTATAGATGGAAGCATTCAAGTTTTTCAATGAGTCTTGGAAGTTTTTCCCGATATCCTCCAGCAGATTAGCGGCTTCCGGCACCAAATACGGAATAGAGTGCGTCAACTCCTCTACCTCGTAATAGTCATTCGTCTTGATCTCCACCATATCCCGGGAGGCGTGCTCCGCTCCTTCCCTCGAAGAGACAGGCTCTATGCCGATCTTCTTCGCAACGGACAAATGAACGTCATTCAAATCATTAAAATCACGATTATAGCTTCCATTGTACCAAATCTTCTTCAATTCACCTCTTTTCTCCTTACAAGAAGAAAAAGCCGTCGCCGACACGATCACGACCAGCAACAACATCACATTAAACACAGTCTTCATCTTCATTTCCTTCGTTTTGCCTGACAAACATACGGAAAAATCCGAAATTCCCCCTTAACTCCAATTAGTTTTTCTCTAAATGGTAGACGGACGGCTGAAAGATGTGTTCCCGTGAAATAAAACTTCTCCCTTTGCATCAATGGATAAAGAATATTACTAATTTTGTAACTTGATTCGAATAATAAAAAATAGCACATCTTTTTGAAGCGTAATTTAATAAAAGGAATAGCGGATGATTGAAAGAATTTATATTCTTGAAAGCGTAGACCCGGTAATTTTCTACGGTGTGAATAACTCTAATATGCAATTGATCAAGACATTGTTTCCGAAATTGCGTATCGTTGCCCGTGGAAATGTGATGAAAGTGATTGGAGATGAGGATGAGTCCGAGCTTTTTCTCAAGAAAATCCGTGAGGTGGAAAAATACTGTGAGGAGTTTAACTCGCTCTCCGAAGACGTGATTCTGGATATTATAAAAGGGAAAGGTCCCACGGTCGTAAAGCAGGAGAACCTGATCATCCACGGCATGAATGGCAAGCCGATTACCGCACGTACCGAGAATCAACAGTTATTGGTAAAGGCTTTCGAGAACAACGATCTGGTTTTCGCCACAGGACCCGCCGGTTCGGGTAAAACATTCGTCGCTATCGCCTTAGCCGTAAAAGCATTAAAGAATAAGGAAGTACGGAAGATCATCTTAAGCCGTCCCGCCGTGGAAGCCGGAGAAAAACTGGGTTTCTTGCCGGGTGAGATGAAAGATAAGCTAGATCCCTATCTGCAACCGCTTTACGATGCCTTGCAGGATATGATACCGGCAGCCAAGCTGAAGGAATATATGGAGAATAACGTGATACAGATCGCCCCGCTAGCGTTTATGCGCGGTCGTACCTTGAACGACGCCGTCATTATATTGGACGAGGCGCAAAACACGACGACGCATCAAATCAAGATGTTCTTGACCCGCTTGGGTATGAACGCCAAGATGATCGTCACCGGAGATGTCACGCAGATAGACCTTCCGCCTTCTACCACGTCCGGATTGATACAGGCCATGCAAATATTGAAGGGCGTAAACGGGATCGGTAAGATCGAGTTCACCAAGAAAGATATTGTCCGGCATAAACTTGTCCAACGAATCGTAGAGGCTTATGATAAGTTCGATGATAAACGGAAGAAAGAGATCAAAGAGGCAAAAGAGAAGAAAACGAATATAGACAACAACTAAAAGTAAGAGTCATGAAGAAGGCATTAGTTAAAACAGACTTCAATTTCCCGCGACAAAAGAGCGTATACCATGGGAAAGTACGCGACGTGTACAACATCAATGACGAGGTATTGGTAATGGTCGCTACAGACCGTATTTCCGCTTTCGATGTTATCTTGCCGGAAGGTATTCCTTACAAGGGACAAATGTTAAACCAGATCGCCGCCAAGTTCCTTGACGCTACGACTGATATTTGTCCGAACTGGAAAATGGCTACTCCGGACCCGATGGTAACGGTTGGCGTTCAATGCCAAGGTTTCCCGGTTGAGATGATCGTACGCGGTTATCTGTGCGGAAGCGCATGGCGTGCTTATAAGAGCGGCGTACGTGAGATCTGCGGCGTGAAACTACCGGAGGGTATGCGTGAGAACCAACGTTTCCCCGAACCCATCATCACCCCGACCACAAAGGCTGAGATCGGAGAGCATGATCAAGATATCTCTAAAGAGGAGATTCTCGCTAAAGGTTTGGTCTCTAAAGAGGACTACGAGGTTCTTGAGAAATATACGATGGCCTTGTTTAAACGCGGTACCGAGATCGCTAAGGAACGTGGCTTGATCTTGGTTGACACGAAATATGAGTTCGGTCATCGTGACGGCAAGATCTATTTGATCGACGAGATCCATACTCCGGATTCCTCCCGTTATTTCTACTCAGAAGGATACGAGGATCGTTTTGCCAAAGGGGAACCGCAGAAGCAACTTTCCAAGGAGTTCGTCCGCGAATGGTTGATGGAAAATGGCTTCCAAGGTAAATCCGGACAGAAAGTTCCTGAAATGACACCGGAGATCGTAGAAGGAATCAGCAACCGATATATCGAATTGTTCGAGCATATCACAGGGGAGACTTTCGTAAAAGGCGAGACTGATAACTTGCTGAACCGCATCGAGAAAAACGTTACCGAATATTTACAGAATAAATAAGATACCGCACATGACACAGTATGGTTCAGAGACAATACTTCCTTATAACAAAGAGGAACAAAAGGGTACGCAAGTCAAACGTATGTTCGACTCGATAGCCGAAACGTATGATCAACTCAACCATACTCTCTCATTTGGTATCGACAAGATATGGCGCAGGAAAGGGATCGCTTTCCTGCGTCCTTTCTCTCCTAAAACGATACTGGATATCGCTACCGGTACCGGAGACTTGGCTATCTCCATGTACAAAAAGCTGCGACCCGACCATATCGTCGGTGCCGACATCTCGTTAGGCATGATGGAAGTGGGACGGAAAAAAGTAGCTGCCGCCGGTTATTCGGAGTATATATCCTTCGAGCAACAGGACTGTACGGCCTTGACCTACGAGGAAAACTCGTTCGATGCCGTAACCGCCGCTTTCGGGGTTCGTAATTTTGAGAACATAGAGCAAGGTATCTCAGAGATGTACCGGGTGCTGAAACCCGGTGGACATATCATGATCTTGGAACTTTCCACACCGGAACATTTTCCCATGAGACAACTCTACCAGATCTATTCAAAGACCGTCATCCCCTTTATCGGACGTCTACTCTCTAAAGAAAAAGTCGCGTATAATTATTTGCCGGCTTCCATCAAGGTAGTTCCTCAGGGAAAGGTCATGACGGATTTACTCACCCGCCAAGGCTTCAAGCAGGCCCGTGTACGGACCTTTACCTTCGGGATCTGTTCATTATATACAGGATCTAAAGAATAAACAATAAAAAGGTTATGCAGAAATATGGCTTACTGGGATATCCCCTCGGACATTCGTTTTCTAAAACGTATTTCAACCAGAAGTTTGAGGCGGAGAAGATCGACGCTGAGTACTTGAATTTCGAGATTCCCTCTATCAAGGAGATTAAGAACGTAATCAAAGAAAACCCTGAACTTAACGGTTTAAACGTGACCATTCCTTATAAGGAACAAGTAATCCCATATTTAGACGATTTGGATGACGATGCCCGTCAGATCGGAGCGGTAAATGTCATCAAGTTCACAAAAGGTCTTTTCGGCAAACTTAAACTGAAAGGATATAACTCGGATATTATCGGATTCAAGCAATCGATTGATCCTTTATTGAAAGAAACGCACCGGAAAGCGTTGATCCTTGGTACGGGAGGGGCGTCGAAGGCAGTCTTCCACGGACTGAAACAGCTAGGCGTTGGTGCCACGCTGGTTTCTCGCAAACCGAAAGAATTTTGTATCACGTACGATGAGATTACTCCGAAAACCATGGAGCAATATACGGTGATCGTAAACACGACTCCCTTAGGCATGTTCCCTAATATAGACTCATGTCCGGATATCCCGTACGATTTACTTACGCCGAATCATCTATTGTATGATTTACTTTACAATCCGGATGAGACCCTTTTCATGAAGAAAGGAAAAGAAAAAGGCGCCGTCGTGAAAAATGGTCTGGAAATGCTTCTATTACAGGCTTTCGCCGCTTGGGAGATCTGGCAGAAATAGATCGAACGATATCTTTCCAACCACATGATTTGATGAAGCTAGCTTCGTGAGCCAATGAAGTTAGCTTCGTTAGTCAATGAAGTTAACTTCACAAGCGTATGAAGTTAACTTACTTCAACCAAGTCAATACATAGTCCGGTGTAACTTGATATGCCAACTCATATTCCCGACATGCCTCGGTCCGGGTTTCTCGTCCCTTAAACGTCCCACTCGATAAATAAGGAAAAGGATTCACGTGAAGATGCTTTTGAAAGTCCACTCCTTCCTGCCCGATTATCTTGAACAAGGTTTCTTTGGCGCACCAATGGATTAATAGATGCTCGACCTCATGCTCCAGATCGATACCCGCCTCTTCCTCCGGATTCATAAAGCGACTTCGTATTTTCAAGATCCGGTCCGAACGATACTCGATATCGATCCCTGTCGGACGCTTATCCAAGATTACCGCCACATAATCTTTCGTATGAGATATACTTATATATAAAGGTACGCACGCGAGGAACGGGGCACCCGTAGAATGATAGTCAACCCTTACCTCCTCTCCTAAAAGCTCTTTTAAAAGCACCCGGCTGGCGAAATGTTCCTGCCTCCGCTTCTCTGCCGATACCCGCTCCAAAAAAGAAGAATAGTCCGCTTTATGCTCAAGCATCCCCAAAAGCTCATCAGAACTTTCTTCCATTTTCCAGACTCCATGCAGCGGCGAGAGTTGTTTATATAGCAAGGCCATATTATTCTTTCCAACTAAAAGTTTGTATAAGTTCTATGATATCTTCCCGGATATATTGGATAGCGGGAGCTAATGAATCCGCATTGGGTTTACAGTCAAAATACAAGGCTCCCCGGAAGAAATTCGATACACTATCTGTCAACAGGAATTGTATGGGAGAAGCCGATTCTCCATCCAGAAGAAACAGCGAGCCATAAACGTTTGCGGCAGGGGTGGAATACGCTTTCTCCGATATCCGATTCTCCGACTTTATTTGGCGGGCGACGAAAGAGCGGCTTTCCGTCTCCACCGTCACCAAGGACGCGGGAGTAATTGGCAAATAGCTGCAATAAAGCTTAGCCTCTAACTCCGGATACGAGATATTCAAGCCCGTAACACCCTTCTTTTGATCCGGCACCTCTATGACCGCAGTCTGAGAGACATCAAAATTAAAAGGCAGGTAACTGAGATCAAGCGGTTTATATTGTGCCTTCGAAGGTTCGATACGAACATAGCCCCGTGGCTTCGGCGTATATTCCACACACGAAATACAGCATATCCCTAAAAACAGAGAACCTCCTATGACAGCAGCTATCCATTTCATAAACATTTACTTCGTATCTTTCCCATTCTCATCATTCCCTGTACCTTCAGGGATACGGTTAAATTTAACCTTTAATATCCTCCTGTTATCCACTTCCAGCACTTGGAAACGATATTCCTTAAAATCTATAATCTCCCTACGGCGTGGAAAATCCCCTTTTATCTCCAACAAAAGACCGGCCAAAGTTTCCACTTCTTCCGTCAATTTACCAAAATCTGAGGGATCGGCATCGATAACTCGGAAGAAATCCGTCAATAATATCTTTGCCTCAAAGATCAAGCTACCGTCTGCTAAACGGATGAATTGTTGCTCATCCTCATCATACTCATCGGAGATCTCTCCGACAATTTCCTCTAGGATATCTTCCATCGTCACGATACCGGAGGTACCGCCAAACTCATCGACCACGATCGCCATATGAATTTTATTGGTACGGAACTCTTCCAGCAAATCATCGATCTTCTTGGTTTCCGGCACGAAATAGGCCGGTCGGATCAAACTCTGCCAACGGAATGTATCGGGCTTGTCAATATAGGGCAATAAGTCCTTGATATATAAGATACCTTTTATATTATCCTCAGTCTCGGAATATACCGGAATACGCGAATAGCCGGATTTGATAATAAAATCAACCACCTCACGGAAACTGATCTTGATCTCGATATCTTCCATATCCAAACGAGGAGTCATGATCTCATCAGCGGTCTTATTATAAAACTTGATAATCTCCGCCAGCATCTCCTTCTCCTCCGGGATCTCGGTAGAGGTTAGCTCTAACGCTTTAGAAAGCTCATCTACAGAGATATCATATTTCTTTTTCGCTAACGCTTTATTGATGACCGATGTGGAATTAACCAAGATTTTCGAGAATGGGCGGCAGAAGCGTTCCAAACCACTTAATACGGAGGCTGAAAAACGAACAAAACGCAAAGAATTCTTCTGTGCGTAAATCTTAGGCATGATCTCCCCAAAAAGTAAAAGCAAGAAAGTCAGTAGAATCGTCTCAAGCACAAAGCCTAGAAGAGGAGCGGCCGAGAAATTAATCCAAGCGTTAATCGCATAGGTACACAACATAACGACCGCCACATTTACGAAATTATTAGCGATCAATATAGATGCCAATAGATACTCCGAACGTTCAAGGAGACGTTTGATAACAGGATCTGCCGGGCGATTCTCTTCCCCGATCTCATTTAGGTCGCCCGGGGTTAGAGAAAAGAATGCCACTTCAGAGGCCGACACGAAGCCGGAAACAAACAGCAGTAAAAAGGCAAGGCTTAATGCGATCACAGGACCCGCTGTCAGCGCCTGCACCGTTACGTTTTCAAATAAGCCCGATAAATAATAGTCCGAGTCCAAGGGAAACAGTATTAGTTAAACAATATCAGAACGGGAGATCATCCGCGTCACTGGATTCTGAGAATGCGCTAGGCTGCGAGGCGGCTGGCTGTTGATAAGCGGTATTTGGCGCCGTAGTCGGTTGAGCCGATTGTCCTTGCCCCACATTGGGCTGCATACTACCGCCTTGTGCAGTCGTATTTCCACCATCGGCCGGACGGGAACCCGTACTGTAAAACTCGATACGATCCGCATGGATCTCCGTAACATATCGTTTCACGCCGCTTTGGTCATCATAATTACGAGTACGAATCTTGCCTTCCACATATACACCGGAACCTTTACGTACCCATTTTTCCACGAAAGGAACCAAATCCCGACGAACTACGATATTATGCCACTCCGTACGTTCCGGAACCACCGTTCCATTTGCCAACGTATACCCACGTTCCGAGGTTGCCAGCGGGAAATTAGCGACAGCGGCACCACTGTCAAAATAGCGAACGTCAGGATCTTTGCCTACGTTGCCGATCAATATAACCTTATTCAATGACATAATTCAAATTCTTAATAACCATACAAAGAAACACAAATTCAATCATTCTCACAAGTTTCCGTTTAATTTCTCTAAATAAATATGTATCAGCCGGGGAACGGCATACTTCTCAATATCCCGGCAAGGCAAAGAGAGATAATTCCCCAAGGATTCTGGAACCAGCTCTATCTCTATTTGATAGAAAGAAGCGTATAAAATTTGATGGGAGAGCGTATGCTTTACATTCGATAACCCTTGGGTGATACTCAATTTTCCAGCATCTCCCAATAGGTTACGGAAGGCTTGCGTCTCACACAAACCGGAAAAATCCATCGCATGATCCGTCTCGATCAAAGGAAATTCATACAAGCCGGTCCAGATATCCTTCCCCGCCCGTCTGTTCATCCAAGTTTGTCCTTTATATATAATGTATAGATAGTGGAAATAACGATCCCTTGTCTTCGTCTTATTTTGTTTCACCGGATAAGCTTGCACATTGCCGGAAGCGAACGCCATGCATTTATCTTTTAGCGGGCACACCCCGCAGTCCGGGTTTTGAGGAACACATTGCAAAGCACCCAATTCCATGATCGCCTGATTATGCGTCCCTGCGTTCTTAGGGTCCAAGATCATTCCGGCCAGTTCCGCGAATTGCTTTTTACCCTTCGTGGTGTCGATCGGCGTATCTACGGCAAACAAACGGGAAAGTACCCGGTACACATTTCCATCCACGACCGGACACGGTTGGTTCCAAGCAAAGGAGACGATCGCCGCCGCCGTATACTCCCCGATACCTTTCAAGGATAATACCTCTTTATAATTCTCCGGGAAAACCCCGTTAAACCGCTCCATGATAGATTTAGCCGCCGCATGTAAGTTACGAGCCCGGCTATAATACCCCAAGCCCTGCCAATATTTCAGCACCTCATCCTCTTCCGCCGCCGCTAGAGATGCCACATCCGGGAAACGTTCGGTGAAACGCAAAAAATACTCCAATCCCTGTACAACCCGGGTTTGTTGCAATATAATCTCCGATATCCAGATGATATAAGGGTCTCTCGTTTCCCTCCAAGGAAGCTCTCTTTTATAGGTTTCATACCACTCAACCAATATCCGGCTGATTTCTAACTCACTTTCATACTGTAACATAACTGCTCCCTTTCTCACTTTTCAACATCATAACTATTTGATTACCGCATCCCGCTGCTGGATCACCAGGTCGGTGTCCAGAAAGCCGTAGCCCAAGGCTTTGGCCAGAAGAACGCCCACAGTGCTCTTGCCCGAGCCGGGCATGCCGATGAGAATGATGTTGTCCAAAGCGTGATCCTACCTCTGTACAGACTGATATCCGAATTAGTTTAACACAAAAACCCGGAAAAAGGAAGGGGAAATGTACGCCCAGCAGGATAAAAACAGGAGCGGCAGCCCTGAAAGCTCAGGGCTGCCGCTGGATTCAGTCCTGGGGGCTGTCCCACCAGAGGGCCTCCCCGGCCGCCAGGGACCGGGGAACATCCAGGATACGCTGGTTGGCACTGCCACGGAAACGGAGGCGGATGTCCTTCTGCTCCAGAAGGAAGGGGCCGTCCACCAGCACATCCAGCTCATGAAGAAGTTCCCGGTCCAGCGGCCCCACCCGGCCGGCGGCCAGCTCCTCGTAGAGGTAGCCGGTGTAGCACCAGATATCCCTGCCGGGGAGCTCCTGCCGCACCCGGCGTACCAGGGAGAGTACCTCCGGCTGATTCGCCGGGGCCATGGGCTCGCCCCCCAGCAGGGTCAGCCCGCGGATATAGCCGGGGCGGAGCAGATCCAGGATGGAGCGGACCTGTTCCTCCCCGAATCCCTGGCCATATTGGAAATCCCAGGTCTCCGGATTGAAGCAGCCGGGGCAGCGATGGGGGCAGCCGGACACAAAGAGGGAGACCCGGACGCCCGGTCCGTTGGCCACGTCAATGGGGCGGATGTCGGCGTAGTTCATAAAAACCTCTTACTCATATGTATCTCCGCCCCGCAGGGCAGAGATACATCCTATATTTTTATAGGTGCAGCACCCGGGACTTGATCTCCTTGGTCTTGCCCACGTTCCAGTAGTTCTCTCCCAGGTAGCCGCAGGTGCGGCGGGTGACGTTCATCTTGGCCTGGTCGGTGTTGTGGCACACCGGGCACTCCCACTGCAGGTCGTCGTTGATGGTGATCTCCCCATCATAGCCGCAGCACTGGCAGTAGTCGCTCTTGGTGTTGAACTCGGCGTACTGGATGTTGTCGTAGATGAACCGGACCACCTCTTTCAGAGCCTCCAGGTTGTGGCGCATGTTGGGGATCTCCACATAGGAGATGCATCCGCCGGTGGAGATCTTCTGGAACTGGCTCTCAAAGGTGAACTTGGAGAAGGCGTCGATGTGCTCCCGCACGTCCACGTGATAGCTGTTTGTATAATAACCCTTGTCAGTTACATCTGGTATCGTCCCGAAGCGCTCCTTATCAATGCGGGCGAAGCGGTAGCACAGGGACTCGGCGGGGGTGCCGTACAGGGCAAAGCCGATGTTGGTCTCCTTCTTCCAGGTGTCGCAGGCGGAGCGCAGACGCTCCATCACCTTCAGGGAGAAGGCCTGTCCCTCAGGGGTGGTCTGGGAGCAGCCCTTCACCAGCTTGGTCACCTCGTACAGGCCGATATAGCCCAGGGAGATGGAGGAGTAGCCGCCGTAGAGCAGGGGCTCGATGGGGGCCCCCTTGGGCAGGCGGGCAATGGCGCCGTACTGCCAGTGGATGGGGCTGGAGTCGGAGCGCACGTTCTTCAGGGCGTTGTGGCGGCACATGAGGGCCTCGAAGCACAGCTGGAGCCGCTGGTCCAGCAGCTGCCAGAACTTCTCCTCATCCCCCCGGGCCAGGATGCCGATCTGGGGCAGGTTCAGGGAGACCACGCCCTGGTTGAAGCGGCCCTCGAACTTGTAGTTCCCATTCTCGTCCTTCCAGGGGGAGAGGAAGGAGCGGCAGCCCATGGGGGAGAACACGTTGCCCTCGTAGTTCTCCCGCATCTTCTTGGCGGAGATATAGTCGGGGTACATCCGCTTGGCGGAGCACTTGACGGCCAGCTCGGTAATGTAGTCATACTTGCCGCCCTTCAGGCAGTTGTGCTCGTCCAGCACGTACACCAGCTTGGGGAAAGCGGGGGTGATGTAGACCCCCTTCTCGTTCTTGATGCCCTCCAGCCGCTGGCGCAGCACCTCCTCTACGATCATGGCGTTCTCCTCCAGATAGGGGTCGCCTTCCTGAAGGTTCAGGAACAGGGTGACGAAGGGGGACTGGCCGTTGGTGGTCATCAGGGTGTTGATCTGGTACTGGATGGTCTGAACGCCGCTCTTCAGCTCGTCCTTCAGCCGGTCGGCCACCAGTCGCTCGATGGTGGCGTCGTCCACCTGACCGGCGCACTCATAGGTGATGTGCTTTCTGAACTTCTCCTTGCTGCGGCGCAGGTACTTGCCCAGGTGGCTCATATCCACGGACTGCCCGCCGTACTGGTTGGAGGCCACACAGGCGATGATCTGGGTGGTGACGGTGCAGGCCACCTGGAAGCTCTTGGGGCTCTCAATGAGCTTGCCGTTCATCACGGTGCCGTTGTCCAGCATGTCCCCGATGTTGATGAGGCAGCAGTTGAAGATGGGCTGGATGAAATAGTCCGCGTCGTGGAAGTGGATGGCTCCCTCGTCGTGGGCCTTGGAGATGTACTCGGGCAGCAGGATGCGCCGGGTCAGGTCCCGGCTCACCTCGCCGGCGATGTAGTCCCGCTGGGTGGCAGCGATCATGGTGTTCTTGTTGGAGTTCTCCTCCGCCAGCTCCTTGTTCTCGTTGCGCAGCAGGGAGAGGATGGACTCGTCGGTGGTGTTCTGCTTGCGGACCAGGGCGCGGGTATAGCGGTAGATGATGTAGGTCTTGGCCAGCAGGAACTTATTCTCCGCTACCAGGGCCTGCTCCACCATGTCCTGGATGTCCTCCACCAGCAGGCGCTGGCGCCTGCGGGCCTCGATGCTGTCGATGATGGAGTCGATGCGCGCCTCCTGGATGCGGTCCTCCTCCGGGACCTCGGCGTTGGCCTTTTGGATGGCGAGCTTGATCTTGCTGCGGTCGTAGTCCACGATGGTCCCGTCCCGCTTGATGACTTTGATGGCGCTCATGGCGTACTCCTCTCCCTTGAATCCTTTGTAAGTGGGTGAGCGGGGGCCGGGGCCGCCCGCATAAAACTCTGCCGGGCCCTGATTATACCATAAGCGGCATGTGGTGTCCACTATATCTTGTGGGTGATTTTTTTAAAAACAAAAAAAGACCACAAAATCTGTTTTGCCAGGGAAAGGGCGGAAAATCGGGGGGTGCGGGAGTTTTCCGCCGGCGGGAGGTTGCCCCGGCGGGAAAAACGTGATATACTGGACTCAAATTTTCAGCGTTTTGACGATTTTCATCTGGGAAGGAGAGACCCATGGGAGAGCGGATCGCAGTGGCGATGAGCGGAGGAGTGGACAGCTCGGTGGCGGCATGGCTGCTCCAGCGGGAGGGGCATGAGCTGATGGGGGTGACCCTGAGGCTGTTCGACCGGGAGACGCCGGAAGGGACATGCGGCGCCAGTGACGACCTGGCGGACGCTCGGGCGGTGGCGGAGCGGCTGGGGATGCCCCACCAGGTGCTGGACTGCCGGACCTGCTTCCGGGAGCGGGTGATCCGCCCCTTCGCGGCGGCCTATGAGGCGGGCTGCACCCCTAACCCCTGCGTGGACTGCAACCGGGGGATCAAGTTCGGGGAGCTGCTCCGCAGGTCCCTGGAGCTGGGGGCGGAGGCGGTGGCC